>Ga0187818_10000592_pt1 | contig 13322 bp, 8 predicted proteins | sample NC_wetland_sal_i_14_FD_130581 | JGI IMG/M metagenome (GOLD analysis project Ga0187818, IMG submission 130581) | Wetland sediment microbial communities from Neuse River Estuary, North Carolina, USA - SO4_3 | ecosystem: Environmental > Aquatic > Freshwater > Wetlands > Sediment | place: USA: North... | reverse complement strand
TGCTGTACCGCTACCTGAATCCTTACACCGGCGGACCGGAAGGAAAAGGATGGCCCTTTGGCCGCAGCCTGTATCTTTCCGAGATCTATGGGCTGCTGCAGGGAATCCCTGGGGTCGACTTTGTCGAGGCAGTGAATATCTATGTCAATGAGCCCGGCGAATGGACGCCGTCGAAACCGGCTCCGCCCAGTCTGCGGTTACCAAAATACGGCGTCATCTGTTCGGGAAAGCACCGCATAGAACCGGCAAAGCCGGATACTCGCAGCATGTTGCGGGCGAGTTGAGAGCGCCGGTTTAGGAGCGCCTTTTAGGAGTATGACCAAGCAACCACGGGTGATCGTCCAACTCGGCAGTGACGTCGTGCAGACGGAGGACCTGCGCGAACCAATCGTCACCATCGGGCGGCTTCCCGAAAACACGATCGTTCTCGCCGGACCGCAGGTCTCCGGCCGTCACGCGCAGATTCGCAGCGATGCCGAAGGCACCGTTCTGGTCGACCTCAACAGCGCTACTGGGACGTTCGTCGACGGGGTCCGTTTGCTGCCGCAACAGCCGCACGCTCTGGCGGACGGTTCCCATATCCAGATCGGGCTCTACCTGCTCACCTACCGCTCCCGCGAGGCCGATCCCGACGAGCAACTGCGGCAGAGCCTCCCGGCGTCAGAGCCGGCGGCCCACCCGCCGCAAGAGCCTGTGGCTCGAATCCCGAAAGAGCCGCGGCCGACTCTGCCTGCGTTGCTTCTGGACAGTACATCTCCGAGCAAATATCTCGATCAACTGCCCATCATTTTTCAAGACAATGATCTGTTCCGCAGGATGCTCCTGATCTTTGAAAATATCTGGGAGCAAATGGAGCAGCGGCAGGATTATCTGGAGATGTATTTCGATCCGCGCACCTGTCCCGCTTCGTTTCTCCGTTGGCTTGCCAGCTGGTTCGATGTCGCCATTGATCCGCACTGGCCCGAGCCCCGCATACGCGCTCTGCTCCTGGAACTGATTCAGCTCTATCGCTGGCGGGGAACCAAGTACGGTCTGACCCGCATGCTGGAGGTCTGCGCAGGCGTTACCCCGGAGATCACGGTGAGTCCGGCTTCCCCATTCGTGCTCAAGATCAGCGTCCAACTGGCGCAGGGTGGTAGCGATCGCAGTAGCGACAAGCAATTCATCGAGGAGTTGGTCAAGGCGCATAAACCGGCCCATGTGGGCTATGTGTTGGAGGTTCGGGCATGAGCGACGACGTCGGCCGATTAGTAGGCAGTTTTCGCATCGAAGGACTGATCACAACCGGCAGCATGGGAACGATCTACAAGGCCGTGGAGATTTCTTCGCAGGAACCCGTCGCTCTCCGGTTCCTCAATCCGCGGGTGGTCAGTGACCCGTCCACCAAGCAGCGGGTGCTGTCGCACGCGCAGTTGGTCAGTACGTTGCATCATCCCAACGTTGCCCGGATCGAGGGCTACGGTGATCAGGACGGCCGTGTTTACATCGCCACCGAGCTGGCGCCTGACGGTCCTCTGGTTTCGAGCGCTTTGACGGCTCCCGGCCGGGCAGTGCAGGCTCACTCCTTGTGGCACCGCCTGGACTTGATCCGGCAAGTAGCGGACGGTCTGCAGTGTGCGCATCAGAAAGGCGTGTTCCACCTCGACCTGAACCCCAAGACCTTATTGCTCAAGCGGACCGCAGCCGACCTCTTCCTGGCAAAGATCGTGGACTTCGGCCTGGCCTCCATGCTCGATCACGCCTCTGCGGGCGCATCCGATCTTCCCGGCAGCCCGGCCTACCTGGCGCCCGAACAATGGCAGGCCTCCGAAGTGGATGGCCGCACCGATCTCTATGCCGTGGGCGTCATTCTTTACCAGATGGCGGTGGGAACCTTACCCTTCGTCGCCACCGCTCCCGCCAGCGCAATGTACAACCATCTCTACGTCGCTCCTCAGCGTCCCTGCCAGGTGCGGCCCGACCTGCCCGCAGAACTGGAGGCCGTCGTTCTGCGTTGTCTGGCCAAGAAGCCGGAAGACCGCTTCGCATCCGCCGCCCAGTTGTCGGCAGCATTGCGCACGGTGATCCGCGATCGCGAGGCGGTTGCTGAGTCAGAAACATTTGCTGAAGCATCCGGCGGCGGAGCACTCGCCATTCGCCCAGTCTCGCTGCCGACTCCCCAACCGCAGACTCTCCAGCCGCCGCCTCCGCGGTTGGAGGTTGCCCCTGCCGGCCCTGTGCTTTTGCCCAGCCGCCCCAGCGCAGCAACCGGTGTGCCCAGCTTCTATGTCCTGGACCAGCGAGGCGCCGTGCTTCGCCGGGGATTTGTGCAAAGTGCAGGCGTCACTTTCGGGAGCGCCCCGGACAATCTGGTTGTGCTGGAATCCGCGGACGTTTCTCCCCATCACGCCCGCATTGACTGGGACGGTCACCGCATCACGCTGACTGATCTGGGATCGAAGTCCAGCACTTTCCTGGATGAGCACCGCCTTCTGCCTCAGGTGCCCCAGGAGTGGCCGGGAAGCCAACAGGCGCGCATCGGACCCTACTGGCTGATGGTCGAACAATCCTCTCCCGATGTTGAGACCAAGGCCGTCATTGACGTAATTGTGGACAAACCTTGCCGGGAGATGATGCTGGTGCCGGGCAAAGCGTCGCAATGCCGGCTGACGCTGGCCAATCACAGAACCACGGTCGATCACATCTCGGTATCCGTGGATGGAATTCCTGCGGAATGGGTTCAGGGTACAGGAACTGAGTTTGCGCTGAATCCCTATGACAAGCATGAGGTTGTCTTGTCCATCCAGGTTCCCAAGGCATCCTCGAGCATCGCCGGCGAGTACTCGGTGATCATTCGGGCCAACTCCGTCGCCAATCCGGATGAACCGGGCGAGGCCAAGGTGCGCTGGACCGTCGCACCGTTTGACAGCTCAAGCTTGGGCGTCATGCCTGCCAAAGTTACGGGGCGAAGGCGCGTGAAGTATTCCGTGTCCTTGCGTAACCAGGGCAACCGGACGGTTGCTTACACCTTGAGTGCGGCCGACGACGAGCGCGAGCTGTCGTTCCTGTTTCGAACCGAAAGCCAGAATCAGGAGAGCAGTCCAAGGTTGGAGCTTAAGCCGGGTGCCCAGACCACGGTGCGGTTGAGCGCGGAAGCTCCGAAGTCGCACTGGTTCGGCAAGGCCCGGCCGCGCCCATTCAGAATTCAGTCCACCCCGGAGCAAGGCGAGCTTCAAACCCACGAAGCCACGTTTCTGCAAGCCGCAGTCGTTCCCACCTGGGTCTTGGTGGTAGCGCCGATTTTGATTATCGCACTGTTGTTCATCGTGCCCAGGATCGCTAAGCCTGCCTTCAAGAGCCTGCTCGTCACCCCGCCGCCCCTGGTGCCGGGTCAGCCAGTGACCGTCACCTGGAAGGTTTCGAGGGCGAGGACTATCGAGATACGACCCGTCGCAGGCGGGATCCCGGCAGCCAGGGAGTCTTATACCGTCCCTAAGGGTTTCCAGCAGACCACGACACTGACGGTCGTAGCCTCGAACTTCTTTGGCGCGGACTCTAGAGAAATCGCGGTTGAGATCCAGCCTCCCGCCGGAATTCAAGCCGCCGAAATGGATCTCTCCGCCTCCAGTGGGCACATCAGCAAAGGAGAAACCGTCAAAATTTCATGGAACGTTTCCGGCGCCAGCCGGATTCAGTTTAGCGAGCAGGGGGATGTCCCTTCCACTGGGAACTACACTGATACCCCGCAGCAGGATCACACCTATACCCTCACCGCTTACAACTCCGCCAATGTTCCGACCGCCAAGTCCGTGATGGTCCACGTGGAAGAGCCGACGCCAGTCGCGCCTCCCAAACCGCATCTCCGCGTTGATAAGAACCTGGTCAAGCAGGGGCAAGTCGTGCAGTTCACCTGGGACGCTCAGGGGGCGGAGAGTGTTCGCATCGACTCAGTCACGCCCACCACGTTGATCGGCGATTCCGGTCAAAGGCAGGCCGTGCTCAAAGGCAAGGGCGCCTACACGTTTACTGTGGTTTCCACGGCTCACGGGCTGGAGTCGAGAAGTGATCCTGTGATGGTGAATGTGGAATGCTCGATATTCCAGACGGCCACAAAAACCTGCCACGACACGCCAGTCGTGCAGTGGCGTTAGGCTGGCAGGAACTGCGTGCGCTCCTTGATTTGATATCACGCCTCCTCTCGGAGTAGGCTGGCTAGCTGGTTGGGCAGCTGGGTAATCTACAGGCCAGCCGACGCAGGCGGCCTGACTCTCAGCGATATAGCCTGGAAAGTAAACACCACCTTCAACGGTGATCCGCAAGTTTTCAGGGTTCCGCAAGATAGTTCCCATGACTCGATTCTGTTCAGAAGTGAGAGGAGCATCCATGAAAAAGTGTACGCAGCGAATTTTGCTATGGATATTCTCCATGGTCTGCCTGGTCTCTATGTTGTACGCGCAGGACCTGGCATCGTTCGAGAAGCGAATCACTCTCAAAATCCTGGATAACGGCCTCACGGTCATTGTTTGTGAGCGCCCGGAGGCGCCCGTCTTTTCCTTCTTCACCCACGTGGATGTGGGCTCGGACCGCGAAGTGCCGGGCATCACCGGCCTGGCACATATGTTCGAGCACATGGCGTTCAAGGGGACGGACAAGATCGGCACCAACAACTACCCCCAGGAAAAAGTGGCATTGGAGAGGGTGGAACAGGCGTACCAGGCCTACGACCATGAACGCCGCAAGGAAACCGGCCGAGACGACACGAGAGTGGCTGAACTGGAAAAGGCCTGGAAAGACGCCATGGCCGCGGCGCAGCAGTATGTGGTCGAAAATCAGTTTGGCGAGATTGTGGAGCAAAACGGTGGAACCGGTCTGAACGCCTTTACCGACAACGAAGAAACCGGCTATCACTATTCGTTTCCTTCGAATCAGGTTGAACTTTGGGCATATCTGGAATCGGAGCGTTTCCTGCGCCCCGTGCTGCGGGAGTTCTACAAAGAGCGGGAAGTGGTCCACGAGGAACGCCGCCTGGGAGAGAGCAATCCTTTCGAGCGTCTCTTTGAACAATTCATGGCGACCGCTTACGTGGCGCACCCGTATGGGCAGCCGGTGGTGGGCTGGCCCTCGGATCTGGAATCTTTTTCCATGACCGACGCCCAGGCCTACTACAAGAAGTACTACGTACCGGCGAACATGATCGTAACGCTGGTGGGCGACGTCAAGGCGAGCGAAGTGATGCCCGTCATCGAGAAGTACTTCGGGCGCCTGCCGGCAGGTCCGAAGCCGGATCCGCTGCGCACGGTGGAACCGCCGCAGAATGCCGAGAGGATCGTAATTTTGCACGAGACCTCGCAGCCTGTGTTCATCGAGGGCTATCACAAGCCCAATGCCCGGGACAAAGACGACGCTGTCTACGACGCGCTCCAGGATCTAATGTCGAATGGACGGACTTCCCGGTTGTACCGGTCGTTGGTGCGCGACAAGAAGATTGCCGCGCAAACTGGAGGGTTCAACGGATTTCCGGGCGCGAAGTATCCCAACATGTTTGTGTTTTATGCCATCTCGACCCCTGGACACACTCCGGATGAAACGCGCGATGCTGTTCACGCTGAAATTGAGCGGCTACGGAACCAGGACATCAGCGACGAAGAATTGAAGATGATTAAGACCCGCGCCAAAGCGGACCTTTTGCGACGCCTGGGCGACAATCAGGGCCTCGCTTTTCAGTTGGGCACGGCCCAGTCGCTCTACGGAGACTGGCGCGAACTATTCCGCCACGTGGACGCAATCGACAAAGTGAGCAAGGCCGATATTCGCCGTGTGGCCAATGCGACGTTTGTGGAATCCAACCGTACGGTCGGCATGATCGAGTCCACTCAGCTGGCCAGCGCGCCCGCCGGGAAGGAGGCAAAGTAATGAACCGCACACTGCAATCCATTGCCTTGTTGGGCACTCTTTATGTGCTGGCTTGCGCACCCGCTGCGCTGGGTCAAGCCGAAGACTGGAAGCAGATTCAGCCGCCTGCGTTGCACGCTTTCCATCCCCAGCTTCCCAAACGAATTCAGCTCGCGAACGGCCTGGTTATTTTCCTTCAGGAAGATCACGAGTTGCCGCTGATCCGCGGTACCGCCCGCATTCGTGGCGGTTCGCGTGAAGAGCCCGCCGACAAAGCCGGTCTGGTCGAAATCTACGGCCAGGTCTGGCGCACCGGCGGCACCGCACAGAAGACCGGCGACCAGCTCGATGATTATCTGGAAGCCCTCGCCGCTAAGGTGGAAACCGGAGGCGATACTGACTCCACCGAGGTGACCTGGGATTGTCTGCGGGAAAATTTCGACGATGTCTTCAAGGTCTTCCTGGAAGTCTTGCGCGAGCCCGCGTTCCGGGAAGACAAGATCGTTCTAGCCAAGAACCAGCTCAGCACCAGCATCTCGCGCCGGAATGACAATCCCTTCGAGATCGCTTTCCGCGAGTCCGCCAAGCTGGTCTATGGCGCGGATTCGCCATACGCTCGAGTGCCGGAATACGCAACCGTGGCCCGCGTAACCCACGAAGATGTGCTGAATTGGCATCACCGCTATGTGCATCCCAACAACATCATCCTGGGCATCGTCGGCGATTTCGACGGCACTGCCCTCGAGGCAAAGCTTCATCAGGCGCTGGATTCCTGGCCCAAAGGACCCGAAGTTTCCCGCACGCCGGGTTCGTTCCATGGGCCCAAACCCGGCATTTACTTCGTGGAGAAGAGCGATGTCACCGCCAGTATGGTGCAGATGGTGGACCTGGGCACGACGCGCGACAATCCCGACTACTCTGCCCTTGAGGTCTTCAATCAATTCTTCGGAGGAGGATTCAACTCACGCCTGTTCTCCAATATTCGCTCCAAGAAGGGCCTTGCCTATGCCGTTTGGGGCGGAGTCGGAAGTGAATACGACCATCCCGGAGTGCTGCGTCTCGCGATGGGGACGAAGAGTCACACGACTGCGGCGGCCATCGACGCGTTCAACGAAGAACTGGACGCGCTGAAGACCAACCCCAGCACGCCGGAAGAACTGGTCAAGGCGAAACAGGCTATTCTCAACTCTTTTGTTTTCCGCTTCGATTCGAAGGAGAAAGTACTGCACGAGCGCATGAACTACGAGTTCTACGGTTATCCGGCGGACTTTCTGGAGAAATACCGCGCGGGCATTGAGAAAGTCACCCAGCAGGACGTGGATCGTGTGGCCCAGAAGTATGTTCACAAAGACAAGCTGGCAATCCTGGTCGTCGGCAAAGCCGCGGATTTTGATCGGCCTCTTTCGTCCTTAGGGCCAGTGACGACGGTTGACGTTTCCATCCCGCCCCCGGCAGGAACCAAGTAGCGGGAGGCGCAGAAAACCAAGGGCGGTGACCGAGAATGACCGCGCCTTCAAGGAGAATCCATGTCCGAACTCGCACTACTGGGGGGTCGCAAGGCGAAGCACAAGCCGTTTCCTCTGTGGCCGCAGTATGACGAGAAAGAGCGGCACGCACTCGAGGAAGTTCTGGAAAGCCGCGTCTGGTGGCGAACTCCGGGGACCAGGACGCTGGAGTTTGAAAAAGCCTTTGCCGCCTATCACGGCGCGCGCCATGGCATCGCCGTCACCAACGGTACGGCCGCGCTGGAAGTCACGATGGCAGCGTTGGGCATTAACCACGGCGACGAGGTCATTGTTCCCAACTTCACTTTTGTGGCCACGGCCAGCGCGGTTCTGTTCGCGAACGCATTGCCCGTGCTGGTGGATGTTGATCCGGAAACGCACTGCATTGACCCGGCGCTGGCGGAAGCGGCGATCACTCCGCGGACCAAAGCGATTATTGCCGTGCACATGGGTGGCCATCCCGCCGATCTGGACCGCCTGCAGGAACTGTCAAAGCGCCACGGGATCTACCTGGTCGAAGATTCGTCTCACGCTCACGGCAGCGAATGGCAGGGGCGAAAGATCGGCACGTTCGGCATGGCTGGAACTTTCAGCTTTCAGGCGAGCAAGCTGATGACGGCGGGCGAGGGCGGGATGATCATCTCGAACGATGACGCCTTCGAGGTGCAGGCTCGCTCGGTCCATGACTGCGGACGTATGCCGGGAGAATGGTTTTACAGCCACTTCATCTACGGCTCCAATTACCGGCTCAGCGAGTGGCAGGGCGCGGTGCTCATGGTGCAGTTGAGCCGGCTGGAAGAGCAGACGCGCCATCGCCATCGCAATGGCCGCCTGCTCGACAAACTGCTGGGCGAAATTCCGGGAATCACTCCGCAGAAATGCGACGCGCGCTGCACCCGCAATGGCCAGTACGCTTACATCTTCCACGTAGAGAAAAAGCAGTTTGCCGGAATCTCGACCGAGAGCTTCATCGCGGCGTTGAACGCCGAGGGAATCCCTACGCAGGCAAGCTATCCGCCGTTGCATGAACTCGACTGCTTCCGCAATGGCGAATACCGCAAGTGCCTGAGCGGGGCACAAGCCGCGGAGAAGCACGCGTTCCTCGAGCAATCGTTTCTGCATACCCAGCGGGCGGCCTGGGAGACGGTCTGGATTCCGCAGTTCGCTCTGCTCGGCGACGAAGACGACATGCGCGAAATTGCCGCCGCCATCAGCAAGATCCAGAAAGACGCCGCCGAGATAGCCGCCAACGCGTCCCGAGCCACGACAGAGAAAGTTGCACGCTGAATCCGGCGGCCTGAGCGACCTGTCTTCCAGCCCGCGGCTTTTTTTGAAACACAGTCCAATGAGATGTTCGACTGAAAAGAGGCGAAGCCATGAACAGTCCTGATTTGTGGAATCGTCGTGCCAGATTGCCCCTTATCGCGTTGACGGCGATTTTATTCTTCATGCCGGAGCTGTCATCAGGCCAAGAACAAAAACGCGTGCCGGATCATGTTCCTCCCAAACGCTCCTCTCAGATTCACGACGGGTTCGGCATCAACTCCGACCTGCCGCGGGATCCCTCTCTGCCCTGGAACCGCTGGTGGTGGACCCGCATGTTCGACGCCGGATTCAAGTGGATTCGCATCGGACAGTATGAGAACAGTTCCGATCGCACCAGTTGGGACTGGATCGAGCAGAAGCGCGGAGTGATGGCCAGTTCTCCGGAACTGGAAGATTACGTGGATTCGCTGGCAGACAACGGAATCAACATCCAGGTGCAGCTGCTCTATGGCAACGCGATGTACACCTCAGTCAGCGGCAAGTTGCCGGACGTGAGCACGCCGGAGCCCGGGTCTTTTCATAATGATGACCGCAGCCTGTATTCCGTGTGCTGGCCGCCCAAAACGCCTGAGCAGATCGCCGCCTTCAACCGCTACGCCGAGTGGATGGTGAAGCATTTTCACGACCGCATCCATTATTGGGCTCTGTGGAACGAGCAGGACATCGGGTACTGGAATCCGTGGGGCAATGCCGAAGAATACGGCAGGTTGCTCGCTCCGTTTATCCAGACCGTGCATCAGGCCGATCCGCAGGCGAAGGTCATCTATGGAGGCCAGGCCGATCCTTCGCGGGAGTTTACTCGGAAGGCGCTGGATGAGTGCAAGTGCGCTTCGGGAGTGGACGTCTATGCCTACCACACTTACCCCGGCTATGGACAAAACATGAATCCCGAGACCATGGACTACGGCGCCTACCAGGATGAATCGCCGCGCGCCCTGCGCGACCTGGTGACGCATTATCCGGGGATCAAGCCGGACATTCCTTTCTTCGACGATGAGTTCAATTCAATTCCTTCCTGGACCGGGTCGGATGAATCAGTGCAGGCCAAGTATCTGCCGCGCGGGCTCATCTACAACCACGCCGCTGGAGTGAAGACATTTGTCTGGCTGCTGGCGGCAGGCACGGACGGCAACGAGTATGACGATTTTGGCATCATCCACGGCCTCACCAACCACGATTACGACTTCACTCCTCGGCCGGTCTTCTATGCGTTGCAAAATACAAATGCGCTCTTCGCCGACACGAAACTCGATCCTGCAATCGAGGTCATGAGCGCGGATTTATCCGCGCTGCGCCGCCAGACCGGGTTCCCGTTCATGGGCTACGGGTTCCGTTCCGTTCATGGGAAGACCATCGTGGCCTATTGGCTGGCGGCTCACAGCTTTCCGGGGAATGCGTTTCCACCGCTGTATGCCACGTTGTCTTTAAAGAATACCGGGATCACGCATCCCGTGCTGGTAGACGTGGTTTCCGGCGAGATCAAACCACTGCAGTGGAAGACGGGCACAACCGACACCCTTGAAATGTTGCCGATTAAAGACAGCATAATGGCCGTCACCGATGAGAACTACTTTGATTGGCCGGTGCTGCCCGAGGCGCCAAGCTCACTGGACGTCACACTCACTGGCGCCACTCCGAAACTTGCCTGGCAGGTTCACGGCGGAAATCCCACTTCGATCGTTGTGGAGCGCCGCATCGAGGATGGCAACACGCGCGGTAACTGGGAGCACATCGCAAAGCTGAAAGCAGGCACCACGGAATACCTGGACTCCAGCGCAAAGAAAGGGCAGCATCTGGCTTACCGTGTGCGCGCAGCCAACGCCGGCGGCGAGTCTGCTTACTCCAATGTGGAGCGAATCGGAGTGCCGGCGAGGCCCTGAAACATAACCAAAGTCCGGTGCCGGTTCGCGCCGGCTTGGATGTGTTCTTAGCAGTGCAGGAATTACCACCGCTTCCAGGAAAGATCCAGATGCAAGTATCCGAATTCGCCCAGCATTTTGAAACACTCTTCGCCAATCGCCCGCGCGTCTTTCGCGCACCGGGCCGTGTCAACCTGATCGGCGAGCACACCGACTACAACGACGGCTTCGTGATGCCGGCGGCGGTCGGGTTCTCCACCTACGTCGCGATCGCTGCGCGGCCGGACCGCAAGCTTGTAATCCGATCTGAGGAATTCCCCGGCAAGTTCGAGTTTGATCTCGACCACCTGCCGCCGCGGCGTACCGGGAACTGGTGTGATTATGTGCTCGGTGTGGCTACAGTTCTCCAGCAGCGTGGATGCGAGCTCGCCGGTGCAAACCTGCTCGCGCACGGGGAGGTCCCGATCGGCGCGGGACTGAGTTCATCGGCAGCCATCGAAGTGGCCTCCGCTCTTGCCCTGCTGAGCCTGGGAGAAACGCAGCTGCCTCTGCCCGAAATCGCCGAGCTTTGCCGTCAGGCGGAAAACAATTTTGTCGGAGCGCGGGTCGGGATCATGGACCAGTTCGTCTCCTGCATGGCAAAAGCCGGACACGCCATTCTTCTCGATTGCCGCTCGCTCGAACCGACGTTTGTTCCCATCCCCGCCGGCCTCCGGCTCGTGGTCTGCAACACGATGGTGAAGCACGACCTGGCCACCGGCGCTTACAACACGCGCCGCGCCGAGTGCGAGGAAGGAGTGCGGTATTTCGCGAAGCTCGATCCAACGATTCGCGCCCTGCGCGATGTTTCCCTGGTTCTGCTGGACGAGCACGCCCGTGACCTTCCTGCAACGATCTGGAAGCGATGCTGCCATGTTGTCCGCGAAAATCAGCGCACCACGGATGCCGCGCGCGCTCTCGCCGAAGGTGACCTTGGCCGAATGGGCGAATTGATGCGCGAGTCGCATCGCAGTCTCCGCGACCTTTACGAAGTCAGTTGCCGCGAACTCGATCTCATGGTGGAGGCTGCCGAAGGCTTGCCCGGCTTCTGCGGCGGACGCATGACCGGCGGCGGTTTCGGCGGATGTACCGTCAATCTTGTGCGCCAACAGAGTGCTGCAGAATTTGCGACACAGGTGGCAGAGCGCTACAAGCGGGCAACAGGAATCACTCCTCAGGTCTACAGTTGCTCCGCGGAGAACGGGGTTCAGGCCCTCAGCTAGATGCAGCATCACCTCCAGGTGCCGCGCCCTTGATACACTACTCCGCGGCCCAGGGAAGGAAGTTCATCAGCACCGAAGACGGGAATGAATCCGAAGCCCACATTGCTGGCGGAGTTGGTCGCGGAGTTCCTGGGCACATTTGTGCTCATCCTGCTTGGTACGGGCGTGGTTGCCATGGTCGTGTTATTTCCCACAAAGAATCCCGGAGAGATCATTCACGGCGGCTACACCAACATCACGCTAGGCTGGGGCCTCGCGGTGACGATGGGCATTTATGTCGCGGGCAAAGTCTCGGGAGCGCATCTAAACCCGGCAGTGACCCTCGCGCTGGCAGTGTTTCGCGGATTCTCGTGGCGGAAAGTGCTGCCTTACGCGATCGCCCAGACCGCGGGAGCGTTCGCGGCCGCCGCGCTCGTCTTCTGGAACTATCTGCCCGCGTTTCGACAGGTTGACCCTCAGTTGGAACGCACGGCCGGCGTGTTCACCACCTTTCCCGCTTTTCCCGGCCTGCCGCAGGCCGGCTTCCTGGACCAGATGATCGGGACCGGATTGCTGGTGCTGCTGATTTTCGCCATCACCGACGAGTTCAATACTCCGCCGGGAGCGAATCTTGCGCCCGTGCTGATCGGACTGGTTGTGGTCGCGATCGGCATGAGTTTTGGCGGGATGCACGGTTATCCTATCAATCCCGCGCGCGACTTCGGCCCGCGGCTGTTCACAGTGTTGGCCGGGTTTCGCAACAATGGCCTGATCGACGGAACGCGCGTGTGGTGGCTTCCCGTGGCCGCACCTCTGCTGGGAGGTTTGGCGGGCGCAGCCATTTATGACTTCGGCATCCGGCGGTTCCTCCGGCCGTCGTAGAAAATTCGACGGTGACGGAGCCGCAAAAGCGCGAGCACGACTTTATCAGATCGGCGCACGACTTTAGTCGCGTTGTAAACGGGCAAGAAACTCGGGGCCTCAGCTCCTGGCAGCGCCGATCGCGCGTATTCGCAAAGAGGAGAGAACGTGCAATACGTTTTAGCGCTGGATCAGGGCACGACCAGTTCGCGAGCACTCTTGTTTGATCGCGAAGGAACGGTTTGCTCGACTGCTCAACGCGAATTTGATCAGATCTTTCCACAACCGGGGTGGGTCGAGCATGATCCCGAGCAGATTGCCTCGTCTCAGATTGTGGCGGCCCAGGAAGCCTTGGCGCAGGCCGGAGCGCGGCCCGGCGATGTGGCTGCCATCGGCATCGCCAACCAGCGCGAGACCACCATCGTGTGGAATCGCGAGACGGGGAAGCCGGTCCACAACGCGATTGTCTGGCAGGATCGCCGCACTGCCGATTTCTGCGAGCAGCTCCGAAGCGAAGGGCACACCCTGATGATTCAGCAGCGCACCGGGCTGCTGATCGATTCCTATTTTTCGGCCAGCAAGATTTCCTGGATTCTCGACAACGTTCCGGGCGCGCGGAGCCTCGCCGAAGCGGGCAAGCTTGCCTTCGGCACCGTAGA
>Ga0187818_10000591_pt1 | contig 13325 bp, 8 predicted proteins | sample NC_wetland_sal_i_14_FD_130581 | JGI IMG/M metagenome (GOLD analysis project Ga0187818, IMG submission 130581) | Wetland sediment microbial communities from Neuse River Estuary, North Carolina, USA - SO4_3 | ecosystem: Environmental > Aquatic > Freshwater > Wetlands > Sediment | place: USA: North... | reverse complement strand
GGAGGACCTAGGCAGCCTTGGCGGCACCTGCACCTTGGCCGGTGACATCAACAACCGAGGTCAGGTTGTCGGCGTTTCCTGGCTGGCGGGAGACCAATCCTATCGCGCTTTTCTGTGGGAGAACGGTGTCCTGCAGGACCTCGGCGGCTCGTTAGGAGGGGATTCCACCCAAGCTCTTGCGATCAACCAGGCAGGTGAGGCCGTCGGCTTTGGGTTTGTTGCCGGCAATAACGTACACCACGCGGCGCTCTGGAGACGGGTGGGACACATCACGGATCTCGGAACCCTCGTCAACGGGGATGATACCTATGCGTTCTCAATCAATGCAAAATCACAGGTGGTTGGGGCGGAATTCGGCACTGGTGCCGGCGCTGCTTTCTTGTGGGAAGATGATACGATCGTCGATCTGAATACCTTGATTCTGCCCGGTTCTGCTCTGTATCTGACCGCCTCAGACAACATCAACGATCGCGGCGAAATCGCCGGTAGCGGTGTGGACGCCAACGGCAACGGTCACGGTTTCCTGCTGATCCCCTGCGACGAGAACCATCCCGGCGTCGAAGGCTGCGACTACAGCCTGGTGGATACCGACGCCCAACTTTCAACACGCCCAGTCGTGCGCGCATTCACGCCGAACCTGCCATCTGTACTGTCGCGCAGGAACGCTCGCTTCTCCTTCCTTGCAAAACGGAAGTGATCTGATGCCGCCTTATCGCGATTAGTAATGGGAAGTCGGCCAGTGTTTATCAATGAGCCTGCAGTGGGAAGTTCTGGACGAGCGACGGGCTATGCGGAAGTAATCTGGCGGTGTCGCTCACTTCTGTATCACGCCTGTGGGTCGCTCAGTTCACCGCGTTTGACGGCGTCATCATCGCCGCCAGCATGTCATCCTGCGCTGCGAGACGATCTTCGCTCATGCTGTGAGCGTAAATTCCCAGCGTCGTAGCAACATCGCTGTGGCGAAGCATCTTTTGTACAGTCTTAACGTCTGTTCCCTTCCGTACGAGGAAGCTCGCCAAGCTGTGCCGCAGGTTGTGGAACCCGAAACGCACCTTTTCGCCTTTCTTAAGCACGCCTGCTTTCACAGCTGCCGGGCGGAGATAGTCCTCCACCAGCATGTTGGCGACGCGGGGCCGCTTGCCCTTTAGCCGGGTACTTGCGAATACCCAATCCGTCGGCTGACCGTAGGGCGTTTGCTCCTGCCACTGGCGAATGAAGCCCGCGAGCAGCGGCACTAAAGGAACCGGAGCCTTGCTTGCCGCAGTCTTTGACTTACCCACTTTTCCGCCAGTCCACGAGCGGCGGACGAAAATCTGCTGGCTGTCGTAGTCCACATCTGCCCACTGCAAACCAAGGCACTCGGAAACGCGAAGCCCCGTAGCCGCGATGAGCATGGTGAGGGTGCGCTCCGGCTGAGGCATCGCCATGCACGGTCGTCAGCAAATATTGCAATCACACACCGCTGCATCGGCAAAGCGTGATTCTGGAAAGAGACATCGGCTTGGAAATCAGCCGCGCGACGCTGGACGGCTGGGTCCTCAAAGTCGGCGAGTTGCTGATCCCTATGGTCGCCGCGATGAGACGAGAGTTGATCAGCGGAACCTACATACAGGCCGATGAAACTCCGGTTGATGTGCAGACGCGAGAGGGCCGCGGACGTAATCATCAAGCCTATTTGTGGCAGTACGGCCGACCCGGAGGAAGCGTGGTGTTCGACTTTCGTTTAGGCCGCGGACGCGATGGACCGAATCGCTTCTTGGGACAGTTCGAAGGCATTCTCCAGACCGATGGATACGCGGCTTATGACCAGATCGGTGGGCCGAGAATGGTGCATGCCGCTTGTTGGGCTCATGCTAGAAGACAGTTTTTCGAGGCGGTGCAGCTCAATCCACGAGACCCGGTTGCAACTCCGATTGTGGCGCGGATGGACGAACTGTTCGCCCTCGACGCCGAAGCGCGCCGCCAGGCGCTGAGTGTTGCCGCGCGCCACGTCCGGCGTCATGAGAGAGCCAAACCTCTCCTGGATGATATCCGCGGCAAGATCGAGGCAGCGCAGTCCATCGCATTGCCTTCTAGTGCGTTAAGCAAAGCCTGCCAATACGCGCTCACGCTTTGGAGGAAACTCATTCGATTCCTGGAATATCCAGAACTTGAATTGAGCAATAACCTGGCGGAGAATTCGATGCGACCAGTCGCTCTGGGTAGAAAGAACTGGATACACATCGGCAGCCCACAGGCGGGGCCAAAGATCGCGGCGATTCTCTCGCTCGTGGAAAGCTGCCGTCGGTTGAAAATCTCCGTCCGCGGCTATCTGGCAGCGATCCTTCCCGGCCTCGCCGATCTTCCGATCAAGCGCCTCCCGGAAGTCGTCCCTAGTGCCTGGGCTACGCAGCAGCCCACAATCGTCGTTTCACCTTGATCCGCATCTGTTGGCGGAGAGCGCGAAGAACTCTCCGCTCGGTGAGTCGTTGAGCTACATTGAAATTTTGGAAATACTCGGCAGCAATAGGGCTATTGCAGCTTCGCGTACTCCGACTTGGCTTCCTTCAGGATGGGGATGTCGGGGTCGGCGTCTTTCCAGATCGTGAGGAAGTCCTGATACGCGGCACGGGCTCTGGCCGTGTTCCCCTGCATGGCGTAAGCGCGGGCGAGCCCGAGGCGAGCTAGCGCGCCCCAGGGAAAATTCACGACCAGCCCGTAGTGGTCGATGAACTTCTGGAATTCCGCTGCGGCTGCATTGCCGTCGTGCAGCATGAGATAAGCTTCGCCCCGCAAATAAACTGGGCACAGGAATACATTGAGGGCGCCTGTAGTTTGGCCGTATTCGATCGTACTTGCCGCCTGTAATAGTTCGACACCCTGGTTCGGATCTCTCCGCTGCAAGGCGACAGCCGCCCGGATCGTGGGCAGCCAATACCTCTGGACCAGCGTGTCCAGCGGGAATGTGCTGTCGAGTTCGCCAGCCAGCCTCTCCGCCGCTGCCGTCTCGCCCGCCCGTGCCAGAGCCAGTGCTGCCATCGCCCGTGTGTCGCGGTTCGGGGCCAGCCTCAATGCCGCATTGGCCTCGGTACGCGCCTGCTGTGAGTTCCCCGATTCCACCTCGCGCAGAGCTGCCCCTGCTTGATACCCTGCAGACGCCTCTTTGGCGTCGTTGCGTCGGGCTGAATCCATCGCCCGCCGGGTCAACTCGCGAGCGTACTTCAGTTTCCCGTACCAACCTTCCGTGTCCGCTTGGTAACTCAGCAGCAGGTCCTCCGTTCCAGGCTTGCCCATGGCGGCCCCTGATAACTGCAGCATCTGCGCTGTGTCGCCCTTCACAAAAGCCAATTGGTAGCGGTTCGCTAGCAAATACTCACTGTGCAACTTGTGCTCCTCCGCCTGCTCGTACACTGCCTCCGCCTTATCCAGCCGGTTGAGGCACGTGTAAGCGCTGCCAAGGTTGACATAGTTGCCTTCGTTGTTCGGCTCCAAGCGAACTGCCGCCCGGGACTCGTCCAATGACTTTTCCCAGTTTCCGAGGATGGAGAAAATGAATGCCGAGTTCGCGTAAGGCAAATAGTCTCTGGGGTAGGTCCCCTGCCACAGCTGGTAGACCTCCGAAGCCTTCTCCAGTTCTCCCGTCGCATACTGGTAGTAGATTGCCTCGATGGAGAACCTCTCCCGTTCGCTCACCTTTCCCCGTAGTTCATAGGCCTTGCGAGCATTCTCAGTCGCTCGCCCGACTTCGTTCTGGTTGCCGTAGACAACCGACATGAATCGGTAAGGAATAGCAAAATTCGGGTCGAGCTCCACTGCCCGCTTGTAGAAAGGCAGAGCGGCGACGTCCCCTTTCTCAAGATTAGTTCTTATTCCGAGACTGAAGGCTTTCAAAGCTTCCAGCGATGGCGTGGTAGCCTGTGCCAGGGGCGTGGCATATTTCTCCACCGAACTGAGCGACTCGCCCAGCTTGCCGCGCAGGCTGACCGCCGCAGTGTCCAGAGCCTTAAGCACAGCTTCCTTGCCAGCCGCCTGCACCTGTACTTCGGCCAACGGGTCCCCAGTGTCGCAGTTCACCGCCTTCAGTCCAATCACGTACTGGCTTCCCAGTGCGGCAATCGAGCCGGTCAGCATGGCCTTGCTGCCCGTGCGCTGGCAGATCTCGCGTGTGACTTCTGGTGTGAACCGATCACTGGAGGCACGGCCCATCAGCTTCAATGTCTCATTTACCTTGCGCTCGGAAATCAGGGTTAGAAAGGGCGATTGCCCAAGCTGTACCGCGAGTCCCTCCTTCAGCGTGTCATCAAATACGCTGTCTCCAGTGGTGTTAGCGAAATCGGCAAGAACCAATGTGTCTCGCTCGGTGAGTTTAGCCATTTGGTGCGAGCGACCCCAGTTGATACCGGTTGCGACCAGGGCGACAATCACCACCGCCGCGGCACTTAGCAACTTCCATCGCCGCATCAGCGGCACCGCGTATGCGTTGCCTCTAGTGCTACGCCCTGTCATCGTCAAATCGGAACGGACCTCGGCAGCGGTCTGATAGCGCTCTTCACGATCCTTTGCGAGGCACTTGGTGATGATGTTCTCCAGGGCCGGCGGCAATTCGGAATTGAGTTCGCGCACCGGCGCGGGCGTGCAGTTCAGGATGGCATCGTGAAGTACTGGCGCGGTGTCTCCACTGAAGGCCCGCTGGCCTGTGGCCATCTCGTAGAGAATCAGGCCAAATGAAAACAGGTCTGTGCGGGCATCCAGTCTCTCACCCCGAACCTGCTCCGGGGACATGTAACCTGCGGTCCCTATTGCTGTTCCGGCTCGGGTCAGGCTGTGCTCGATTCCGATTCCAGCGTTGACCTTCAACGCGGCGCCGTGGGCGTTCTCCTGGCGCAGCTCTTCTATTTCGATTCCGGCCGGAGCCGTTGCCAGCTTGGCTAAGCCGAAGTCCAGTATCTTGGCGACGCCTTCCTTAGTAAGGAAGATATTGACCGGCTTGATGTCGCGATGGATGATGCGTTTCTCGTGCGCTACTTTCAATCCCTCGGCAACTTGAATGGCAATGTCAAGGAGCCTCTCTAACGGCAGACCCGCCATGTCTGGGTCGCGCGAGGCTGATGCGCCCGAGATCAACTCCCTGAGGGTCTCGCCCTCCAATAGTTCCATGACGATGAAAGGCTGCCCTCCGTGTTCTCCGAATTCGTAGATTGTGCATATGTTGGGGTGGTTGAGCGACGAGGCAGTTCGGGCTTCGCGTTCAAAGCGCTGCAGGGTCAGAGAGTCGCTCCCCATCTCTTCGGGAAGAAACTTCATAGCGACGCGACGGCCGAGCTTCAAGTCTTCCGCTTTATAGACCACGCCCATGCCGCCACCGCCCAGGATCTCCAGTATCCGGTAATGGGAAATCTTCTTGCCGATGAGAACGGTCGCTGCGGCAGGTGGCTGCTGTGGGCTGCTCTCGGCATGCGTCACCTCACTTACCGGCGCTACAAATCGGTAACCGCGTTTGGGAACAGTTTCTATGTATTCCCGTCCGCCTTCCCATTCTCCCAGCGCCTTGCGCAAGAAAAAGATGTTCTTGTTGAGGTTTCCTTCCTCGACGAAGGCATCGGGCCATACACGGTTGATCAGCGCTTCTTTGTCCACCATGTGCCCGGCATGCTCCACCAGCACAAGGAGTATGTCGGTGGCCTTCGGGGTCAGGGGAACCGGCGTCCCGTCGCGCACCAGTACGCCATTTTGTGAATTTAACCGGAAGGGCCCAAACGCATAGAAGTACATGGTCTACAACGCCATACGGTCTGCCAGAAATTTGCCAGAATTTTGGAAGGACTTCGAAACTGCCACCGCGCTACGCTGCGTTCACGTGGGGAATGGATCGGGTGCGATCCGGAGCCGACCAGCGCTAATTCTAGCCCGGCAGGGCGTTTCAGGCAATGCCGAACGTCGACATGACAGTCCGGTAGATCGGGCACGGCACGAGGTAGCCGGACCACTACTGGCTCAGTTCCCCACCAATCGAAAGTTCTAGGAGAAAAGTATGAATTCCAAGACATGGACGCGCATCATCGCTCTGGCTCTGTTCGCCGCGCTGGCGATTCCGACTCAACTGGCCGCGCAAAAACATATTCGGTACACGGTAACCGATCTCGGCACACTCGGCGGTCCCATTGGTTATGGCTCAATCGGCGGAGATGGCGCCCAGTTGCTGAACAATGCCGGCGCCGTTGTGTCCTTTGCCGACACACCGCTCCCCGATCCCAACTCGCAGTATTTCTGTTATGACCCGGATTGCTATCAGGCGCATGCCTTTCTCTGGCAGGACGGCGTGATGACCGACCTTGGCGCGCTTCCAGGGAACAACAACAGCGCTGCGGGTTCAATTAATTCCCACGGTTGGGTAACTGGCCAGTCCCAGAGCTCAACGATTGATCCGAATCTTGGTTTCCCGGAGTTCCGGGCTGTACTCTGGAGAGAAAATCAGATCAGCGACCTCGGGACGCTGCCCGGCGGAACGGAAGCTCTGGGGATTTACGTTAACGACAGCGATCAGGTAGTCGGCTTCTCTGACAACGGAATACCCGATCCCTTCTCATCCTTTTTCTTCTTCACAGGCACGCAGATCCATACATTCCTTTGGAAGAATGGTGCGATGGAGGACATCGGCACACTAGGCGGGCCCGACGCCGTTCCTTTCGGGAATTGCGGTGTCCTTCCTCCCGGTCAAATTGTCGGCGCTTCCTACACCAGTTTCAATCCTAACCCTGTGACGCTTCGGCCAACCATTGACCCCTTCTTCTGGAAGGATGGAGTCATGACGGACCTCGGTACGCTCGGGGGAACGACGGGCAACGCCCAATGTGGCAACTCTCGCGGGCAGATCATTGGCAACTCTGATCTCTCGGGCGACCTGGTCAGTCATGCCTTTCTTTGGCAAGGCGGAGCGATGAGCGACCTCGGCACTCTCGGCGGGGACTCCTCTACAGCTCTCTGGCTCAATGAGAGAGGCGACGTCGCCGGCTTCGCTGATCTTCCAGGCCTTGCAGGCGGCCAGGCACATCATCCTGCGCTTTGGAAGCATGGGAAAATCCGGGATCTCGGCACCGTGGCAGGTGATTCCTGTGGTCAAGCGAAGAGCGTGAATGCGCGGGGCCAGGTTGTTGGGGGAACCTCTGACTGCAGCAACTTCCTGCACGCCTTCCTCTGGGAAGAAGGCGGGCCCATGCTCGACTTGAACAGCCTCATCCCGGGCGATTCCGGCTTGAAACTGACATTCGCCATCAACATTAACGACCGCGGGGAAATCCTGGCCAAGTCCATCCCCTCCGACGGCAACCCATATCAGGACGAGGATCTTTATGGCAATCTGGTCCTGCTGGTTCCTTGCGACGAGAAGCATCCTGGCGTCGAGGGCTGCGACTACAGCCTCGTGGATGCGGCGACGGCAGCTCAGAGCCCGACGCCTCGGTACCCGGCTAGTGGAACGCAGCGTCTGTCCCAGTCGCGGCGGGCAAATCGGTATCACTTTCCCGGCCTGCAATCACCGGGCAGATAGTTCCACCCGAGTAGCAGAAAGCTCCAGGAGAAAAACATGAATTCCAAAACATGGACGCGCATCATCGCTCTGGCCCTGTTCGCCGCGCTGGCAATTCCAGTTCAGCTCGCCGCGCAGGACAACAAACAGCAGTCCCAACCAAAACACCATCACTACCAGCTCATCGACATGGGCACGTTCGGCGGACCCCAGAGCTATGACGGCGGACTGAACAACCACGGGACGTTCGCTGGCTGGGCGGATACGCCCACGCCCGATCCTTTCCTTGCGTCCGGCTTCTGCTTCAACCCGGACTGTTTCGTCTCTCACGCATTCCAATGGCAGAACGAGGTGACAACCGATCTAGGCGTGCTTCCTCACGGCTGGAGCAGCGCCTCCACCTCTATGAGCGCCAGCGGCCTGGTGTCCGGATTCTCCCAAAACGGCAAGGTCGATCCCTTGTTCCCCGGCTTTCCGGAGGCGCGGGCTGTCCTTTGGGCTCACGGCAAGATCGTCAACCTCGGAACCCTGGATGGCGGGCATGAGAGCGCGGCGCTTGCCGTCAACAGCCAGGGCCAGGTGGTCGGAGGGTTCTTGAATACCACTCCTGATTCCAATGCCATGACTCTGGTGGATGCCGAATCTTTCCCCCCGATCCCGTATCAGGCCCGTGCGTTCCTCTGGGACGAGCAGAAAGGAATGCGGGACTTGGGGACCCTTCCCGGCGGCGCCGACGCCCAGGCGACGTCTATCAACGAGGCGGGGCAGGTGGCCGGTGTGTCGTACACCAGTTCGGCGCCGAGCCCTGCATGCGCCAATCAGACTTACAACGCTCTTCTCTTAACCACCGGCTCGTTCCTCTGGGATGAAGAGAATGGAATGGTGGATCTCGGCAGCCTGGGAGGTACTTGTACTCTCGCTATAGGTCTCAACAAGCGAGGTCAGGTCGTCGGAAAATCCTTCCTGCCCGGAGACCAGTCCGAGCATGCCTTCCTATGGGACCGTAAGACCGGGCTTATCGACCTGGGCACCTTGGGAGGGGATTACGCAAGCGCTGCTGCGATCAACGACAATGGCGACGCCGTCGGCGGGTCCTTCCTGCCGGGTGATGTTCAGTACGATGCAGCGCTCTGGAAGAATGGGGCAGTCACCGACCTCGGGACCGTAAACCAAGATCCGTGCGCTGATGCGTTTGCGATTAACGGGCGGGAGCAAATCGTCGGCGCCTCTTGGGACTGTATCTCCCCCTCAGGACGTGGATTCCTGTGGGAGGATGGCGGCCCCATGGTTGACCTGAATACTCTCGTTTCGTCCGGTTCCGGTCTATACGTGGCGGAGGCGCATACCATCAACGACGGCGGAGAGATTGCCGGGATCGGACAACTTCCCAACGGCCAAATACATGCGGTACTGCTGATCCCATGCGACGAGCATCACCCCGGCGTTGAGGGCTGCGACTACAGCTTGGTGGATGCGACGACAGCAACGGCACCAAGCGCGGCACGTCCTTACGCTCCCAGAGAACCGCAGCGTCTGCCGCAGTCGCGGTGGACCAATCGGTATCACATCCCTGGCCTGCAATCGCCGGGCAAATAATTCGGCAAGAGAATGCTCAGTCTGCTGAAGGAGACGTTATGAAATCCGTTGCGCGAGCGATGATTGTTCTTTCGTGCCTTATTTCCATTGTCATGCTCGCCGGCTGCGGGAGCGGATCATCTGTACCGCCACCGCCTCCCACGTTGAGTCTTGGACCTGCAAGCTTGAGCTTTGGCGTTCAGATAGTCGGAACCGGGAGCAACGCGCAACTGGAGACGGTTACCAATACCGGCCACTCGGAACTGATCATTAACAGCGTAGCGATCACTGGAGCAGATGCCACGGATTTCAGCCAGACGACTACGTGTGGGCCGAGCCTCGGTGCGGGAGCGAACTGCACTCTGAACGTGATTTTCACGCCGAGCGCATTGGGCCAGCGCAGTGCCGCGATCTCCATCGCCGACGATGGTATGGGCAGTCCGCAAGCACTCTCCTTGAAAGGCGCGGGCGGTGATTCCGGACCCAATGCGACTTTGTCGCCTACAAGCTTGATCTTTGGCGACCAGGTGGAAGGCACAAGCAGCCCATCGCAGTCCATCACACTGAGTAACTATGGCACGACAACACTCAGCATCACCGGTATCACCGCGAGTTCCAACTTTGGTCAGGCGAACACTTGCAATTCGACTCTCGCATCCGGGGAGGGCTGCACGGTCAACGTGACATTCACTCCGGGCAATACGGGGAGCTTGAATGGCACACTCTCATTCAATGACAGCGCAGCCGATAGCCCGCAGACGGTAGCACTCAGCGGGACTGGTGGTGCTCCCACTTGCATTCCTATTGGGGATGCTTGTTTTGGTCCCGGTCCAACCCGTTGTTGTGCCGCCCCTTTCCCCCATCATTCGTTCTGCAGCAGCCGGACTGGCTGGGGGAGATGTTTCATGAATTAGGTAGATCCCAGTGAGTCACGCCTGCTCCCTAGGTTGCTTGGGGTCAGCAGCGGCCATGCGGAGCGGTGCGTAGGCCGCAGTCGCGGCGAACCAATCGCTACCATTTTCCCGGCCTGTAATCACCGGCCAGATAGTTTCCACGAAATAGCACAGAAAGCTACAAGGAGAAGGACATGAATTCCAAGACATGGACGCGCATCATCGCTCTGGCTTTATTCGTCGCTCTGGCGATCCCGGTTCGGCTGGCGGCACAACAACATATTCGCTACACCGTCACCGATCTGGGCACTGTCGGCGGGTCGTGGGGCTACGGCTTGGGCATTAACGACAGAGGCTGGGTCGCAGGAAAAGCCTCTACGCCGGGCGACGTGGATGTGCATGCCTTTTTTTGGCGGAACGGCAAGATCACCGACCTCGGCACGCTCGGGGGCCCGAACAGCAGCCCATCGTTCTCCCCGTTTAGCGAGAAAGGTGATGTAGGAGGCGGCGCCGAGACATCTACTCCAGATCCGAATGGAGAGAGCTTTTGCAATGACACTACCGGTCTGACCTGCCTGCCGGTTGTTTGGCACGACGGAATGACGACCGTCTTACCGACCCTGGGCGGCAATAATGGCAGTGCCAACCAAGTCAACAACCGAGGGCAGGTGGCCGGAGTCGCGGAGACTACGACACTGCCGCCACCCTGCCTGGGTACAGGAGTCGGCGAGCCTGTGGTCTGGGACCACGGCGTGATCCAAGACCTCCATGTGTTCCCCGGAGACTTGGCCGGCGTTGCCCTCGCAATTAATGACAACGGCGAAGCTGCCGGATTCTCGGCCAACTGTTCAACGGTTCACGCCTTGCTCTGGCGCGACGGTTCACTCACCGATCTCGGCAGCCTTGGCGGCACAGCGTTTAGCCTTGCCAGTGCCATCAATAACCGAGGCGAAATAGCAGGTCAGTCCGACCTGGCCGGCGACACAACCTTTGATGCATTCCTCTGGCGGAAGGGCGTGATGACCGATCTCGGAACCCTTCCCGGAGATTTTTCGAGCACCGCTCTCGGCATCAACAGCAAGACCCAGATCATTGGCGTGTCGTCCGATATAAACAACAACCCACGCGCCTTCCTCTGGGAGCGCGGCACGATGATCGACCTTAACAACCTCATTGCTGCTGGCTCCCCCTGGTTCGTGATAGAGGTGGACGCGATCAATTCCACAGGGGAGATTGTTGGCGGGGCCGTCGATACGACAACTGGCAACACGCGCGCAGTGTTATTGACCCCGTGCGACGAGCATCACCCCGGCGTCGAGGGCTGCGACTACAGCCTGGTGGATGCGGCCACGGTGGCTCAGAGCCCGGCGCCTCGCTACGTGCCCAGCGGAACGCAGCGTATGCTCCAGCACCGTCTGGGGCTTCGGTATCACATGCCCGGCCCCGGAGCCTCGCGCCCGGAATAGTTGAACCCTGACCTCACTTACGCGGGGGAAACTCGGGGACTGGGACGGGACGTTTTCTTTCGACCTCCGCTTATCTCACGTTGGTTCTTAGGGAAACGTCCCGGATTCACAGAACAACCTTGCGGCACCGCTTCTGTAAGGCGGCCCCGCCAACGGACTGATTTTCAAAATCGACGCGAGTGGAAACGAGACGACGCTGTACGGTTTCATGGGCGGCGCCGATGGCGCTTCACCCTTCTGGGGGATGGTGCGTGACAGTGCAGGAAACCTCTACGGTTCGGCTCGCAACGCGGGAGACGCCGCTGCACCGTTCGGTGATGGTGTGGTGTTCGAGATAGATACCGCAGGGAAGCTGACCGTACTGCACACTTTCAATGGATCCGACGGAGTGTAGCCGTCGACAAGTTTGGCGCGCGACAGCGCTGGTCACCTCTATGGAACCGCCGGAGGCGGGGTAGAGGGACTTGGAGTGGTGTTCAAGCTCTAATATGCGGTGCTCAGTACCGCAGACTTAAGCGGCATAGATTCTTTTGAAGCACAGGGATTCAACATCTGCCCTGACAACCTGCGTGTAACACATTCTGCGGCTTCGTCGTGTGCGGTCGGAACCTAGAGCGGCCCGCAAGTCGAGACGCTCACCAATACGGCAGCTCCGAGTGGCAATTAGGGGCGTGTTGACAACCGGGACAGCTCTGGAGGCGACTGCGTTGCTTCACCCTCGGCTTGGTTAGACCACCGCCGCGTTGTGACTCTGCGGACTCGACTTGTCAACCGTGTGTTCCTTTGACGTTTACAGTCAACTAAGGTGAAGGTTTTGGAACTGCGGAGAACCCCGCACCGTTTGCGATGGTTACGGCTCGCCACCGCCACGACCGTGCCTCTCTCGGCATCTGAGCGGCAGAGCGGTGTGGTTCGAGGAGTGATCCATCAAGGAAGTTTGGGCAAGGGGGTCTACCGGGAGGCTCTGGCTGTGACCGATTCTCTGGAACGAGCACCACATTTCACACCTGTGGTCTACACCTGTGGTGTTTCCGTTTTGCAGGACCTACGACGTACCACGGCAGTCCTCGACGGCTTGTAACGCGTTGTAAGTACTCAAAACCACGGTTCTGAAAAGGCTGGCGTCGGCGGTTCAACTCCGTCCCTGGCCACCATGTTTTTCAGTGACTTAGCAGACCAGCCAGAAATTTCACACCTGTGGTCGCTCAATTCACCGCGTTTGACGGCGTCATCCTCGCCGCCAACATGTCATCCTGCGCGGCTAGACGATCCTCGCTCATCCTGTAAGCCCCAGGGGGCTGGCGTGAGGCGAGACCACTCCCGCGCTGGCACCGAAACATACTTTCCGGTCGAAGCCGTGAAGGTTAAAGGGGACGATCGACTGTGCCTTCCTGCCAGACTGCGTCGTAACGTACTACGTCGCCCGGCAATAAATATGTATTGAGAATGTAAAGCCGCCAACCCTCGGTCCACAGCGTGTTGTATTCGGTGCGGAAGGTTGAGTATGTCCAGTCGTAGATCTGGGTTTCGGGGTGAGTCGCCCGCCGCCAAACTGCGTTGTAGCGCACTGTTCCGTCAGAGATTACGTACGAATCGAGAATGTACAGGCGCCACCCTTCTGTCCATAACTTGTTGTACTCGGTCTGGAAATCGGAGAGCGTCCACCCGTAGACCTGAGTTTCGGCCGAATCCCCCGGGCGAAACACCGCGTTGTAAAGTACGTCGCCGTTGGGAAGCACGTACGATTGAAGAATCGAAAGACGCCAGCCTTCCGGATATACCGTATTGTAAAAGCTCCGGAAATCCGAGTAGGTTACGCCATAGAGTTGCTGCTCACCCAGATTTCCCGGGCGAAATACCGCGTTGTAAAGCACGTCGCCGTTGGGC
>Ga0187818_10000589_pt1 | contig 13358 bp, 15 predicted proteins | sample NC_wetland_sal_i_14_FD_130581 | JGI IMG/M metagenome (GOLD analysis project Ga0187818, IMG submission 130581) | Wetland sediment microbial communities from Neuse River Estuary, North Carolina, USA - SO4_3 | ecosystem: Environmental > Aquatic > Freshwater > Wetlands > Sediment | place: USA... | reverse complement strand
ATGTTCAGGTTGGTCTGGTGAGGCTTATGCCGCCCGAACTGCGGGATCGTGTTTTGTCGAATGTCACGGTTCTGCTGAGCAAGGCGCGCTCTTCTGGAATACCCGTTCTGTTCGTCCAGCACGACGGTCCCAAGGGACATCCCATCGAAGCAGAGACCTCGGCGTGGGCGATACATCCTTCGATTCTTCCGCTGAGTGGAGAGCCCGTTGTCAGAAAGAAGGCGTCCGACTCTTTCTTCGAGACCGGCCTCGCAAAAGAACTTCAGACCGGCGAAATCAGCCATCTCATCATTGTGGGTGGCATGACCGAATACTGTGTCGATACGACTTGCCGCCGTGCGGTTACGCTTGGCTACGATGTGACGCTGGCAGCCGACGCGCATTTGACACGCGATACTCCGGATCTAACCGCCTCGCAGATCGTTGCACACCACAACCTTCTCCTCGACGGCTTTGCTGCGGGAGTTCATTCCATCAAGGTCACACCGACGGGCGAGATTTCTTTCTGAAACTCAGCGGCGCCCTTCGCGAACACCACCCAATGCGTGGCAATCGCCGTTAAAGTGCTTTTCCTGCGGATTCAGGCGCGCGCGTTTGCAAAAAGCTCACCGGATGCGAGAACATAATCGGTTTGCATACATCCCACAGTTCCTACAAGGAAGCAGCCAAAATATGGCGAAGTTGAAAGAGTCCCCCACGGCAGTGAAGACAGCAGTGAAGAAGGTGGCTAGGGTCGAGGTTAAGTCCGTCGAGGTGAGATCCTCAAGCAGAACACGCCACGACGACGGGCACGAGCGTGTGATCGAGCCTGCCAAGGGGAAACTGGGAGTGATGACCCCGGGCATGGGCGCAGTCGCTACGACGTTTGTGGCGGGCGTCGAAGCGGTGCGCAAGGGAATCGCGCACCCCATTGGCTCGCTCACGCAGATGGGAACCATCCGCCTGGGAAAGCGCACCGATGGCCGCTCGCCGAAGGTCAAGGAGTTTGTTCCGCTCGCCGGGCTTGACGATCTGGTCTTCACGGGCTGGGACATTTTCGAAGACAACATGTACGCGGCCGCCCGCAACGCGGGCGTGCTGGAGCGCGACCTGCTCGATAAAGTGAAGGGGCGGCTCAGCTCCATCACTCCGATGAAGGCCGTGTTCGATCACAACTACGTCAAGAAGATCGACGGGCCGAACGTGAAGCAGGGGAAGAACAAGCTGGACCTGGCCGAGCAACTTCGTCAGGACATCCGCGACTTCAAGAAGTCGAGCCGCGCCAGCCGTCTGATCACCATCTGGTGCGCCTCGACCGAGAGCTTCATTAAGCCCAAGGCGATTCATCAGAGTGTGAAGTCGCTCGAAAAGGCTATGCAAGAGAACGACAAAAACATCGCGCCCTCGATGGTCTACGCCTACGCCTCGCTCATGGAGGACGTGCCCTTCGCGAACGGCGCGCCGAACCTGACCGTTGATATACCGGCGATGCACGAACTTTCACGGGAGCGCGAAGTTCCCATCTGCGGCAAGGATTTTAAGACTGGTCAGACTTTGCTAAAGACCGTGCTGGCTCCCGCCTTCAAGGCGCGGCTGCTCGGGCTGAGCGGGTGGTATTCGACCAACATCCTCGGCAACCGCGACGGCGAGGTGCTGGACGATCCCGGGTCGTTTAAGACCAAGGAAGAATCGAAACTCGGAGCGCTGGAGCACATTCTGCAGCCGGCGTTGTATCCGGAGCTCTACGGCAATATTTTCCACAAGGTCCGCATCAACTATTACCCGCCGCGCGGCGACAACAAAGAAGGTTGGGACAACATTGATATCTTCGGATGGCTCGGGTATCCGATGCAGATCAAGGTGGACTTCCTGTGCCGCGACTCGATTCTAGCCGCGCCGATTGTGCTCGACCTGGTGCTTTTCCTCGACCTAGCGCAGCGCACCCCGGAGCTACGCCGCCTGGGCATTCAGGAATGGCTGAGTTTCTACTTCAAGTCGCCCATGACCGCGCCGGGGCTGTATCCGGAGCACGATCTGTTCATCCAGCTCATGAAGCTGAAGAACACTCTGCGGCACTTGAAGGGAGAAGAGCTGATTACGCATCTGGGGCTGGAGTACTACGACTAGCTTGTGTGGCGCGGGCACTCTTGCCCGCGTTCTTCTTAGTAGCAGCGAATCCGAGGGGGTCAATGGTCTGATAGTCGAGCGCATCGATCGACTCTGCATTGATCCTCTCGGCCGCTTGATTGATTCGCTCCAGATCATCCTCGCGACAGCACTCCCACGCCTCCGCTGGCACAACTGGCGATTCGATATCGCCCACAATCCGGAACACGCCCTTCAGCCGACCGATGATATCCGGCTTCGCATTGTCCGCTGGAACGCGCGTGGCGACCGGCTTCCGGCTCTTGCTGATGACCTGCGCTTCGGGCCTAGATCTCGCCTTTTTCCCAATCTTCTTCATGCATAGATCATAGCAAGCATGGTGCTCTCGAGATACGCATCATCGGGTGGTGTCTGAGATGTGCGTTGATACGATTTGGTTTTCTCGATACCATACGCCAACGGGAGGTTAACCATGCCAACCCTATATCTGAGTGCTCCGAGGGCACGAACTCAAGGCGGGCCATTCTACAAGGATTTTTCTACGATTCTCAAGAACCGTATTGGCCCCGATTACGCAATATACGCAAGCATCGCCGCGCAGATTCGTCCTGGAACTCATGTGGTAGTGTTTGACCGAGACAGCCGGTTGCAAGCCGAAGGCACAGTTGGCGCTGTAAAACCCAAACCTAGCAATCGCATTCAGCGATACGATATCGAGATTCCCGATCTTAAGCCCGTCCAAAAATACACAACACCGCCCCTCGTCAACAGATGTGGCGTTGCACTGATCTAATCTCTGCTGGGATAGCTGCAAACGCACATTTCAGGCAATACTCATCATCGCATCCACTTGCGTCCGAAAGGACGGGCGGGGCGCCCGTCTCTCCACTAGCTACTCGTCCATTTCGTATGCCTTCTTCAACCAGCGCTTCACCTCATCGTCAATATCGGCCTTTGACCTGACCTCAATCCGCCGCGTGATGCGGTCTTTCTTTTCGTAGCCGCCGGTATCGATTAGGCGCTTGGGCGTCTTCATGTTGCCCAGCGCGAATCCAAGATCGATGCGCGTGTTCGTCGACGGCTTGATCTGCGCGAAGACATGATTGCGATAGAGCGGAACCATCGTCTTGCACGGGCAAGCCTTCACGTCCTTGCCGAGGGAAAATCCGAGCTTCAGCAACTGCTCATACAGCGGACGCAGCGCGGCGCGCGGGCCGGAGTACTGCGCCTCCACCCATTCGGCGGCGGTTTTCAGGTAAGCCTCGGGCGAGTCTTCTTCCGTGCCTTTACCTTCCAGGCGCTCCGCGATCCACGACGCGGAATTTGTGCCCAGATTGTGTTCTTTCTTCAGCCACTCGCGGCGTTCTTTCTCTGTCGGCGGACCGGACTTCTTGGTGAGAGCGATCCATTCTTCGAGCGACCGCCCGGTTTTCTCCGGCAGTTCCTTGATCCACTTCTGAACCATGGCAACGCCCGGATGAACGGCGTAGGGGCCGAGGGTTTTGTTGGCGGGAGACATGGGGACCTCCTGGGCACTCGATAATTCGGACGATATGATACACAGTTCCGCTGCCAGCTCGCGATAGAATCTTTCGATGGCCGGTAAGAAGCACGAAGCTGGACACAACACCCGCTACGTACAACTACAGAAGAACTACTGCTTCGCCTGCGGCAAGGATAACCCCGACGGGATGCGGCTGCGCTTCACCTACGACAAGGAGCGCGACTGTTTCATCTGCCGATTCCGGCTGGGCAAACGCTACACGGGGCCGCCCGGACACTGCCACGGCGGCATTATCGCGACCATCCTCGATGAAGCGATGGGCAAGGTGAACAAACTGCGACACGTGGTGGCGATGACTTCCGAGATGACCGTCAACTACCTGAAACCGGTGCCGCTGAAACAGCCGCTGCGCGTGGAATCTCGCGAGCTGAAGGTGGAGGGCCGGAAGCACATCAATATGGCCGAAATCCTGAACGAAAAAGGTGAAGTTTTGGCGCGCGGGCGGGGCTTGTTTATTGTGATCGATCCGTACCGCATGTTCGCCCGGTTTGTGGACCGCTGAGTAGAATCGTGTGGTGACGGGGCTTTGCCCCGTCCTGGCGGGGCAGAGCCCCGTCACCACACGATTCTCCACACGAGCAAAACCGGGTACCGCGATTCGGTCACGGGCTGTAAAATGATGCTCAGGAAGAGAGTAGACCCATGTCGCAGAATAACGGACACAACAGCACCAGCCTCCGCCTGAAGACCGGGCTTGCCGAAATGCTCAAGGGCGGCGTGATCATGGACGTAACCGACGCGAAACAAGCCGAGATTGCCGAGCGCGCCGGGGCAGTGGCGGTGATGGCGCTGGAGCGCGTTCCGGCACAGATCCGCGCCGAAGGCGGGGTGGCGCGCATGGCCTCGCCGAAAAAGATTCGCGAGATCATGGCGACCGTGTCGATCCCGGTCATGGCGAAGTGCCGCATCGGTCACTTTGCCGAGGCGCAAATCTTGCAGGAACTGGGCGTCGATTACATTGACGAGTCCGAAGTGCTAACCCCCGCCGACGAAGCGCATCACGTCGACAAGCACGCGTTTACCGTGCCGTTTGTCTGCGGTGCGCGCAACCTGGGCGAAGCTCTGCGGCGCATCGCCGAAGGCGCGGCCATGATTCGCACCAAGGGCGAGGCTGGCACCGGAGACGTGGTGCACGCCGTCCGGCACATTCGGCAAATTGTGCAGGAGATGAAGATTCTGACCGTGCTCGGCGAAGAAGAACTCTACGCAAAAGCCAAGGAGCACCAGGCGCCCTACGAACTGGTGAAGATGGTGGCGCGCGATGGCAAGCTGCCCGTCCCCAATTTTTCCGCGGGTGGAATTGCAACTCCGGCGGATGCATCGCTCGTGATGCAGCTCGGAGCGGAGGCGGTGTTCGTCGGCTCGGGCATCTTCATGAAGAACTCGACCGAATTTGCCGATCCCGCTGAAGCCGAGAAGCGCGCCAAGGCAATTGTGCAGGCCGCGACGCACTTCAAGGACCCTAAAGTGTTACTTGAAGTCAGCGAGGATCTGGCGGGCGCCATGAAGGGGCTGGCCGTATCCACGCTCGATGAAGCCCACCTGCTGCAGACGCGGGGCTGGTAGCAGAAATCCTTTACCACAGGGGGCACAGCGGTACACAGAGGAAAGCTTTTTTCCCTGTGTTCCTCCGTGCCCCCTGTGGTTTAAAGGCCTTGAACTTGACTAGGGGAACGAGATGAAAATTGGAGTGCTAGCTTTGCAGGGCGACTTCGACGCGCACCGCCGCCGTCTAGAGGAACTCGGCGCGGAAGTTGTTCTGGTGAAGAAACCGGAGCAACTGGCTGAGATCGACGGCTTGGTGATTCCCGGCGGCGAGTCAGGCACGTTCCTCAAGTTGCTCGGTGAAGACGGATTCGCGAAGCTGAAGGATTTCGTCCGCGCGAAGCCGACCTTTGGCACCTGCGCGGGATGCATCCTGCTGGCGACAGAAGTAGAGAATCCGAAGCAGGCCGGCCTGGGCGCGCTCGACATCACGGTGCGGCGGAATGCTTATGGCCGCCAGATCGACAGCTCCATCCGAGAAGGGCAGTTTCTTAACGAGCCCATCGAAATGGTGTTCATCCGCGCTCCGAAGATCGAACGCACAGGCGCAGGCGTGGAAGTGATCGCGACGGAAGGCAAAGATCCGGTGCTGGTGCGGAAGGGCAAGACGCTGGCGGCGACGTTCCATCCTGAATTGAGCGAAGACCGTCGCATTCACCAATATTTTCTGGAACTGGTTGCGGACGGAAAACATTCGGGAGAGTGATTGACGCCGCTAGGGCGCGAAGATGGGGAAGGGAGTGCCGAGGGAGCTCTCGGCGGGAAGAAGAAGGAATTAGTTGCTCAGGTGACGCCGAATCAAGGTGGCCAAGCCAACCAGGCCGCCTCCGAGCAAGGCGAGAAGACCGGGTTCCGGAATGACCGAGGATCGTACAACGGCAGGTGCGGCAAAAGAATTCGCAGCCAGGATCAGGACTAGCAGAACGACAGGGCCCAAGTTTCGCACAGGATGAAACTCCTTTCGCCTTAAACCGCGGCAAGCCGTTCTCCAACCGATCGATTTTCACAATTAATTCAAAGAGGGCGTTTTTGGGGCAAACTATGCCCTGAAGGTTGAAAGTTCGACGGTTTTCCAGAGTCTGGCTTTTGTCGTGTGCAACGCTTTGCACAGCTTTGCCAATGAGTGGCCCGTTTCGGGCGCAAGGTGCGGGGTTTGGCCCGATCCGGTATGCTGTGAAATTCTGATCTCACGCCTGCATGGAACCTGCTCCTGAACTGGAAGTTAGCCGTGTGTCGTTCGCGTCGTACGCACGCCTGCTGGGCGGGAACCGGAATTTTCGCCGCTTGTGGAGCGCGCAAGTCGTCAGTGAAATCGGCGACTGGTTTTACACGCTCGCGATCTACAACCTGCTGCTGCAACTCACCGGCCGCGCGGGATCGGTGGCGCTGGCGCTGGTGCTGCAAGTTCTGCCGCAGACTCTGATCGGGCCGACGGCGGGCGTGGTGAACGATCGTCTGCGACGCAAGCACGTCATGATCGCGGCGGATATCGGACGCATGGCGATCGTGCTCTGCATGCTGCTGATTCGCTCGAAGGAAATGGTGTGGCTGGTCTATCCGCTGCTGATGGCGGAGACGTTGCTGGCCGCTTTTTTCGAACCGGCGCGCAATGCTGTGATCCCAAATATTGTGGAACGGGAAGATATTGTGGTGGCGAACACGCTCTCCTCGTCTACGTGGTCGGTGAACCTGATGGTGGGCGCGACTTTGGGTGGCGTGGTCGCGGCGCTGCTGGGACGCGATGCCGTCTTCCTGTTAAATGCGCTGTCGTTCGTAGTTTCCGCCGCGTTGATTTGGAGGATGCGTTTTGCTGAGCCCCATGCCGAAGGCGGTCATCGGTTCCGGGCGCGAGAGTTGGTGGATTTTTCGCCGATCGTCGCGGGAATCCGTTATGTGCGATCGCATGTTCGTTTGCGCTCGACGATCTTTGTGAAGTTCGGAAACCTGATCATCGGACCGGGCTGGGTGCTGTTCACGGTAATGGGACAAAATGAATTCGCCGTCCGCTGGCACGGCATGGCGCCCGAACGCGGCGCCTTTCTCGGGATGAGTCTGCTGCTTGGCGCCCGCGGATTGGGCGCGCTGCTCGGGCCGCTCCTGGCCGCTCCGTGGGCGGGCCACTGGAAACATCGCTTGGAAGTCGCGATCTTTTGGGGATACCTGGCATCCGCCGCAGGCTACGCGCTGCTGGGTGTATCGGGACACCTCTGGCAGGCCTGTTTGTGCGTGATGCTGGCGCACTTTGGAGGTTCGATCGTGTGGGTGTTCTCGACCACGCTGTTGCAGATGCAAAGCGACGACAAGTTTCGCGGGCGCGTGTTTGCCGCCGACCTCGGCCTCTGTATGTTCACGATTGCCGCGGGAGCATATCTTGCCGGACGCTTCGTGGATTGGGGATTCGCCGCGCGGAACGTCGCCAGCGTTGCGGGCATGTTGATGCTGATTCCGGCGGGGCTGTGGGGGCTCTCGGTGCGGGGGAAATCGGCGGCGAATCATGCGGTGGAGTGACGGGCGTCCTCGCCCGTCCAGCCGGGCGGGGACGCCCGGCGCTCCACCACCGAGTTACGCGGTTGTAGTTCTGGAGCCGCTACGCCAGCTGGTCAATCTTCGCGGCGAGGATGAAATCCGACTCGGTCAGCCCATCCACCGCGTGGGTCCAGGTCGTGATCTCGACTTTGCCCCATCCCAGCAGGATGTCGGGATGATGGCCCTGCTCTTCGGCCAGTTCGCCAACGCGATTCACGAAAGCCAGGGCGGACTTAAAATCGGGAAACTTGTAGGCGCGCACGATGTGATGCTCGTCGACGATATTCCACTGCGCAGGTTCCGCCAACTGACGATGAATTTCTAGGAGTTTGTTTCCCTTCAGCGGCGGTACACCGCCGCGGCAGGGGACGCAATTTCGGTCCGCAAGCATAGGTGTGCTCAAGATGAAGTCCTGGTGCGGTGTCGCACAAGTTCGCGACATGAATGCCAACCAACCAGACGCCGCGAATTTACGGGACACGACCCTAGAACGGAATGTCTTCGTCCGTAATCGGGGAAGTCCCGACTGGGGCGTGCTCCGGTTCGGGCGCGCTCTGGTCGAAGTTGTTGCCGCCCGAGGAAGCCGAGACACCGCGCGTGCTGCCGGCGTGCTCGCCGCCACCGCCGCCTTCGCCGCGTCCGCTGAGCAACACGAGATCGTTGGCGATGATCTCCGTCTTGTACATCTTCTTCCCAGTTTCTTTGTCGTCCCATGAACCGGTACGCAGGCTGCCCTCGATATAACACTTCCCGCCCTTCTTCAGATATTGGCCGATGATCTCGGCCAGGCGCTGGAAGGCCACGATATTGTGCCACTCGGTGCGGTCCTGCCAGTTGCCGTCTTTGTCTTTGAAGCGCTCGTTGGTGGCAATGGAGAACTTGGCGACCGGCATGCCGCCTTGCGTGTATTTCACTTCGGGATCCTTGCCAAGGTTCCCAATCAGGATGACTTTATTCACGCTTTTCATGGGTGCGGGCTCCTTTGAGATGCACACTATAGCAGAATTGGGTGGCCCAGAGGCAGTGTCGCCCGTACTAAAAATATGTGATGAATCGGCGGGCTGCGGCGAGAGTGGACTTCCGACGCCCAGCCCCCCAATCTAATTCCCCGTAGAGACGCGGCTTGTCGCGTCTCCCGCCCCGAACGAAAACGGGGCAAGCCCCGTCTCTACACCGGGGGAGATTGTCAAACAAAGATCTGATACAGCATCAGGTAGACGACCACGCCCGTCACCGAGACGTAGAGCCAGAGCGGAAACGTCCAGCGCGCGATGGCCCGATGCCGGTCAAATTGCTCACGCAACGCGCGGGTGAGCGTAATGATCACCATGGGCACAATGACCAGAGCCAGGGTGGTGTGTGAGATCAGGATGGTGAAATAGAGGGGCCGCGTCCACCCGGTGCCGCGAAAATGCACGGAACCCACGTGATAGTGGTAGTAGAGATACGATACGAGGAAAAGGGAAGAGGTAGCCAACGCGGTCAGCATCACCGCGCGATGCGCCGCCATCTTGCCGCGCGCAATGAGTACACGCCCTGTAACCAGCAGCACCGCGCTCGATCCGTTCAGCGTCGCATTGATCTTGGGGAAGATTGAGTAGTCGGTCATGGTGGAAGTCTAGTTGTACGAGGAATGGAGTGCATTGGCAAGGTCAGAGGTCAGGAAGGTCAGAGGTTAGAGGTCAGATTGCAGAGGTGAAGATCAAGGTCGGGTTTTACCTCTGCAATCTGACCTCTAACCTCTGACCTCTCTCACCTCTCGCCCCCTTGCGTATAAAATAGGACCACGATGCCTGATGTGGGGAGCCCTCAGCCGCCGCTACCGGCGGCTCCAAAAGAATCCGGTGCGCGCCCGCTGCCCGTGGTGGCGGTTTGGACACGCGATCTGCTGGTCTCGCTCGCCATCTCTGCTTTCATCATTATCTTTCTCTACCAGCCGGTGAAGGTGGAAGGCACCAGCATGATGCCCGAGCTCGAAGACCAGGAGCGGATCTTCGTCAACAAGTTTGTCTATCGCTGGGAGCCCATCCAGCGCGGCGACATCGTCGTCTTCCGCTATCCGCGCGACACTTCGAAAAGCTACATCAAGCGCGTCATCGGAATTGCCGGCGACCGAATCCGCATCGAGAACGGCCAGGTTTATGTGAACGGCGCGGCGCTCGACGAAGACTACGTTCCCAACGATTACGCGGACGCTCGATCTTATGGCGAAGTCGTGGTCCCGCCGAACAGCTTTTTCGTCCTCGGCGATCATCGCACGATGTCGAACGACAGCCGAGACTTCGGCGCCGTGAACGAACGCTACATCTACGGCAAAGCCGTCTTCGGATATTGGCCGATGGAGAAGCTGGGAAGGCTGCGGTAGGGCAGCTCTCAGTTATCAGTTTTCAGTAGAAACAACATGACTTCGCACGTCGAGCCTCTGGCGTACATTTCCCCTTACGGGTGGATTTTTTGGGCAGTATTCCTGTTGGCCTATGGGCCCGAATTTGCCCTCATCGCGCGCTCCAAACCGGCCGCCGGAGAAAAAGCGGACCGGGGATCCATGCGACTCATCATGCTTGCGGGATGGCTGGCGTTTCCCGCGGCGTTCTCCGTTTCGTCCTGGTCAAAATTCGCGCTGCTGCATCATCGGATTGCCTGGTTCGCAACCGGCATCATGATTTTGCTGGCGGGTTCGATGCTGCGCCGATATTGCTTCCGCACGCTCGGGCGCTACTTCACGGGGAACGTCAGAGTACAAACGGACCAACCCGTAATTGAAGACGGCCCCTATCGCTTCATTCGCCACCCTTCCTACACTGGCGGCATGCTGATGTATCTTGGTACTGGCCTTGCACTCACCAACTGGCTGAGCGCCCTGATTCTGGTGGGAATGGGCGCCTTCACTTATACGTACCGTGTGCGGGTGGAAGAGCAAGCCCTCGCAAGTTCTATCGGACAGCCCTATCAGGAATACATGCGGCGAACGAAGCGGTTTGTCCCCTTCGTATTCTGAAGGGCTGTATCGATTTTACCGATCGCGAAATAGCTGACACCATCTGTCGCTCTCCTGCTAAACTTTCTAAAATCCACTCCCAGGAGTTCCAATGCAAGCGATCCTTGCGCTCGAAGACGGCAGAGTCTTCCGAGGCAAAGGCTACGGCGCCAAAGGCGAGTGCTCCGGCGAAGTTGTTTTTAATACTTCCATTACCGGCTACCAGGAAATTTTCACCGACCCCTCCTACGCCGGGCAGATTGTTGTCCTGACCAACCCCGAAATCGGCAACTACGGCACCAATCCCGAAGACAACGAGGCCGTGCGCCCATACATCGAGGGGCTGATCGTGCGCGAGTTCTCGAAAGTCAGTTCCAACTGGCGCTCGCAGCAGGTGACGGACGAGTTCATGGAGCAGTTCAAGATTCCGGTGCTCGCCGAGATTGACACGCGCGCGCTGGTGCGCCACCTGCGCACTTATGGCGTGATGCGCGGCGTGATCTCGACGCTCGAAGACGATACGGAGAAACTTGTCGCCAAGGCGCGCGCGATCCCGAAAATGGACGGCCATGATCTCGCCAAGGTCGTCTCGACCAATCACACCTACGTGTGGGAGACGGGCGAGCGCTCGCACTTGCCCGACGAAGTGGTCGGCGTAAAAGACGAGCCGGCGCGCTTCCACGTGGTTGCCTACGACTTCGGCATCAAGCAGAACATCCTGCGCAAACTGCGCGGAGAAGGCTGCAAGGTGACGGTAGTCCCAGCGCAGACGACAGCCGAGGACGTGTTGACGTTGAAACCCGACGGCCTATTCCTATCGAACGGCCCGGGCGATCCCGAGCCCTGTACATATGCCGTCGACAATATTCGCCGCCTGATGGGACGCCAGCCGATTTTTGGAATTTGCCTGGGACATCAGCTCACCGGCATTGCGCTCGGAGGCAAGACCTTCAAGCTGAAATTCGGCCACCACGGCGGGAATCATCCGGTGAAGCAGTTGGCCAGCGGCAAGATCGAGATCACCGCGCACAACCATAACTTCGCAGTCGATCCCGATTCGCTCCCGCAAAGCGAAGTTGAATTGACGCACATCGATCTAAACGACTCTACGCTCGAAGGCATGCGCCACCGGAATCTGCCGCTGTTCACGGTGCAATACCACCCAGAAGCCGCGCCGGGTCCGCACGATTCGCACTACTTGTTTAAGGATTTTGTGAGGATGATGGAGGAATGCAAGAGGTAGCCGTTAGAACAACTAGAATTGTCATCCCGAGCGAAGCGAGGGATCTGCAGTTGGCCGGTACCGCCAGAACGTTTGCGTCCGAATAAGCCGTGCGCAGCGAAGGATGGAAAGCATGCGAGAAGAGAAGCGCTATTACGTCTACATCATGGCCAGCCGCTCCCTGACTCTCTACACCGGCGTGACAGGAGACATCTACCACCGCGCACTGCGGCACAAGGCAGGCGAAATCGACGGCTTCACAAAGAAGTACCACATTAACCGATTGGTTTATTACGAAACGTTCAAGTACGTGAACAATGCCCTTGCCCGCGAAAAACAAATCAAGGCATGGACGCGGGCGAAGCGACTTGCGCTAATCAAGACTATGAACCCGGCATGGCAAGACCTGGCTGAGGGCTGGGGCGAACTGACAAAACTGCAGATCCCTCGCTTCGCTCGGGATGACAATACTGAAAGTAGGGATGACAACCCTAAGGTAGAAGAGGGCCGCACTGGCGCACCTAAAGCTGCGCCCCTTCAAAACGAAACGGCCAAGATTGCGTAGGAAACTAACAACCGGCCACTGGCCGCTGACAACTGGTGTAAATGCCAAAACGAACTGACATCTCGAAAATCCTAATCCTCGGCTCCGGCCCCATCGTCATCGGTCAGTCGGCGGAGTTCGACTACTCCGGCACGCAGGCTTGCAAGGCGCTCAAGTCGGAGGGCTTTGAAGTCGTGCTGGCTAACTCGAACCCGGCCACCATCATGACCGATCCCGAGTCGGCGGACCGCACTTACATCGAGCCGCTGACGCGCGAATACCTCGAAGAGATCATCCGCGTCGAGCGCGAGAAGGCGCCGGGCGCGGGTTTTGCCTTATTGCCTACGGTTGGCGGGCAGACTGCGCTCAACCTCGCCATTGAGCTTGCCGACAGTGGCGTGCTCGAAAAGTACAACGTAAGTCTGATTGGCGCGCAGATCAACGCCATCAAGAAGGCCGAGGACCGTCTGTTTTTCAAGGACGCCATGCAGCGCATCGGACTCGACGTGCCGAAATCGGCGCTCGTCAACAACCTGAAAGACGGCATCGAGTTCGCCGGCAAGATCGGCTTCCCGGTCATCATTCGTCCGTCATTCACGCTGGGCGGCACCGGCGGCGGCATCGCCTACAACCGCGAAGAACTGATGGAAGTGCTGGCCCGCGGCCTCGATCTCTCGCCGGTGCATGAGTGCCTGATCGAAGAATCCGTGCTCGGCTGGAAAGAGTACGAACTCGAGGTGATGCGCGACACCAAAGACAACGTCATCATCATCTGCTCGATTGAAAACTTCGACCCCATGGGCGTGCATACCGGCGACTCCATCACCGTTGCCCCGGCGCAGACGCTCACCGACCGCGAGTACCAGGTGATGCGCGATGCGGCGATTGCCGTGAT
>Ga0187818_10000588_pt1 | contig 13358 bp, 9 predicted proteins | sample NC_wetland_sal_i_14_FD_130581 | JGI IMG/M metagenome (GOLD analysis project Ga0187818, IMG submission 130581) | Wetland sediment microbial communities from Neuse River Estuary, North Carolina, USA - SO4_3 | ecosystem: Environmental > Aquatic > Freshwater > Wetlands > Sediment | place: USA: North... | reverse complement strand
TATTGGGGACATCCGGCCTACAAGCTGCCGCCGGAAGCGAACCTGATGGCGGTGGCGCATTATCTGGAAGCGTTGAAGTGGCAGAAAGAGCTGGTGAAGATTCACACTATTTTCGGCGGGAAGAACCCCCACCCGAATTACCTGGTCGGCGGCATGGCATCGGCCATCTCCATGCAAGGCGATAACGCCATCAACATGGAGCGACTGAACTATGTGAAGGGCCTGATCCAGGACGCCATTCAGGTCGTCGAGAACATGTACATTCCAGACCTGCTGGCGGTGGCGTCGTTCTACACGGATTGGGCGGCGATCGGCGGCGGGCTGGGGAACTACATGGTGTATGGCGATCTGCCGCAGAACGGCATCAGCGACGTGAGCCAGTTCCGGTTCCCGCGCGGCGTCATCCTGAATAAGAACCTCAGCGACGTATTGCCGCTCGATCACGCGGACGCGTCCCAGGTGCAGGAGGAAATCGCACACTCGTGGTACGAGTATCCCGAGGGCAAAACCGCGCTGCATCCCTGGGACGGAGTGACTGTCGCCAAGTATTCCGGACCGAAGCCGCCGTACAAGCAACTCGACGAGAACGGCAAGTATTCCTGGCTGAAGGCTCCACGGTGGAAAGGGAATGCGGTCGAGGTTGGCCCCCTGGCCCGTATGCTGGTGGGCTTTGCCAGTGGCAAAACGGAATTCAAGGACGTAGTGACCGAAGCCCTGGGCGCGCTCAAAGCTCCGCCGACCGCGCTGTTCTCTACCTTAGGCAGAACCGCCGCGCGCGGGCTGGAGACGCGGCTCGGCGTGCACTGGCTCATGGCGGAGTACGAGAAGCTGATCGCCAATTTGAAGGCTGGCGACTCGGCCACCGCCGATACTTCACGTTGGGACCCTTCCAGTTGGCCTGCCGAAGCCAAAGGCTATGGCTTCACCGAGGCGCCCCGCGGCGCCCTGGCGCACTGGATCCACATCAAGAACGCGAAGATCGAAAACTACCAGATCGTCGTGCCTTCGACTTGGAACGCGTCCCCTAAGGACGGCAAAGGGCAGCATGGGGCCTATGAAGCGGCCCTGCTAAACACGCCCATGGCCGACCCGAAGCGCCCGCTCGAAATCCTGCGGACGATCCACTCTTTCGATCCGTGTCTGGCTTGCGCCTCGCACGTGTTCGGGCCCAATGGAGAGAAGCTCGCGGAAATCAAGGTGCGCTAGTCAGGAGAAGAGTCAGGAGGAACCTATGGCGAGTTCCGTTATACACGAGTTTGGTCCGCGCGCTATGGCGGAACACCCGGAGTTATATTTCCGGCGCGAATACGTTTGGGAGCTGCCGGTGCGGATCACGCACTGGGTGAATGCCGCGTGCCTGATCGTCCTGTTTCTGACGGGGCTGTATATCTCGAATCCGTTACTGGCACCGAATGGCGAGGCTGTGCGCCATTTTGTGATGGGGCGGGTGCGGCAGATTCACTTTTGCGCGGCGATGATTTTCGTCGTCAGTTTCCTGCTGCGAATCTACTGGTTTTGGGTGGGCAACGCCTATGCCAGGTCGGGATTCCCCTATGTCTGGCGGCCTCAGTGGTGGGCAGACCTGTTCCGGCAGGCCACGGACTATCTGCGGCTGGAGCGCGGCCACGTGCATCTGGGGCACAATTCGCTCGGCGGCATCGCCTACACCGTGTTTGTCATCTTTTTGGGATGGTGCCAGATCTTCACCGGCATAGCGTTGTACTCGGAAAGCAACCCGGGCGGCATTCTGGATCGGCTGTTCGGCTGGGTGCTGCCGCTGCTCGGCGGATCGTTTCAAACCCGCATGTGGCACCACACTTTTGCCTGGGGATTCGTGTTCTTCGCGATCCTGCACGTCTACATCATCCTTTATGACTCCAGGCAATACGGGAATGGGCTGATCACCTCCATCGTTGCCGGCTACAAGTTTTACCAAAAGGGGGATTTGAAGGAGGACTGAACTTCCGGCTATGAGGACCTCCTGGCAAACTCCGCCTCCCGCGCCTGTGCTGGTGCTTGGCTTGGGCAACGTGCTGCTCGGCGACGACGGCGTGGGCCCCGCTCTTGTGGAGCGCGTTCGCGAGTTGTTCTCTGGGATGGAAGAGGTCGACTGCATGGATGGGGGCACACAGGGTCTGGCCTTGCTTGGTCACCTCGCGGGGCGCGAGGCCCTCATTATCCTGGATGCGTTGGCGGCGGGAAAAGCTCCCGGTGAAGTGTCGGTCTTGGCGAAATCGGAGCTTCTGGGGGTGGGGGCTCTGCGATCTACGACGGCGCACGAGAGCAACGCCGGCGAGTTGTTGGAAGCCGCCCACCTGCTGGGTGAATTGCCGGAGCAGGTTTTTCTTGTGGGAGTCCAGCCGGAGCGCCTGCGCACCGAACTCGGCCTTTCCCCCAGCGTAGCCGCAGCTTTCCCTTCGGCTATCGCGTGCGCCCGCGAAATTGTAGAAAGAGCATTGATTGAAATCGGCCTGAACCTGCCTGCTGTTCCCGCGCCGGCCGTTCCGTTCGCAAGTTGACCCATTTTCTGCGCAACCTCTGAAGCAGTGCCCTCACCCAGACCTATTCATGAAACCAGCTCTTGATTCCGCTAGCCCACGGGTTCAAGCTATGCGAGACGGAGGAGTAATCCAATGCGGCACAAAATTGATATCGCAGCTTGTTTGCTTGCACTGATGGGCTGCGCAGTCTTGCTGTCTTCGGGAATGAGCGGGCAGAACGCGCCCGCGCTTTCGCTCGCCGACCAACTCAACGCGCAATACAAGCTGGTGAAGATGGGCTCCGACGCGAACGGGCTCACGGTGGTTGATCCGGGAACGGTGTTGGCGATTCAAAAGGGCGGGATCCTTGGCGCATCGCCACAAAGCGTGGTTATGTGTCCTTCCAAGTTCCAGGATGGTCAGTTGAAAGCGCCGGGCGTCTTTTGCTCAGCTATGGTGAAAGATTCCCGTTATCTAAAGGTGGGCGAAAAAGTTTACCCCACCAAAATTGACGTCAACCTTGACAAAGACAAGGTAACAATTCAGGTCGTCGAGTGCGATTTCTGCAACGGTGTGGAGCAGCCCTCATTCTACAAGTCCCAGGTCGTTTTCCAGTTTGCCAAGGGGAGTTTGAGGAATATGAGCGTGCCCCAGGTAGAGGACACAATCGGGCAGGTGCTGGCCATTGACACGGGCGAATCACAGCAGGATGCCAACACCCAGCCGCAGAACCAGGAGCAGAACCAGGAGCCCGCCCCCGCGCCGCAAGCTCAGCCGCAAACGATTGAGCTGGGGCAGACCCCCCAGCAGGTCGTGGCCGCAGTGGGGCAGCCCGACAAGATTGTCAACCTGGGCACGAAGCTGATTTACATCTATAAAGACATGAAGGTGACATTCCTGAACGGCAAAGTTACGGACGTCCAGTAGCGGGCCAGGCAGAACAACTCTCTTCACGCGGCGCCTGGACGTGGCACCTGGGGCCGAACATTGGGGGAACAGGCGGCCTTGTCCCGCGATAAGCCTTCGGCGAAAGCCGGCTGCGCTCCTTAGGAGTCGTGCGGGGCCCAAGATCACGGGGACTCTTCTGAGATACTGCGGGGAAAAGCTCGGCGCCTCCATGCCTTCCCTCCTTTACGGCCCCAAAACTTGGGTCGCCCTCGAATCTCGGTTGGCCCTCCGTTTCAGATGATCTTCAGGTTGGCATGAAAGCATCGTTCTGATAGATTGCGTGCTCTTAAGCGCTCAAGCCGTTGGCGATACTCAGTCCAGGAGATCCTCATGATGCCGTGCTTGCAGGAAATCAAGCGAAGTTTAGTCTCGCGAAAAGCGAACTGCTGGCTGCTGATCTTGATGTGCGCCCTCCCGCTCGCGGGGCAGAGTCAGAGTGGGGCACAGCCTGCGGGCGCAGCATCTGCTGCCGCCGCTGGCAAGCCGCCGCTGGTGATCACCTTGCAGGACGCCATGGCGCGCGCCAAGGCGAACGATCCGCAGTTCCGCGCCGCGGTGACGGAACTCGGCGTCGCCCACCAGGACGTCGTGCAGAGTCGAGCGGGCTTGCTACCCAATGCCAGCTACAACATGCAATACATCTACACGCAGGGCAACGGCGCGCCTGGCAATCCTCCCTCCGGACGCTTCATAGCCAACAACGGTGTGCACGAGTACATCGCGCAAGGCGACGTTCACCAGGCGCTCTCCCCCGGCATGCTGGCACAGCATCGCGCGGTAGAAGCGGCCGAGGCGTTGGCCCGCGCCAAGTCCGAGATTGCCGCCCGCGGCCTCGTCGTCACCGTGGTCCAGGCCTACGATGGGTACGTCGTTGCGCAGAACAAGTACGCGACCGCGCAAAAGGCGGCGGCCGAAGCCGACCGCTTCCTCGATATCAGCCAGAAGCTCGAAAGCGGCGGCGAAGTCGCCAACGCCGACGTCATCAAGGCGAAGATTCAGGCCCAACAGCAGCACCGCAGTCTGCAGGACGCTGTGCTGGCAATGAACAAGAGCCGACTCGACCTTGCCGTTCTCCTGTTCCCGAATTTCGAAGAAAATTTCACCGTGGTGGACGACCTGCGCCTGCCCGATCCGCTGCCCGCTTTCACTGAGGTCCAGGCCGCTGGCATGAAGAACAACCCGCAGATTCGCGCGGCGCTCGCCTCCCTGCGCCAATCCGATCAGCAGGTGAAGGTCGCATGGACGGCAATGCTTCCGTCTCTCAGCGCGGATTATTTCTACGGAATTGACGCCAACCAGTTTGCCGCGCGCGACCGCCAGGGTTTCCGCAATTTAGGATATTCTGCGACCGCCACGCTGCAGTTGCCGGTTTGGAATTGGGGCGCGGGTTACAGCAAGGTGAAGCAGGCGGACCTGCGCCGCGAGCACGCTCATGTGGAGCTAAGTGCTGCGCAGCGTGAACTGCTGGCTGACCTGCGTTCCTTTTATGACGAGGCGGAGACTTCGCGTGCCGAGCTCGAATCTCTGGGCCGCTCGGCTGAACTTGCCTCCGACAGCTTGCGTCTGACAACGCTGCGCTATCAGGCAGGCGAATCGACCGTGCTCGAAGTCGTCGATGCGCAGAATACGCTCAACCAAGCCCGCAACGCCTATGATGATGGCCAGCTTCGTTTCCAGGTGGCGCTAGCGAACTTGCAAACATTGACGGGGAGCTTCTAGTGGGCCTTGTGACAAATAGACGTCGTAACTCCACGAGTCATCCTGAGCGAAGCGAAGGACCTATGTATTCTGTTTGCAGTGGCGACCCCTGTGCTTTGCCCCAGACCGGCAGGCGTAACTTATCACAATCAGTGGCCAACAAGGTCAAAGTCGCCTTGCTCACAGCCGTCGCGGTGATGCCTGCCTTGCTGCTTGTCGCCTGCTCAAAAGAAGAGAAGGAGCAGGAGCCGGTCGTCGCGGTCCAGGTAGCGCCAGCGCAGCGCGGCGAGATCCAGCAAATCCTCGACGTGGAAGCCATTCTCTTCCCGAAAGACCAGGCTGCTCTTACGCCCAAAATCTCCGCGCCGGTGAAGGCGTTCTATGTCAATCGCGGCAGCCGCGTGCACCGCGGCCAGTTGCTGGCCGTGCTCGAGAACCGCGACCTCGCCGCCGCCGAAGTCGAGAACAAGGGCGCTTACGAGCAGGCGCAGGCGGCCTACAACATCGAAACTTCATCGGCTCTTCCCGAAGAGTGGAAGAAAGCCGAGTATGACCTCGACGCGGCCAAGCAAGCCTACGAGGCCGAGCAGAAGGTGTACGACAGCCGGCAAAATCTTTATAAAGAAGGAGCCTTGCCGCGCAAAGATTTCGATCAGGCAGCGGTGGCCGTGATTCAGGCCAAAGCGCAGTACGAAATCGCGCAAAAGCACATGGCTGCGCTCGAGGCCGCCGGCAAGAAAGATCAGCTCAAGTCAGCGAAGGGACAATTGTCCTCTGCTAGAGGCAAATACGAAGGCGCTGCCGCGCAATTCTCATACTCCGAAATTCACAGCCCTATTAACGGTGTGGTCACCGAGCGGCCTCTATATCCCGGCGAAATGGCCCCGGCAGGCTCACCCCTGATGGTGGTCATGGATACGTCTACGGTCATCGCCAAAACCCACATCCCCCAGGAAAATGCAGCGGTGATCAAGCGCGGCGACTCTGCCACCATCAGCGCTCCCGGCGACGTCAAGATCACCGGCAAAGTCACGGTCGTGAGCCCCGCGCTCGACCCCAACAGCACAACGGTCGAGGTGTGGGTGGAAGCGGCCAACCCCAAGGGCGTGCTGCGCCCGGGTTCAACCGTGAATTTGCAAATCGCTGGACACGCAGTCAACGACGCCATCCTCGTCCCCGCAGCCGCGCTGCTGAAGACGCCCGAGGGCGAAACCGTCGTGATGGTCGCCGGCAGCGACGGCCGCGCTCACCAAGTCAACGTGGAGACGGGCATACGCGAAGATGATCGCGTGCAGATCACCAAGGGCCTGAGCGCAAACGAAAACGTCATTATCCGCGGCGGTTACGGCATCCCCGACAAAACGAAGTACACGCTCGCGGCCGCTTCGGTGCCCGCTGAGGCTGGCACCAAGGGCGATGCCAAGGACAGAGACAAAGCCGACGACAAAGATAGCTCCGGCGACAAGGGCAAGGACTGAGCATGGCGACGCCCTGGCAAACCTTGCTCGAACGCGTGCGGACCACCGACCCGGTCAATAACAACTATTGGTACACGCGTTATGCGAAGCCGGTAATTTTTCTCGTCATCATTCTTGCACTCGCGGGCGTTTACCTCGCTGTCACTATTCCCATCTCCGTCTTTCCGACCACCGACTTTCCCCGCGTCGTGATTGGCGTGGATAACGGCGTAATGCCGATTGACCAGATGATGGTGACCATCACGCGTCCCATCGAGGAATCCGTCAACAGCGTTCCAGGATTGCAGCAAGTACGTTCCATCACCAGCCGAGGCTCGGCCGAAGTTGACCTGTTCTTCGACTGGCATTCCGACATGGTCACCACGCTGCAGCTCGTGGACGCCGCCCTTTCGCACATTCGAACTGAGCTTCCGGCATCAGCAACCCTGCAAACCCATCGCCTCACATTCGCTAGCTTCCCGATCATCGGCTACAGCCTCACCTCCGAGACCGTTCCCCAGACTGAGCTCTGGACGATGGCCAACTACGAACTCAAGCCGCGGCTGAATCGGCTTGACGGCGTGGCGACGGTTGTAGTGCAGGGCGGCCAGGAACCCGAGTTTCAGATCACGCCCGATCCCGCCAAACTGCTGGCCGCCAGCGTCACCGTCACCGACATTCTCGATTCTGTCCGGCGCACCAACCTCATTGACTCCCCGGGATTGCTCGAGCAAAATCACCAGCTCTACCTCGGTTTGGTCAACGGGCAAGTCACCGACACGAGCCAGATCGGCCAGATTGTCATCAAGAGCACGCCCGCCGGAATCCCCATACGCATCGGCGACGTGGCGGCCGTCGGTCCCGCCGTCAAGCCTGTCTATACCGTAGTCACGGCCAACGGTAAACCGGCAATTCTGCTGAACGTCAGCCGCCAGCCCGACAGCAACACCCTCGACGTTGCCAACGAAGTCCACGCTGAAATTGAGCGCATCCGCAAAACGCTTCCCCCCGGCATCAAACTCCAGCCCTTCTATGATCAGTCCGAGATCGTGACCGCGTCGATCAAGAGTGTGCGCGACGCCATCCTCATCGGTATCATCCTGGCCTCGTTCATTATGGTTTTGTTCTTGCGCGACTGGGGCACATCGATCGTCGCCGTCCTCGTAATTCCTGCCACGGTCGTTGTCACTTTCATCGTGATGAAGCTTTTCAACCAGAGCTTCAATCTCATGACCCTCGGCGGACTCGCTGCCGCGGTCGGCCTCGTTATTGACGTCGCCATTGTCGTCATCGAAAACGTTGCCCTCCACCGCGACGGCGGCCAGGGCCGCCTCGTGGCGATTCGCAGCGCCCTCAAAGAAATCACGATCCCCCTGATCGGTTCCACCATTACTCCCATCGTAGTTTTCGTCCCGCTCATCGCGACCACCGGCGTCACCGGAGTCTTCTTCCGCGCGTTCGCCATCACCGTCGGCGTCTCTCTTCTCACTTCGCTGGCCCTCGCTCTCATCTGGACTCCCACGCTAAGCCAATACTTGATCGGCGAGCGAAAAAATGACACCGTTCCCATGAATACTGAGGGCGGCGGAGAAATGAGCGAGGCCGACCGCCTGCTGGCTGCGGAAGATGCTTCCTTCGGCGGACGCTTTCGCAAGGTCATTGACTTTTATGAGCACTGGCTCCGTTTCGCGCTCGAGCGCCGCGCCTGGATCGCCATCTTTGGCGCTGCGCTCGTGGTCGCTTCCTTTTTCTGCTACCGCGCGCTCGGAACCGACCTCCTACCCGAGATGGACGAAGGGGGATTCATTCTCGACTACATCATGCCGCCCGGAACTTCGCTCGCCGAAACCAATCGCGTCCTCGGCCACATCGAAGAGATGATCAGAAAGATTCCCGAAGTCGAAGGTTACTCCCGCCGCACCGGTCTGCAATTGGGCTTGGCTGCCGTCACTGAAGCCAATACCGGCGACATTGCCGTCAAGCTCAAGGCGGACCGCGACCGCGGCATTGATGAAGTTATTTCGGAATTGCGCGCGCAGATCAAAAAGCAGGAGCCAGCCCTCGATGTCGAATTCATCCAGGTTCTGCAAGACATGATCGGCGACCTCTCGAACGCGCCCGAGCCAGTGCAGATCAAAATGTTTTCAACCAATCCCGCGGAGCTGGCCAAATGGGCGCCGCAGGTCGCCGATGCCATTTCGAAGGTCCCCGGAGTCGTCGACATCCTCAACGGCATTGACAACACGCTCAGCAATCCCGCCACGGTTTTTCAGGTCAATCCTACGGTGGCCGCGCGCGCCGGTTTCACTCCCGAGGAGGTCGCAGTTGACGCTTCTGCCATCCTCGAAGGCGAGCCTGCCGCCACTCCCGTCATCGCCAACGATATCGCCTACACGATCCGCGTCCGCTACCCCGACGCAAACCGCAACTCGCTCGCGGCGATGAGCAATACGCTGCTCAACAGTTCCAGCGGACGCACGGCGACTCTGGGCACGCTCTCGAATGTCGTCGAACTCCCCGGGCAGAATGAAATTCGCCGTGAGAACCTGCAGCGCGATGTCACGGTCACGGCGCGTCTGGAAGGCCGCGATTTGGGCAGCGCCATCAAGGCGGTCCAGAAGACTGTGGAGGATCTCCATCTGCCATCGTCGATTCGCGTCGAATACGGAGGCACCTACGCCGAGCAGCAGAAGTCATTCCGCGATCTTCTGCTCGTGCTGATCCTGGCCATCGTCCTCGTGTTTCTGGTCCTGCTGTTTGAATTCCGCACCCTGGCCGCACCGCTCTCGATTCTCGCTTCGGCTGTTCTCTCTACCTCGGGGGTTTTTGTCGCCCTGCTGATCACCCGGACGGCGTTCAACATCGCGTCCTTCATGGGCCTGATCATGGTGATCGGCATCGTGGCGAAAAACGGCATCTTGCTGCTCGACGCCGATCAGAAATTCCGCCGCGCCGGCCTTGGCGCTTTCGATGCCATGATCCAAGCTGGCCGCCGTCGTCTCCGCCCCATTCTGATGACCGCGCTCGCCGCAGTCGCAGGAATGCTGCCATTGGCGCTCGCCCTCGGGGCGGGTTCGCAGATGCTCCAACCACTGGCCATCGCCGTCATTGGCGGCATCACCATCTCGATGGTTCTGTCGCTGATTATCACCCCTGCCGTCCACTACTACCTGAGTCACCACTAGTGCCGTGACCGCATGAATACGATCCTCTCGCCCGCCGTCCCGAGGGCGACGCGCCCTCGGAACCGCCGGCAAGGTGGCGGCGCTACGCTCTAGCTCCAGCGAACCCGAAGGGTCCAGCCGGGTGGGGTACCCGGTTCTCCATTTGTAAGGGTGACGCTACGCGGTCAGCGGATTCTGCGTGGGCGCGGCAACGCGCGGCAAGTCCACGCAAAACGTGGATCCCCGCCCGGCCTCACTCTCAACTGTAATCGAGCCTCCGTGCTGCTGCGCGATCCACTGCGCAATCGAGAGTCCCAGCCCGGCTCCCGGCTTCTCGCGGCTTCGAGCTTTATCCACACGATAGAATCGCTCGAAAATCTTCGCCTGCTCTTCCGGCGCAATTCCCACTCCGCTGTCCCGAACCGTAATGACCGCCTTCTCGGCTTTCTGTTCGAGCGCAAGATGCACCGTCCCCGGCGGCGGCGTGTATTTGAATGCATTGTCAAGCAGAATACCGACGACCCGCCGCAGAGCGGCCTCGTCTCCCATCACAAACAACTCGCCAGCGCCGAGGTCATCCGAGAATTCCAAGCCGCACATGGTCGCCACCTGTCGCCATCTCTCGGCCGCGTCCCGCAGGGTCTCGCGCATGTTTACCGCCTGCATCTTCAGCGACTCGCGCCCCGAGTCTGCCCGCGCCAGCGATAGCAGTTCTTCGATTAATGCCGTCGTCGCTTCTGCCTCGTGCAGAATGTGCTCCAGCGACTCCTTATACTGCGCCTCTCCTCGTGCACGGCGCAGCGCCAGTTCGGCTTCCGTGCGAATCAATGAAATCGGCGTGCGCAGCTCGTGGGAAGCGTCAGCAGTAAACTCGGTCACGCGCCGAAACGCGCTCTCGATCCGATCCAGCATCTCATTCAACGTGTCCGAAAGGCGCTGTAGCTCGTCTCCTGTATCCAGCTTCTCGAGACGGCTGCCAAGGTTCGTGCCGCCGATCTGGCGCGCGCTCCCAACAATCTTGTCCACCGGCGCAAGCGCGCGCCGGCTCAGCCAATAACCGCCGGCGGCTGCCGCCAGCAACAACAGCGGGGCGAACATCAGCAGGTACAGCCGGAACATCGCCAGCGTGTCCATGACATCATCGATCAGCAGGCCCGTCTGCAGCGCGTAAAGATGGCCGTTGATCTCGATTCGCTGGGTCGCAAAGCGCAACGGCCTCCCGTCCATCGAGCGATCTTCAAAGGAGAGCCCCTGGATTCGCCCCGGCTCGACCGCCGGCAGTGGATGCGCCTTCATGAACTCCGACTGATAGATCCAATTGCCGTCGCCCGCGTAAACCTGCAAATAGTCCCCGGCGTGCTCGATCGCGTAGGCCTCGGTGACCTCCACCTGGAGTTTGGCCATGGACGCGTCTTTTTTCTGCGCTGCAAGAAACTTCTGCAGGTCGTCAACCTGCCTTTCCAAATCGTCGTCGGCCAGATCGTAGAGGTGATGGCGCAGCAGCAGCCACATGCCCGTGCCAAACACGAGCTGGGCCAGCGCGAAAATCACCAGGTACCAAAGCGTGAGCCGAGTTCCGATGGAAAGTCTACTCATGCCGTCCCGTCCGCCCGGATCATGTACCCGACGCCACGAACAGTGTGAATCAGCTTGGTCTTCGGCGGCGCGTCCACCTTATTGCGCAGCAAGTGCATGAAAGCGTCCAGAGTGTTCTCCTCAATCTCGCGATCAAAGCCCCACACCGCCTCGATCAACGACCGCCGTGGCACCACGTGGCCCTGACGATACATCAGCCGCTCCAGCAGACTGTACTCCGTTCGGGTCAGCGCCAGCCGCACATCGCCGCGCGAAACCTCTCGACTCGCCGGGTCCAGCATCAGGTCCCCGACTCGCAGGGTCGTCTGCGCGGCGGCGACCGACCGCCGTTGCACGGCGCGCAGCCGCGCCAGCAGTTCTCCGAATGCGAACGGCTTTGTCATGTAATCGTCTGCCCCCAGATCCAGACCACGCACGATGTCGGGAACCGCATCTTTCGCCGTCAACATCAGAACCGGCGTGCGGATTTTATCGGCTCGCAGGCGCTTTGCCATTTCATACCCGCTGAGCTTGGGCATCATCACATCCAGGATGATGACGTCGAACTCGTAGGCCTTCGCCATCGCCAGTCCGTCGGCGCCGTCGTAGCTGCACACCGCAGTGTGTCCCTCCTCCGTCAGACCCTTGCGCAGCAGTTCTGCCATGCGGGTCTCATCTTCCACGATCAGCAGCTTCATCGCAGGTCCTTCGACCCCTCCTATGCCGTCCCCAGTCTGGCTTATCCAGGGTCAGTTTAGAACGGCTCGACCTTCTTCGCGCACAAATGTTGGGATTCGCACTGCCTGTCGCGACTGCCCGCATTATTCATGAACATGAATCCGTAGAGACGGGGCTTGCCCCGTCTCCCGTGGCAGGCGGAGAACTGGCGGTACACGCCGAGACGCGGCAGGCCGCGTCTCTACCGTAGGTCGACTGATCGGCAGGCCAGGAGCACACGGTGTTGATTTACACTGGATTGCCCGGTAGGACGGGTTCACTTCGACAAGGGAGTACTCTTGGCCGTTCTCGTGGTAGGAGGCGCAGGCTACATCGGCAGTCACGCGGCTCGAGCTTTGCGCCGCGCCCGCTACAACGTCATTATCTACGACAATCTTTCCACCGGTTTTCGCCGGCTTGCCCAGGGCTTTGAACTCGTCGAAGGCGACATCGCCGATGAAAGCAAACTGCATCCCGTGCTGTCTCGCGTCGATGCCGTTATGCACTTCGCGGCTCACGCCTACGTTGGAGAATCGGTCGAGAACCCGCGCAAATATTTCCGGAACAACGTTGCCAACGCGCTCACTCTGCTCAACGCCGCGGTTGACGCTGGCGTCCGCCACTTCGTCTTTTCCTCTACCTGCGCCGTCTACGGAATCCCCGAGCGCATTCCCATCACCGAGCAGACGCCGCGCGAGCCCGTGAATCCCTACGGCGCCTCCAAGCTCTTTTTCGAAAATGCGCTTGAAGCTTACGGCCGCGCCTATGGGCTGCGCTCGGCCCGGCTTCGCTACTTCAACGCCGCCGGAGCCGACGACAGCGGCGAAATCGGCGAACTCCACGATCCCGAAACTCACCTGATTCCACTTGCCCTTTTAGCAGCGACCGCCAGCGGCCCCGAGTTGCAAGTTTTCGGCGACGACTACCCCACGCCGGACGGCACCTGCCTGCGCGACTATATCCATGTCAACGATCTCGCAGAAGCCCACGTCCGCGCGCTGCAGCATCTGGAGAAAGGCGGCGACTCGTTAGCCCTCAACCTCGGCACCGGTCGCGGACATTCCGTCCTCGAAGTCATTCAAGCCGCCGAAGCCGCGACGGGACACCCTGTCCGTCGCAAAATCGGCCCGCGCCGCGCGGGCGATCCGCCGGTCCTGGTCGCCGACGCCACCAAAGCCCACAAGCTTCTCAACTGGACCCCGCAGCGCGACCTCGCCAACATCGTCTCTAGCGCGTGGAACTTTATGCGCGCTAATGGTTAGAGAGCGTACTCGCGGGTATCGTATTTCCCCGCCCGACCCAAAGGTCATTGATCAAAC
>Ga0187818_10000587_pt1 | contig 13379 bp, 10 predicted proteins | sample NC_wetland_sal_i_14_FD_130581 | JGI IMG/M metagenome (GOLD analysis project Ga0187818, IMG submission 130581) | Wetland sediment microbial communities from Neuse River Estuary, North Carolina, USA - SO4_3 | ecosystem: Environmental > Aquatic > Freshwater > Wetlands > Sediment | place: USA... | reverse complement strand
GCGATTTGGACGTCGCCCAATTTGACAAGCGCTTTTGCCTTTTGGACCGGGTCCGTCTCTTTCTGGTATTTTTCCTTGTATTCGGACAGCCGATCCTGAATCGGTGCGCCGCTCGCCCGCGGATGACTCGCCGCGGATGAAAACAGGAAGAAGGGAAGGAACGGCAGACAAAAACTGCGGCGCATCCTGAATCGAACCATCGCGAATCGCTGCGACATCATGGCCCTACTTCTTATTGAGTTCCCGCAGCAGCACCTTCAAGCGCTCGCGGGCTTGGAACTCTTCCTTGTCGTCCCGGCCCTGGTCGGCATCCAGAAATTGTTGGTACGCCGCGGCCGCTTCCGCATTTCGATGGAGTTTATCGTAGCAGGTTGCACGGAGAAATAACATGAACGGCGTCGCCGCCATGCGCTTCTCCTGAATGTCCAGCAGGTCCAGCGCTGCCGGATAATTCCCTGCAAGATATACCGTGGTGATCAAATTTCCCAGCGTGCCCTCTTCGTTCGGATTGATGGACAGGGCGCGCCGCAACTCGCGCTCTGCGTTTGCGAAATCCCGCTTCTCCAGATAAATCCTGCCGAGCTCGGCGTGGAGTCCCGCGTCTCCCGGCTCCTGGGTTGCCGCCGCCGAGAGGGCGCGCACCGCGCCGTCCCAATCCTTCTGCGATATCGAGATGGATGCGCGCAATTTCAGCCTCGGCACATCGGGCGCCGCAATCGCGTCCGCGCGGTCAAGTTCAGCCAGCGCCTCGGCCGGCTTGCCCGAATTATTCAGCGCTGAGGCAAGTTGCATTCGTGCATTTGTATCGTTCGGATTTTGCTTCAGGTATTCGGCAAGCTCCGCCGCCGCGGCATCGCTCTTCTTTTCATCGAGCAGTGCGCCCGCCAGCGCGAGATGCGCCGGCGCGAAATCCGGCCGCAACGCGATCGCCTGCCGCAGTCGGTCCTCCGCATCCGCCGCGCGTCCCACCCGCTCGAGTGTAAGTCCCCAGCGGAAATAGATTTCGTAGCCCTTCGTGTCCGCCGCCCCGGCCTGTTCGTATTGCTGGATCGCTTCCGGCAATTTGCCGGCTCGCTCAAGCGCCAACCCCGCAAGGTACCGCGGCTTGGCTTGCCCCGGCATTAATTCCACCGCGTGCAGGAATTGAGTCGCCGCTCCGGAATTGTCTCCTCGGTTCAGCAACGTCAGGCCGAGATTCAGATGTGCTTCCGAAAAACTGGGATCGATCTCGATCGCCCGCCGGTATTCCGCAACAGACTCGTCCGTGCGCTTCAACTCGCCATACGCAAACGCCAGTTGAAAGTGTGCCGCCGCGTTTTCCGGATGGTCCTTTAGAAAATCCCCGAGCAAGGCCGCCGCGCGCGCGTAATCGTTCTGGTCAACAGCCTTCTGCGCGTCCACCAACCGCGTGTCCGATGTAGTTGGCTTTGGTGGCGGCGTTGTGGACGGCTGCAACACGGTTTGCGCCATGCTCGTCCCTGCGCCGAGCCCGCAAAGCATGACCAGCACCCCCAACTCGGCCTTCCACCTCATCGCCCGTTTGAACCCCGTTTCTGGGACACGCGGCCTGCTTGATTGGTCCCGTTCGAGCCCTTGCCGCCGTTGTTGAAGCCGGCGGGATTCTTTGGACCGCTGTTCAGCACTCGCGCCAGGAATTTCCCCGTGTGCGATTGCGCATTCCGTGCCACCTGCTCCGGTGTGCCTGTGGCGACCACTCGGCCTCCCTTGTCCCCTCCTTCGGGGCCGAGGTCAATCACCCAGTCCGCCGACTTGATGATGTCCAGGTTGTGTTCAATAACCAGCACAGAAGCCCCGCCTTCGATCAGCTTGCGGAGCGCCGCAAGCAACTTTTGTATGTCGTCAAAATGCAGACCGGTCGTCGGCTCATCAAAGATGTAAAGGATTCCAGCGTTGTCCTGCCGCGTGAGATGCGCCGCCAGCTTCAGGCGTTGTGCCTCGCCCCCGGAAAGTGTCGTCGCGGATTGCCCCAGCCGCAGGTATCCCAGCCCGACCTCCTCCAGTACTCTCAGCCGCGTCGTCACTTTCGGCACGCCGGCAAAAAATGCCATTGCCTCCCGCACGGTAAGCTGCAGCACTTCGTGGATGTTCTTGTCTCTGTACCGGACCTCGAGCACGGACGATTTGAACCGCGTCCCTTTGCACTCGTCGCAAATCAGCTCGATATCCGCGAGGAACTGCATCTCCACTGTGACGGTCCCATCGCCCTCGCACAGATCGCATCGCCCGCCCGGGATGTTGAACGAAAAGTGTCCGGGGGAAAAGCCGCGCCGCCGCGCATCGGGTGTGTCCGCGAACACTTCCCGGATCCCGTCGAACGCTTTCAAATAGGTCGCCGGATTCGACCGTGGCGTCCGCCCAATCGGCGATTGGTCCACCACTTCCGCGGACTCAATCAGCGGATCGCCTTCGATCCGGTCGCATACGTCCTTGAAGATCGTGCCTGCTTTTTTCGCCTGCAAGGCTTGGATCACCACGTCGTTCACCAGCGTGGATTTCCCCGACCCAGATACGCCGGTGATCGCGGTCATTGTCCCCAGCGGAATCATCACGTCAACGTTCTGCAGGTTATGCGCGTGCGCGCCGAAGACCCTCAGGAAGCGGCCGTCCGGCCGCCGCCGATGCGTGGGCAGCGGAATCCGCGCCTCGCCCCTCAGGTAGCGCGCCGTAATCGAATTCGCATCCTCATACAAGTCCTCGCGAGGCCCCGCGAATAGAATTCGACCGCCGAACTCCCCCGCGCCCGGCCCGAGGTCCAGCACATAGTCCGCCGCCTGAATCGTGTCCGGATCATGTTCCACCACGAGAATCGTGTTTCCCAGATCGCGCAAGGACTCCAGGATGCTTATCAGCCGGTGCGTGTCCCGTGGATGCAGTCCAATCGAAGGCTCGTCCAGCACGTAAAGCGCTCCGACGAGCCGCGATCCGAGCGACGTCGCGAGCTGAATCCGCTGCGCCTCGCCGCCCGAAAGCGTTGACGTCAACCGGTCGAGCGTCAAGTATTCCAGCCCCACTTCGTCCAGGAACCTCAGACGCTGGTGAATTTCTTCCAGGACTTTCTCGGCGATTCTTGCTTGCGCCTCGCTCAATTCCAGCGACGCGAAGAATGCCCGGGCCTCTTTCACGCTCAGCGCGCACACTTCCGTGATCGCTTTGCCCTGAATCTTCACGGCGCGCGCCTCTGCGCGCAGCCGGGTCCCCTTGCAATCGGGACACGTCGCGTAGCCGCGATACCTGCTCAGAAACACCCGGATGTACAGCTTGTATTTCTTTCGCTCCAGCCACGCGAAGAACCCCTTTACGCCGGGAAATCCTTCCGATGGATCGCCGTCCAGGATTCGCGCGCGATGTTCCGCCGAAAGACTGCGGTACGCCACATCCGTTGGAATGCCCTTGGCGCGTGCGTACTTCTTCATCTCCTGTTGCAGTCCGCGGAATCGGGGCTTCGTCCAGGGCTCAATCGCTCCGCCATCGAGCGTCTTGCCCGGGTCGGGCACGACGAGGTTCAAGTCGAAATCAATCGTGTTTCCGAATCCCTGGCAGCGCGGACACGCCCCTGCCGGATTGTTGAAAGAAAAGAGCCGCGGCTCAGGCTCTTGATATACCGTGCCGCAATTCTTGCACTCAAATCTCTCATTGAACGTGAGCCTCTCCGGCGCCGAGCCGCCCTCCGCTGGCGCAAATTCCAGGATGGCCTCGCCCCCTCCTTCCCGGTAGCAAATTTCGATGGAATCTACCAGCCGCGCCCGCGAATCCGCCGACACCGCCAGCCGGTCCACCAGCACAAACACCGGCTTCGCGAAATCAATCTCCAGAAGCGTCTCCGGGGCGGAAAACTCAAACACTCGCCCGGCCTGCCAGAGCCTGTTGAATCCGCGTTTCTGCAATTCCGAAAGCGCCTGCTTGACCGCATCCGCGGAAGGCCTTGCCGCCTTGCGTGTTCCCGGCTTTCGTCCCGCTTCCGGCAGCCGCAACGTGTACATGACGGAAAATCGCCGCCCCGCCGGAAGCGCGATCACGCACGCCGCAATCTCATCCATCGTGTCGCGCCGGACCTTCGCGCCGCACCGCGTGCAAATCGTGACCCCCGCGCGCGCATAGAAAAGCCGCAGGTAGTCGTAGATTTCCGTCGCCGTCGCCACGGTGGATCGCGGATTTCGCGTCGAATTCTTTTGCCGGATCGCGATCGCCGGGGCGATACCCGTGATTTCATCTACGTCCGGCTTCTCGATTCGCTCGAGGAATTGCCGCGCGTATGACGAGAGCGACTCGATGTACCGCCGCTGCCCTTCGGCGTAAATCGTGTCGAACGCAAGGCTCGACTTGCCCGAACCGGACACACCCGTCACGACCGTGATTGCATTGTGCGGGATCTCAAAACTGATGTTCTTCAGGTTGTGGACGCGCGCCCCGCGCACACGGATGACTTCGCGGTCTTCGACGGCTGCCGGTGCCTTCTTTGACGTGGATGGAGTCGTGGACAAGACCAAGGTCTCCCTGTGCGTTCTCCCGTGCACAGTTAAACCTCAAATTATACTTCCCCACGCAAGTTGCGGCAAAATCGAAGAATGAATGGAAGTGGAAAATCAGACCGCGTGAATGAAGCTCAACAAAGGATTTTGGCGGCTCTCAAGATGATCCTGCCGCGGGGGCGGGCTCCTACTCCTGAATCAGCCTGATCTCACCCACGCCGCCTTCAATGTTCATGTGGATTGTTACCGGAGACTTCCCGTACGCGTCATTCAAGTACATGCCGCCTTCGTGCCGGAGTCCCTGGGTGTCAATCGTCCCGATTCCTCCCTCCGCGTGCACTTGCACGCCGACATTTTTCGGCAAACGAATCGTCGCGCTCCCGACGCCGCCGTGAATGTCTGCCGTCAGATTTCTCTTCCGATCTCCGGTCAAATCTACTGTTATTTCGCCCGCGCCCATATCAATCCGCAACCGCGACAACTCCAGTTGCTGCAAATTCAAATCGCCCTGCCCTGCGCCCATGTCAATTTCGAGCTCCATCGGCGTATTGCCGAATTTCAGATTCCAATCATCCCTCGTCGGCCCGATGTGAATGCCGCCCGCATCGCGCTGCGAGATCTCCAATCGGCCGCTCGTCCCGGAACTCGTATAATTCACTTCCGGTTTTTCCATATTTTCCGAGTAATTAAAATCTGCCTCCAGCAACTGGTTGGATCCGCCCCCGATCGTCAACTGGCCCGCCGGCATGTTGATTTTCGTCGTCACCTGCTCCGCGCCTTGGTTCTCCACCTTTTGAACAGAATTCAGTACGTTTCCCGACCCCGAAATGTGGTCCGTGAAATGAAACGGGTTCCTGCTCCGCGCAAGAAAACCGAAGAGCACCACCAGAATCACCAGTGCAATCGTTGTGCCCGAAATCCACTCGCCCCCTGCTTCCGGATTGTTCCGCCGCCGCATCCGGTCGAATAGCTGCCCCAGCCCGATGAATATCAGGATGAGCGGCCAGTAATGCCATAGCGCGTTCCAGGGATCGAAGTCCGGCCGGCGAATCATCACCAGCAGCAAGATCCCTAGTGCAATCAAGACAATTCCAAATCCGAGATGCCCGCGCCGCGGTCTTTGCCCATTCGCCATGTTTCACTCCCCTCACAAGATGATACGACTTATTCGAATGGAAAGTTCCTTGATCAGACGGAATCAATCGTAAGTGATTCCGTTGATTGCAATGGAAGGCCGGAAGGTCCATTCGAATGAAGTCTATTCGAATTCCACTTTTTTCATTTGTGTGTAGACATTACCCAAAATGTTTCACGTGAAACAATTTGATCTCACGATGGAGCGAAATTGTTTCACGTGAAACATTCACGCCGCAGCATGTAGAAGACCGGCTTTTCCCCATTCGGCCATGCGCGTCTCGGTCTTTAGCGATATGGTAGAGTGGATTTTCCGGAAGTCGGAGGCGGATGGTGGCTCCTTTTTCCCGCGTCATCTGGATCGTTCTCGATAGCGTCGGCATCGGCGCGCTTCCCGACGCTGCCGACTACGGCGACGTGGGCCGCACCACGCTCGGCCACATCGCCGCATCGCGCTCCCTACGCCTGCCGAATCTTTTGCGGCTTGGTCTTGCGAACATCGCGCCGCTCGCTCACCTCTACCCACAGGCCGCGCCCATCGGATGTTACGGCAAGGGCGCCACGCATTCACCCGGCAAAGACACGACCACCGGCCACTGGGAAATGGCCGGCATCTGGCTCGACCAGGCCTTTCCCGTTTACAAGCACGGTTTCCCGCCCGAAATCATGCAGCCGTTTGAAAAGGCAATCGGCCGCAAGACGCTCGGAAATAAACCCGCGTCCGGCACGGAAATTATCAAAGAGCTCGGCGAAGAGCACATGCGCACCGGCTATCCGATCGTTTACACGTCGGGCGACAGCGTTTTCCAAATCGCCGCGCACGAAGACGTCATCCCCATCGCCGAGCTTTACCGCATCTGCGAAATCGCGCGGAAGCTGCTTGATGGGCCGCACAAAGTCGGCCGCGTCATCGCGCGGCCGTTCACCGGCGCGCCCGGCAATTTCCGACGCACTGAGCGCCGCCACGATTACGCCGTCGAGCCGCCGCGCCCGATGCTGCTCGATGTCTTGAAGGATCGCGGCGTCCCGGTCTTCGGCGTCGGAAAAATCCACGACATCTACAACGGCCGCGGCGTCGAAAACTACGTCACCACAAAAAACAACGCCGACGGAATGGACAAGCTGACCGCCGCGCTCGCCGCGCAGCCGCGCGGACTCATCTTCGCCAACCTTGTGGATTTCGACATGCTCTACGGCCACCGGAAGGACGTGGAAGGCTTCGCCGAATCGCTGGAAGAATTCGATCTGCTTCTCGGCGCGTATCTTCCCGAACTCGCGCCGTCCGATCTCCTGATGATTACCGCCGACCACGGCTGCGATCCCGATCCGCGCTGGGAGACCACCGACCACTCGCGCGAGTACGTTCCTATCATCACGTACAGCCCCGGCGGCCGGAAAGGCGTCGCCCTCGGCACGCGCCAGACTCTTGCCGACATGGGCCAAACCATCGCTGAAAATTTCGGCGGCGCCATCCCCCACGGCACGACCTTCCTCGGCGCGATCAGCAACTCCTGACTGGCCTCATGACTCAGCCGAGTCACACCGGTTCTAAATCAGATTGAGTGAAAGGGAAGAAAAACGGTTGTCATTCTGAGGAGTCCCTGCGGTTTTGCCGGGACGGCGAAGAATGCATTTCAATCTGTGCGAATCACCAATGTTGCCGCGATGAAATCGTGCAGCGCCTGCTTTTTCTCCGTGAATCCCGCGAGGATGTAGCCGATCCCAAATGGAATCAGACCGCTCACGATTTTTGCGAAATATCGTCCCGTGGCGCGGCCAAAAGAAATCCGGTTGCCGTTCATGTCCGTCACCTTCAGGCTCAACACAGCCTTTCCAAGGGTGGCCTGCCTCTCCGAACTTTCCATCAGCGCGTAATACAGCCAGCTTATCGCCACGGCTGCGAGAATCATCAACGCATAAAATCCCATCAGCGCTCCGAAGATATCCATGAAATGCGCGTTCATTTCCTCGGGGTCTATGTTCGCAGGGATGTGCGCATGCACCCAGGCCACGCCGCCAAGACCCAGGAAAAGAACAATCATGATTACGGCCAAAGGGATTCCGAGGATCAGGTCATCCAGCAGGTAGGCAACAAATCGTAGCCAAAACCCTCCGTATCGCGGACCGGCAAACAGTAACCCGCCCGTCCCCGGCTGCGCGGCATACGCCGCCGGCGACGCGGGTGAAGTGCCACGCCCACAATTCGGGCAGAACTTGGCGGTTTCCTGCACTTGCGCTCCGCACACGCTGCAATACACGATGGCCTCTCTTTCCTTGAACTCTGAGTTCCTGTATATGGGACGTCAAGGCTCCCTGTGGTGCCAATTACCGCATTGCGCCACCCCTCTCTGCCATGTTTTGGATCGCAAGGTTGTTGCATGCGCCTTGAATTTCCGAGATGACGATGGGATACAACACAAGCCATGACACAATCCCGGCGTAGGGGATGAGCCCCACAATGATTGCCGCCAGCACCAGTCCCCTGCTCACCGGAAGCGGCTGGTTCCGCAGCCGGAACTGGAAATTGACGCGGTCTGCGAGCCGGAGCCAGAACACAAAAATCCAGTAAATGTTGAAGAAGGGGATAAACATGAATCCGATGGCCTTTCCCGCTGAGAAGTCGTCAGGCCGCACACGGGGGAACTTGGAATGCTTCAGTCCGAAGAAAATGAACGTGAAGATTCCAAACGTTACGTAATGCAGGACAATTGCGCCGCCCACCGAGAAAGTCTCGAATACCGTGTGCCGCTTAAACTGCTCTCGTTGGTCCGGAGGAATCTGGTTCAGATCGAAGAACTGGTCATACACCATCGTTGAAGGGAAGGGCGGGGGTCCCGCGTAATAACCTTGAGCCCCCGGCGGAGGCGGCGTGTAGGATGGTTGCATTGCTACGCTCGGTTGCGCCGGCTGTGGCGAAGCCGGCTGCGCCGTTCCCGACAAAGTTTCTTGCAGTGGCTTTCCGCACTTCTGGCAAAAGCGGCCGCCCTCAGGCGCCTGAACCCCGCAGCTTGGGCAAAACATAGCGCACTCTCCTTTTGAATCCTGTGCTCAGGGTGTTTTTCGACTGAACCCGACCGAATCCTACTCGCACAATCAGCGGCGCGTCAATTCCAGATGGTTGCTCGTAGAAGGGTACTGCGGGAGGTGATTCCGAAAATGGAAAAGGGATCTCGCTTAATTGCTTCTTGCGCCCGACAACTTCGCGTAATATCCCGGCCGCGTCCGCACGGTCAGCCTTCCTCCTGCGGTCGGAGAATCCGCTACCACTTGCAGGGTGCGGAACGTCCCATCGAGTTTCAAATTCGTCGGATAATACGCCAGCGTGTACTGATTCCGGATATCGTGCGCGATCTGCTTGCAGATCTCTTCCGTGTCGCTCACTTCTTCGGGGAAGTACGCAAGTCCGCCCGTCGCTTCGGCAATGTCTTCCAGCGCCCTCCGCGCCTTGCGCACCGTGGACCCTTTCTCATCCTTTGCGAACACGCCGACCGCGTAAATCAAAACATCCGAATGTTGCACCTCTTGAATCGTCTGCGCCAGCGTGTTCCTGCTCGCCGTGTCTTGCCCGTCGGTGACCACCAGCAGCACTCGCTTGTCCTTGTGCGCCTTCTTCAGATGGTCCATCGAGCCGATGATGGCGTCATAAAGGGCGGTGCTCCCGCGTGCGTCAATTTTTTCCAGCGCGTCCTTCATATCATTGATGTCGCTGGTGAAGTCGCCCTGCGTATCAATATAGTAGTCGTCGTTGAAATTGACGACGAACGCCTCGTCATTCGGATTGCTCGCCTGCACAAGCGTCAGCGCCGCCGCATTCACCTTCGCTCGCTTTTCGTGCATGCTTCCGCTGTTGTCAATCACCAGCCCCATGCTTACCGGCATGTCCTCCTGCCGGGCCACTTGCAGTTTCTGTTCGATCTTGTCCTCGAATAGCCGGAACGAATTCGACGGCAGGTTGTTGATGAAGACCCCGTGTTTATCCAACACCACCGCGTGCAGTACCACCATGTCCACCGGAACGGACATCGTAGCTTTCTTTGGCGTCGGCGGCGGCGGCTGCGCGCCGATTTGCTGGGCGCGCGCTTCGCCCGTCCACGCGCACGCCGCCGCAACGATCATCAGCGCCGTGCTCAAGGCCACAAACCGGACGGACTTGTTTCTTGTATTCATTGTTTCAGTTCAGCGAGCGAATCCTGCCTGTTTCCCGTAAGACTGGAAACTCCAATCGTTTATTCCTGCTTTCAGGCTCCGCTCATTATCTCCCTCACTCCTTATGATGAGCAATGCCTTCTTTGCGTTGTGTGCGTCTCACCCTTCACTGTCCGATCGTACAGTAGGTACCGCGCGGAATTAGTGCCCCAGCCCGTAGTATCCGCTCCGCGCGAAAACTCGGGCCGGGCGCAATTCAGGAGGCACGTCAACCTTTATCTTTAAGCTTCGCCACTTGCCATTCCTTGCGCCATTCGCGGAGTAATACCCCGTGAGGTATTGCTTCCGCAAATCCGCCGAAATAGTCGCCAAAACACTGGGAAGATCCTTCAAATCTTGAACCAGGAATGCCTCTCCACCATTCAGGCTGCAAAGCCCCTTCATATCAACAACTTCGTTTGGCCCCACTCTGGGCCCAATCATGCCAAGTGGTTCTGTTATGACCGCAGCATAAACCTGGACGTCCGTCTCCTTAAGAATGCTCCGCACTTCGGCCGTTGTGTAACGGCTATCGTTGTCCTTCCCATCGGTGATCACCACCAGAATTCTCGTCGCATTGTGCGCGTTCCGCATTTGGGAGATGCCAAGGTATAGAGCATCAAGGAGCGCCGTTCTCCCTCGGGTAGTTGTTTCGTTTAACCGCGCCCTCAGCGTTTCGGCGTCGGAAATCATCTCTACATGCTCATTGAAATCAACCAGAAAGAACTCGTCTCGAACGTATGTGGTCTTTATGAACTGCAACACTGCATCGTTCACAGCGCGAGCGGTGTTTGACATGCTCCCGCTCCGGTCGATCACCAGCCCGATGCTGCTCGGGCTATCATCCTGTTTCAAGAAATTCAGTCTTTGCTCAACACCATCCTCGAGAACATGAAATGCCTGCGATGGCAATCCCTCGATCGGATTCCCATGTCTATCCAGCACAGTCACATGCAGGACCATCATCTCCAAGGGAAGAATGATTGGGGGTTTTGGATTCTGTGATTGGTCTTGCTGTGCCGGAGGATTCTGGCCGGCTGCAGGTGCCCACGCACACACCACCGCCGTGAAGGCCACTGTCGCGCTGAGAAGGAAGACGCGGGGGATGCTAATGATCCGGCCCGAAGTAGCCGGTCCGCGAATAGACCGTGAGCGGCGGGAGTCCCCGCGGGGGATGCACTTTGACTTTAATCTTTCTCCAGCGGCCGTCGGTAATCTTGTTGCTTGGCGCATATCCCAGCACATATTGATTCCGAAGCTCCATCCCGATCTTCGTCGCGATATCGGGGAGTTCATCCAGGCTCTCCACCTTGAACACTCGCCCGCCCGTCAAATCGCACAGTTCGGCGAGCAGGGAAGGCCCCTCCCTTTCTTCATCGGTCTTGTAGTATCCGGGGTTGTCGAAGATCCCCATCGCGTACACCTGCACATCCGCTTCTTTCACGAAATTCCGGATGTCGTGTTCGTTGTACCGGCTGTGGTTGTCGCCGCCGTCGGAAATAATCAGCAGCGCCTTTTTGGCGTTGCGCGCGCCCCGCATCTGCGAAAGCCCCAGGTACACCGCGTCCAGCAGGGCCGTCCGCCCCCTCGCCACTGTATTCATCATCCGCGTCTGCAGATCCTCCACGTTCGACGTAAACCGGCTCGTTAATTCCGCGTGCTCGTTGAAGCTCACCAGCATGAACTCGTCCTGCGGGTTGGATGTGCGGAGGAACTGAATCGCGGATTGCCTTGCCTTGTTGACCTTGTCCGCCATGCTTCCGCTCATGTCGAAAATCACGCCGATGGAAACCGGCACATCTTCACTCGAGAATTTCAAGACCTCTTGTTCCACTCCATCCTCGAGCACTTGGAAATTCTCTTTTTCTAATCCTGTCACCAGCCGGTTATACGGATCCGTGACCGTGGTACTGACGAGCACCAACTCGGTCTTCGTGACAACGTCGGGTTTCTGTGCCGTGCCCGGCGGCTCGGGGGTCTTATTGAGAGAATACTGCGGTGATTGACCAAAGGCAGGAATCAGAACCAGGAACGCACAAGAAATCAGCAGGACAAGGGAAACTGAAGGCGGAACCGCTCTTTTTTTCACCGCCCCTCCTCTGCCCGCTGAGCAGTGGCTGCGGCTTACCTCGGATTGCTCGCTTATTCGCATTCTACCATCACCCTGTGCCAATGCAAGCCCCCCGCAAGATTTCTTTTTTGCCACCCACCCCGCTCCCCCCGCGAGCCCGGGTTTGCCTTGTGATAGCATCTTCGTTCTGAAGGAGCGCATCCTTGGACGCAGAATCCCCAGTCATCTGGGCTGTCATTCCCGCGCGTTACGCCGCCAGCCGGCTTCCGGGCAAGCCGCTCGTCAACCTTGGGGGAAAATCCATGATCCAGCGCGTCTGGGAGCGCGTCCGCCAGGCCCGGCGAATCGCCAAAGTTATGGTCGCCACGGATGACGAACGCATTCGCTCCGCCGTCCAATCCTTTGGCGGTGAAGCCATTATGACGCGCCCCAATCATCCCACCGGCACTTCGCGCATTGCCGAGGTCGCCGTCTCCGCCAAAGCGGACATCTTCATCAACGTGCAGGGTGACGAGCCTCTCGTCGCTCCCGAAGCGGTGGACGCCCTCGCCGATTGCATCACCGGCGATGACTCCATCACGCTCGCCACACTCGCCGTTCCGTTGAAGAATCCCGCCGACATCATGGACCCCAACATCTGCAAAGTTGTCCTGGATTTCGACGGCAACGCGCTTTACTTCTCCCGCGCGCCGATTCCCTGGGTTCGCGACTCCGCCGGCAAAGTCCACGCGCGCCATTGGAAGCACCTCGGTCTTTACGCGTATCGCCGAGACGCGCTCCTCGAATACGAGACGCTTCCGCCCGGTGAACTCGAGCGCCTCGAGCAGCTCGAGCAACTCCGCTGGCTCGAAAACGGTTACAAGATCCGCGTCGCCGAAACTTCGCACGATTCCGTCAGCGTGGATGTCCCCGACGACATCCCCCGCGTCGAAAAACTCATCCGGGAGTCCGCCATTGAATAAGGCCGCGCACGAATGACGAAGCGCCCTCCCTCTCTTCGCTACGCTTTCCTTGCGCTCCTGCTCGCAGGCGCCGCGGCTCTTCTCTCCACTTCCGGCCTCGCGCGGCGCCCCGGGAATCCCGCCGCGCCTATCCTCGGCTCCGATTCCGCGAAGGAGCTTTCGCCCAATGACCGCATCGAGGTTTTCGAGACCGTCTGGAAGGACATCCGCGACACTTACTACGATCCGGAATTTCATGGCGTCAACTGGCAGGAAGTCCACGACCGCTATCGCCCGCAGGTGGATCTTGTAAAGACCGATGCGGATTTTTACGTTCTCCTGAATCACATGGCAGGCGAACTTCACGACGCTCACACGCGCTTTAATTCTCCGGAGGCGTGGGAGAACCGCCAGAAATTTCAAGGCGTGACCACCGGCATCCTTCTGCAGGAAATAGATGGCAAGATCGTCGTCACTTACGTCTACCCGGACTCCGGCGCCTCGCGCGCGGGCGTCGAGCCGGCTCCACGCCGTGACGACCTCGTCAGTGACGAGGTC
>Ga0187818_10000586_pt1 | contig 13380 bp, 8 predicted proteins | sample NC_wetland_sal_i_14_FD_130581 | JGI IMG/M metagenome (GOLD analysis project Ga0187818, IMG submission 130581) | Wetland sediment microbial communities from Neuse River Estuary, North Carolina, USA - SO4_3 | ecosystem: Environmental > Aquatic > Freshwater > Wetlands > Sediment | place: USA: North... | reverse complement strand
CCCAGCGCTGAAGCGCTTGGCTAAGTTAGGTCGCCCCTCCGGGGTGGATTCAATTGTGCCTACCATGGACAACAAAGCGATTGCCGGAATTCTTTACGAGACTGCCGATCTGCTGGAGATTGACGGGCAGGATACGTTTCGCGTGCGCTCCTATCGCAACGCCGCCGAGGCCATCGAAGCGCTGCCGCAACAGGTCGCCGACCTGATTCCGGAGCCGAAGAAACTTCTCGAAATCCAGGGCATTGGGAAGGGCATGCAGGCCAATCTATTGCAGCTTTTCAAAGATGGCACGATTGAAGCGCACGCAGAGCTTCTGAAGAAATACCGCCCCTCGATGCTCGAACTGCTCAAGATTCAGGGCCTGGGACCGAAGACGATTGCCTTGATCTGGAGCGCTTATCAGGTCAGCGACCTCGAGGGCGTGGAGAAACTGGCGCGCGAAGGCAAGATCCGCACGCTGCCGCGCATGGGTGAAAAGCACGAACTTAAGCTGCTAAAGGCAATCGAAGACTATCGCCGTATTGCGGGAAGATTCCTGCTCGATACGGCGGAAGAGCTAGCAGAAAAGCTAGTGGAACATCTATTAGCGGCGCCGGGCGTCGAAAAAGCTACGCCCGCAGGCTCGCTACGCCGCGGACGCGAAACCGTCGGCGACCTCGACATTCTGGTCACGGGCAAGGCCTGCATTCAGGCAGAGCCGCGACAGAAAATCATCGGGCATCTGCTCGGCTTCCCGGGCCTAATGGACGTCATCGCGCAAGGCGAGAACAAGGTCAGCTTCCGCCACCGCAATGGCATGCAAGTGGACGTGCGGTTGCTGCCTCCGGAGTCGTTTGGAGCGGCGATGCAGTATTTCACCGGCTCGAAGGCTCACAACGTGGCCTTGCGCCAACGCGCGCTCAAGATGGGTTTCACGCTCAACGAATACGCTCTCGCCAAAGTCGAAGACGACAAGCCGGTCGCGCGCAAAACGGAAGAAGAAATCTACGCCAAACTCAAACTCGACTGCATCCCGCCCGAACTGCGCGAGAATCTGGGAGAGATCGAAGCCGCCGCAGGACACACGCTGCCCGTGCTGCTCGAGCTATCCGACATCCGCGGCGACGTCCACATGCACACCGTCGAAACCGACGGCCGCAACACGATTGAAGAGATGGCGAACGCGGCGCGAGAGCGCGGCTACGAATACATTGCCATCACCGACCACTCGAAGAATCTTGCCTTCGCTAATGGCCTTACCGATGAACGTGCGCTCGCGCATATCGAAAAGATTCGGGCAGTCAACAAAAAGATGAAGGGTATCCGGATTTTTGCGGGGATCGAAGTTGACATTCTGGGCGATGGCGCACTTGATCTCTCCGACTCGGTCCTCGAACAGATGGACATTGTCATCGCCAGCGTGCACTCGCAGTTCAATCAGGATCGCGCCACCATGACCGAGCGGCTGCTGAAGGCCATCGCCAATCCCAACACTTCGCTGATCGGGCATCCCACCGGACGCCTGCTGCTGCGCCGCGACGCCTACCAGTTCGATCTCGACGCCGTTCTCATAGCCGCGGCTAAACACAAAGTGGCGATGGAACTGAACGCCTATCCCGACCGTCTAGACCTCAGCGACGTTCATCTGCGACTTGCCAAACAACATGGAGTGAAAATCGTCATCAACACCGATTCCCACCACACTTCGCACATGGAGAAACTGCATTACGGCGTCACGCAGGCGCGGCGTGCCTGGCTTAAAAAGGAAGATGTGCTGAATACCTTGCCTGTTGCCGAGTTTGCCCGGGCCATGAAGCATATTTGGTAAAACGGTTGGGGCAAACAATGGAAACAAATTACCCACAGTTGACGTTCCCCAACCCGAGCGATTTCAGGCCGCTTCCGACTGGCTGTGAACGTCCATTAAAATCAAAACGTTAGACTGAAGGAACTGGGGTGGATTTGGACTCCGGCTTGCTCCATCATGGTCCTGGGAGGGGTGTGAGTCTTGGACGAACGGCAACAACCTCTGGTCAGCGTCATCATTCCTGCGTATCGAGCGGCAGAGTATATCCGGGAAACGCTGGATTCCGTGTTCGCGCAGACCTATCCAAACATCGAAGTCGTATTGGTGAATGACGGGTCGCCCGATACGGAGGCATTGGAAGATGCGATCCGGAGCTACGGCGAGAAGTTAATCTACATCCGCCAGGAAAATCGGGGGCCATCGGGGGCGCGCAACACGGCAATCCGCGCGGCGCGCGGCAAGTACATTGCATGCCTCGATAGCGACGACCTCTATTTGCCCGAGCATCTGGCCCGTCTGGTTCCGCTGCTTGAAGAACGTGGGCTGGACCTGGTTTACTCCGATTCCGACTTGGTAAGGGATGGAGTGCATGTCGGCCGGGCTTTCGAGCGCCAACCACAGAATCCACCGGTGACGTTCGAGAAGCTGCTGGCGGAGGAATGCGCAGTGATGACTTCGGCCATGGTGGCCTCGCGGCAGGCGATGATCGACGCCGGACTGTTCGACGAACGCCATCGCCGCTGCGAAGACTTCGACCTCTGGGTGCGCATGTCCTTTCGCGGAGCGAAGATGGATATTCTGCGGCAGGTAGGGATTGTGCACCGGTGGCTTCCCGACGGGCTTGCAGCCGACGGCTATCTTCTGAAGCAGGCGCTGATCGAGATCTACAAGAAAGTGCTGGCGACCTTACCAGTCACGGCAGAGCAAAAGAGACTGATCCAGGACCTCATTGCGCGGACCGACGGGCTCTGCCAGATGGATCTGGTGAAGCGCCATTTGCGGGAGGGTCGTTACCCTGAAGCGCGCGCGGCGGCGGGCAAAGCGGCGGTCCTGTTGCAGGACGGGCGGAGTCGAAGGGTAGCACTGGCGGTGCACATTGCGCCTTGGGCAGTGCGCCGATTTCTACGTTTGCAGGAAGCGCGGTTAGCGAGGAGAAACAAGCAGAGAGCGGGTTCTGCCAAAAGGGGGCCAACCAGGGGCGGGAACGCTCCGCTACAATCAAAAGAACTGGGAATGAAACAGACGTGAAGATGTGGACGCTCCCAAGCAGCGCAGCTCGCGCACGAGTTGCGCCTCCCTCGAAGGTTCCGGCGGGTAGTCGATCAGGACAGTAAGGTTCAACAGTATGATGCGGAAGTTGATCCGTGGAATGCGGCGGGCGCTGGGTCTGCACCACCCAGGGCGCAATCTGGAGGTGTGGCCGGATGACGTATTCATTCTTTCTTTTCCGAAGTCGGGCAACACCTGGACCCGGTTTTTGATCGCTAACCTTGTGTATCCAGAAACGCCGGCGGATTTTTCCAACATTAACCGGCTGACGCCGGACCCGGAGGCGGTCTCGAAACGCGAATTGGCAAAAATGCCGCGGCCGCGGATTCTCAAGAGCCACCAGTACTTCGATCCGCGTTACAAGCGCGTGATCTACGTAGTGCGCGACCCACGGGATGTGGCGCTCTCGCAGTTCCACTTTCATCGCAAACGCGGCCTCATCGACGACGGCTATTCTCCGGAAAGATTTGTGGCCCGTTTTGTGGCCGGAGAGACGAGCCCTTATGGATCGTGGGGCGAGAATGTGGCAGGGTGGCTGGCGACGCGTCAAAACCGGCCGGGATTCCTGTTGCTGCGCTACGAAGACATGCTGGAAGACGCCACGCGCGAGCTGAACAAAGTAGCGTCGTTCCTGGAAATCCCTCCGGATGCGGAGCGGGTTGCAAATGCGGTGCGGCGCAGCACTGCCGACGAGATGCGCCAACTGGAGAAATCGCAGGCACAACTGTGGTCTTCGACCAAGAGGACACGACAGGACGTCCCCTTTGTACGCTCAGCCAAGGCCGGAGGCTGGAAGACAGGTCTGCCCGAAGCGGCAGTGGCACAACTGGAAGCAGCGTGGGGACACCTGATGACGTATCTAGGATACGAACTCCTGTTTCCGGCAAAGACAACGAATTTCGATTCGCAGTTTGTGGAAACCTTGCTGCACGGGCCATCACGATGATCTACGGGATCAAGCACGTCCTGAAATACGCGTTGGGGCAGGACATCGCGGGACGCACGCTGGCGGTTCGTCCCGACGATACGTTCATCGTTTCGTATCCGAGGTCCGGCAATACCTGGACGCGCTTCCTGGTGGCAAACCTGCTGCACGCGCAAGAGGTGGCGACGTTCGCGAATATCGAGCGGCTGGTGCCCGACGCCGAGGCGCAGTCGAGCCGCTATATGCGCCGCATTCCAAGTCCGCGGACCATTAAGAGCCACTCCTATTTCGATCCGCGCTATCCGCGGGTGATTTACATCGTGCGCGATCCGCGGGACGTGGCTCTTTCCTACTACGATTTCTCGCGCAAGTACCGGCACATCGAAGACGGTTATCCGCTGGAGCGCTATATCGGGGATTTCGTGGCCGGTCGTTTAATCTCGGCGGATTGGGGCACCTGGGGAGAAAACGTAGCCAGTTGGGCCTTCGCCCGCGGTGCACGGCCCGGATTCCTGCTGCTGCGGTACGAGGACATGAAGGAGCGTCCGGACCAGGAACTGACGCGGATCGCGGAGTTCCTGGGGATCGCCGCGTCACCCAAGCTGCTGCAAACAGTTCTCGATCGCAGTTCCGCCGAGCGCATGCGGGAGATGGAAAGAACACAGGGTAAAGATTGGGTTTCGACCAAAGACAAGCGCAGTGACATCCCGTTTATCCGCACTGCGTCGGTGGGGGGATGGAAGAGCAAGCTGCGCTCGGAATCGGTGGCAGAGATCGAATCGGCGTGGGGGAACATCATGGCGCAGCTGGGGTATGAGCTGATCACGCGCAAAGCGGAAAACGCAGAGACGCAATTCGCAGGCGAAACCGTCCTTGGGGAACACCGGGGATGAAGGAGCCGATCCGGCTGGCCATTCTGGGTTGCGGAGCCATCACCCGCAGCGAGCACATCCCGGCGGTCAACGCATATCCCGGCGTGCAATTGTTAGCGCTGGTGGATACGGACGTGTCACGGGCCAACGAGCTGATCCAGAGTCATGGGATGAGCTGCCAGGCATTCGCGGATTATCGCGAAGTGCTGGGACAGGTAGATGCGGTTATTAACGCGCTGCCCAACCATCTGCATGTGTCCAGCAACATGGATTGTCTGCGGGCAGGCAGGCATGTGCTGTGCGAGAAGCCGCTCGCGATTACTGCAGCGGAGGCGCGCTCCTGCACCGAGTTTGCGGAAGAGAAGAAACTTGTGCTCGCCGTTGGCATGAACCGCCGCTTCGCCGCGAGCCATTCCCTGCTCAAGCTGGTCCTCGACGAAGGCCTGCTGGGTTCCATTCAAAGCTACGACTTTCAATACGGCGTCGCATTCGATTGGCGTAGCGCGTCGGGCTTCTACTTTGATCGCACCAAAGCGGGCGGTGGGGCACTGGTGGATTTCGGCGTCCATATGCTGGACAGTGTGATCGACTGGTTTGGGCCAGTGACTTTATTCGACTATCAGGATGACGACTGGGGCAGCGGGATCGAGGCGAATCTGCTTCTGGATGTGAAGCACGCGGGTCGCTTCGGCGACATTCCCGGACATTTGCGGATCAGCCGCACTTTCGCGCTGAAGAACCGGATCCAGGTGCGCGGCACCGCTGCCAGCGCAGAGATTTCCGTGCATGATCCGGAGGTAGTGGTGATCCATAGCGCGATCGGCGGTGCTCCGGTGAGCCAAATGTTGCGGCTGGGAAAATTTCCCGGAGGCAGTTCGTACTGGCGGCAACTCGACAATTTCGTGCACTGCATCGCGAATCGCAGCAAGCCGGAGGTGGATGGCTGGCAGGCGGTCCGGGTGCTGGAGTTGATCGAAAACTGCTATGACCACAAAGGCCGCATCGCCGAGCCTTGGGCGGAGAGCGGAGCCGAAATTGGCACAGTGAACGGCGGGGTCCGGAAATGAACTGGCGTAACGAAACCGTGTTCGTGACCGGTGCGACTGGATTCATCGGCGGGCGTGTCTGCGAACGGCTGATGCAGGCCGGTGTACCGAAAGTTCGCGCTCTGGTACACGGAATGCATCGCGCGGCGCGAATCGCGCGGATGCCAGTCGAACTCTGTCTGGGGGATCTGCAGGAGCCCGAATCGCTCCGGCAAGCGCTGGGTGACGCGAAGGTTGTGATCCACTGCGGGCTTGGCCTGCCGAGCACGATTGTGCGGGGGACCGAAAACATGCTGGCGGTGGCGCATGCCGCCGGGGTGAAGCGATTCATCCATGTCAGCACGGCGGCCATCTACGGCATCACACCGCCTCCGGGATCGGAGAGCGAGGATGCTCCGTTGCGCTGGACGGGCGATCCCTACTGCGACAACAAAGCAGCCGCGGAAAAAGTTGTGCTCCGCTACGGCAAGCGGGGACTGCCGGTGGTGATCCTGCGCCCTTCGATCGTGTGGGGGCCCTACTCGGCGTGGTCTACGCGGCTGATCGACGATCTGCGGGCAGGCCAAGTGGCGTTCATCGAAGGTGGACGCGGCGCCTGTAATACAACCTACGTGGACAATCTGATTGACGCCATGGTGCTCGGACTGGAAGACGACCGCGGGCTGAACCAGACTTTCTTCATTACCGATGGCGAGCGGGTGAGCTGGGGAGATTTCATTCGAGCGCATATGGCGCTGATGGAACCGCCACCAGAAGTAGGGGAAATTTCGCGGGACGAGATCGAGGCAAGCCGGGGCCGGAGGTCGGGACTGCTTCTGGGCTCGATCAAGGCAGCGGCGCAAGTGGCGCGCAGCAGGGAATTCCGCCAGATGCTGATGCAGATTCCATTAACAGAACGGGTGATGAAGAAGGCGTGGCATTGGGTCCATTCCCTGCCCCCGGAGAAGCGGGAACGGTTGCGGAGGCGACTGGGTGTTCAACGTAGGGCGGCGAAGTCCCCCGACGCAAAGTTCATTCCAGACGCAGTGACAGTAGCGACTCAAAGCACGACAGTGTTCTTCAGCATCGAGAAGGCGCGAAAGGTCTTGGGCTACGAACCACGGGTCGGGTTCGCCGAGGGAATGAAGCGGGTCGAGCAGTGGCTGCGGTATGCGGCCTATCTTTAAGAAGAGGACGCGAGACGAGGGAACGGACACAAGCCGATGCGGAAGCACGAAAAACGGCAAATCCTGAAGAACGTCGGCTCCAGTTGGTCGGCGCTGGCCATCAACGTCGCAGTGGGGATTTTTCTCTCCCCATTCATTCTGCACCGGCTGGGAGACGCGGCTTTCGGGGTTTGGGTCCTGATCTTCTCCGTGACCGGCTACTACGGCCTGTTCGATCTCGGAATTCGTTCCTCCGTCGTTCGCTACGTTTCCAAGTACACAGCCACTGACGATCGCGAAAAGCTCGCTCAGTTCGTCAACACCGCTCTGTTTACCTATTCCTGCCTAGGCGTGGTGAGCATGGTGTTGACCGCGCTGCTGAGTTCGTATGTGGAGCGCGTGTTTAAAGTTCCGTCCGACATGCATTCGCAGGTGCGTCTGCTGCTGCTAATGGTCGGCGCCTCGGTCAGCCTCAGCTTTCCGCTGGGCGTCGTCGGAGGCATGCTCGAAGGTTTGCAGCGCTTCTACATCCTGAACTGGACCAGCATCGGCTCCACCCTCGCCCGCGCCGCTTTGATCGTCTATTTCCTCAACCGCAGATACGGTTTGCTCACCGTCGCCTTGATCACGGTGATCCTCCCCATTTTTTCGTCAATTTTTCGCGCCATCATCGTATTCCGCTTGTGCCCCATGCCGCTTGGTCTTAAGTATGTGGATCGCGCTTCATTCCGCCACATGGCCAACTACGGCAGCACCACCTTCATCATGCTGGTGGCCGGGCGCCTGCGCTTCCGCACCGATGCCATCGTGCTCGGCACCATGATGTCCGCCGTCGCCGTCACCTGGTTCAACATTGGCTCCCGCATCGTCGACTACGCACAAGAATTTGTTTCCAGCCTCGCCCAGGTTTTTGTGCCCATGTCAAGCCAGTCGGAGGCTACCGGCAACCTCGATCGGGTCCGCAAAATTTACATCGCCGGCAACCGCGCATGCGCGTTTCTGATTCTTCCCATCACTGCCATCCTGATCCTCCTCGGCAAGCACATCATCCGCATCTGGATGGGTGCCCGCTACATCCCGCACAGTTACCCGGTACTGGTGGTGATGATCATTCCTTACGCGCTCATGTTGTCGCAGGCGGCCTCGGGGCGCGTTTTGTTCGGCCTCGGCAAACATCAAACCTGGGCGGCCATCACCGCGATCGAGGGCGTCGCCAACCTCATCCTAAGTATCGCGCTCGTTCCCCCGCTGGGAATTATCGGCGACGCGCTCGGGACCGCCATCCCGCTCTGCTTTACTTGTATTGTGTTCCTGCCACGCCACTTGAAGAAGCAGATCGGCGTTCCCGTCAGAACTTTTCTGCGCGGGGCTTATACGCTGCCCATTCTTTTGAATCTCCCGATGGTCGCAGCGCTCTGGCTCGCCAACCGATTCTTCTATCCCCGCAACCTGATCCAGTTGGCGCTCGAAATCCTGGCGGTGAGTTCGATCTACGGGGTCGGGCTGCTCTGGGCCTATCGCACCAACCGCGCGTTTCATGTTGCCGAAATTGCGGGCTTGACGAGGCCGCTTCCAACCGAGCCACTGCCGCAGGCGGTGGTTGCGGTGGAATATCAGGGCGAGCAGTAAGCATGCACAGAATGGCGAAGAATCCGCTCAAGGTCGTGATCTTTACTTCGGTTCCGCCACGGCAGGTGGCACGCATTCTGGTGCGCATTCGCCGGGACGCTCCGGAAGCGCAAGTGGTTGGCGTGCTTTACGAACGCCGTCCTCCCAAGACTCTGCACCAGCGGATGGAGATATGGCGCAAGAAGATGAAGCGCCCGGTGTACTGGCAGTATGTACTGCAGCGCATCGGGGCAGCCGCCGGCCGCAAGCTGACCAGCCTGTTGGACGCGGTTATCCGTTTCATTCATGCGGCTCCGAAGTGGCCCAATGGCAAGCCACGCTACAGCCTTGAAGATTTGCAGGCGACCTGCGAGGCCTATGGAGTCGAACTTCTTGTTACCGGCGACATTCACTCCGACCCAGCGCTCGATTTTGTACGGCGCATCAACGCCGATCTCGGCCTGGTGTTCGGAACCCGCATCCTGAAACCAGTGCTCTTCGCAATGCCGAAGCAGGGCTCGATCAACATTCACAAACGCAAAGTGCCAGACTACCGGGGAGGAGGCGTGGTCGGACTCTGGGAGTTGCTCGACGACCAGAAAGAAATCGGAGTCACGGTTCATCGCGTCGAGGCCAAGGTGGATGTGGGAGCGGTAGTTCGTTCGGCGCTGATTCCGATCGAGCCCTTCGACGATCTGGAGAGCCTGGCGCTAAAAGCGGATGTGGTGGGCGCGGACCTCATCGTGGCTGCGATTCGCGACTTCGCCAATGGAACAGTGAAGGAAACTCCGCAGAGCGGTCCCAGCAAACTGTTTCGCAGACCAGCAGCCGAAGACTTGCTGCAGATCAAAAGGAAACTTGCGGCGCGGCGCGAGGGTAACTCCAATTCCTTCCAGTGGCCGGCGTGGAAACTGCTAATGAAGTCCGTGCTCTATGCGGTGCCGGTCACGCTCCGCAACTGGCAGTATCGGCGTCAGGGGGATTATCCGGTGATGATCCTCTATCACCATCTGGTTTCTGACCGTCCCCATCGCTTCGGAACCTCGACCGCCTACTTCCTGCGGCAGGTGAATTATCTGCTGCGGCACTACCGTGTGGTGAGTCTGAGCGAAGCGGTCGAACTGGTGCGGAAAGGCGGAAACCGCGCGCCCACCGTCGCCGTCACCTTCGATGATGGCTATGCCGACAATTTTCTGAACCTGCGCGCCATCACTGAAGAAACCGGTTTGCCCATCGGATACTTCATATCGACCGAACACATCTCGAACGGCCGCGAATTTGCCCATGACCAGCTCTTCAACGAACCCGGGTTTCCGCCCAACACCTGGGAGCAGATCGAGTTTCTAAAGCGCTGCGGCTATGAAATCGGCAGTCACACCCGCAATCATGCCGATTGCGGCGCGACCGATGAGGAGTTCCTGCGCCGCGAGATCGTTGGTTCAGGGGAGGACCTTCAGCAGAAGCTGGGGCCGACCGCGCACTTTTCTTTTCCGTTCGGGCTGCCTCAGAATATTTCCGCGCCAGCGGCGGAAATCGCCTGTGCCAGCTATAGGAATGTTTTCTCCGCATACCGAGGCGGCAACTTCCACGCCGAAGCCAGGCGAATTCTGAAGCGTGCAGGTTTTCCACACACGGTGTGGGAGCTTGAGCTGCAATTACAGTCCGTACTGACTGGGGCGGCAAAAGAGCCGCCACACTTGAAGCTTAGTATCGACGAGCCGTCGTAGTTGTCAGGCCCTCACAATCGTCGCTGGGGGCGTGTGAGCTGTGCGCTTTCATTTCCCACCCTTGGGGTGTAAGGTTGCAAGCTGTTTCACACCCGTCCGGCACCTTCGGGAGTTTTCAGGTAAAATGGCACATGGCTTTTGTTTTTAATAGCTTACAAGTGCGCCGGCGGCTGGCAGCGGAACGCGAATTGCTCATTTCCTATGTTCCGTATGAAGTTGGGCAGATTTCAAAATCGGAGTACCGGACTTAGGTGGCCCAGTTGTTGTTCCGGCGGTGACCTGCAGCCCCAGCGGGTAGCTTGACGGGCCACGGCAAATCGGGCGAGCTTAGATTAGAGACCCCCCAAGTGATTTTGATTTCAGCATAAATTCTTGGTTAGAAGATTAGGGAGGAATACTGCTTTGGACGTAATGACCAGCCACCTTATCGCCCCACACGGCGGAGAACTTGTTCAGCTGCAAGTGCCGGCCGAGCGCGCCGCAGAGTTAAAGGCGCATTCGAAAGATTGGCCTTCATGGGACCTGACGGCTAGGCAGCTTTGTGATTTGGAGCTCCTGATGAGCGGCGGCTTCTCGCCGCTGCGCGGATTCATGAACCGCGCCGATTACGAAGGCGTTTGCCACAACATGCGTCTGGCGAACGGAACCTTGTGGCCGATACCGATCACGCTTGATGTGAGTGAGGACTTTGCCAAGAAATTGACGCCGGGTTCGAGCAAGATCGCGCTGCGCGATCCGGAAGGCGTGATGCTCGCCGTGCTCAGTGTCGAAGACGTCTGGCAGCCTGACCGCAAGGCCGAAGCGCAGGCGGTATTTGGTTCGACCAGCGCCGCGCATCCGGGCACCGACTACGCCATCAATAAATCAAATCCCTGGTACGTGGGCGGCAAGATTGAAGAGCTCCAGCCTCACGCGCACTATGATTTCCGGGCTTTGCGTTTGACTCCGGCGGATCTGCGCTCCGAATTCGCCCGCCTGGGCTGGACGAAAGTCGTGGCCTTCCAGACGCGCAATCCCATGCATCGCGCTCACGTCGAACTCACTATGCGCGCCGCCAAGCAAGTGGAGGCGAATCTGCTCATCCATCCGTCCGTCGGTATGACCAAGCCAGGCGATGTCGATTATTTCGTCCGCACCCGTTGCTACCAGTTGCTGCTTTCGAAGTACCCCCACGGCACGGTCAAGCTGTCGATGCTGCCGCTGGCCATGCGTTTGGGTGGACCCCGGGAAGCGATCTGGCACGGCCTGATTCGCAAGAACCACGGCTGCACCCACTTCATCGTTGGACGAGATCATGCCGGTCCTGGAAAAGACACCGACGGCAAGCCCTTCTACGGTCCTTACGAAGCCCAAGAACTGTTCAAGAAACATGAAAAAGAAATGGGCGTAACCATGGTTCCCTTCCAGATGATGGTGTATCTGCAGAACGAAGACCGTTACGTTCCGGCGGATGAAGTACCGCAGGGCGCCAAGGTACTCGACATCTCGGGCACGGAATTGCGCCAGCGCCTCAACGAAGGGCGCGACATCCCGGCGTGGTTCACGTATCCCGAAGTCGTGCAGGAATTGCGCCGCAGCTATCCGCCACGGCATAAGCAGGGCGTCACCATCTTCTTCACCGGGCTTTCGGGATCGGGCAAATCCACCATCGCCAATGCATTGATCACCAAGTTTCTCGAGATGGGCGGACGTCCGGTCACGCTGCTCGATGGCGATCTGGTGCGTAAGCACCTGTCGAGTGAACTCGGATTTTCCAAGGAGCATCGCGACATCAACATCCGTCGCATCGGTTACGTCGCTTCCGAGATCACCAAGAACGGCGGCATCGCGGTTTGCGCCCCGATTGCTCCTTATGCGGCGACGCGCAAGGCGGTGCGGCAGATGATCGAACCGTTCGGCGGGTTTATCCTGGTTCACTGCGCCACCTCGATCGAAATATGCGAACAGCGCGACCGCAAAGGCTTGTACGCCAAGGCTCGCGCCGGTATCGTCAAGGAATTCACCGGCATTTCGGATCCGTACGAGGCGCCCACCGATGCCGAAGTCGTGATTGACACCGCCACACTGAGCCCCGAGGAAGCGGCGCAGACCATCCTTCTGCACCTCGAGCGCGAAGGCTTTGTCGGCGCCAACGGTAACAGCTAGTAATGTCAATGAAGTCAATTAGTCCAATGGACTTTGTGACATAATAAGCCGGGCTACGGTCTCTCGGTTCTCAGTTCCTTAACTTGGTTTGGCTTTTGGTGAGAACTGGGGATCAGAGACCTAGAAAAGACGGCATGGAATTGTTGCTCCTCAAAGTGCTGATCGGCTTCATCGTGGGAACGCTGATCGGGTTGACGGGTCTGGGCGGCGGCGTATTGCTGCTGCCCATGCTCATCTTTGGCCTGCGAGTGCCCGCCATCATTGCCGTTGGTAGCGACGCCCTGTTCAACTTTTTCACCAAGATTCCCGCCAGCATTATGCACTTGAGCAAAGGCACCGTCCGTAGAAAAGTCGTGCTGGCGATGGCGGTCGGCAGCATTCCCGGCTCCTACCTCGGGGTGGCTTTTCTGGTGCACTTGCGCCACGTTTATGGCGCCGGCGTCAACGACTTCATCAAGTCCGCGGTGGGACTGCTGCTGGTGTTGATTCCTACGCTGCTCTTATTCCAGGGACGGATTGAAGAGCATCTCGCCAAGCGCCAACCCACCATGAAATCGTTTGCCGGCATGAGCTTCATCGGATTAGCCGGCGGCTTCCTGGTCGGCATTACATCGGTCGGTTCGGGCAGCATCATCATGATGTTGCTGCTTTTGTTTTATTCGTTCATGCCCAAGATGGTGGGAACCGACATTACCCATGCCGTGATTCTGACCGGCGTCACCAGCCTGCTGCACTGGCGGGCGGGCAACGTCGATCCCCACCTGGTCGCTTCCCTGCTGATCGGCTCGATCCCCGGCGGGATACTCGGGTCGCATCTGAGCACGCGCGTTCCGGTAGTTTGGCTGCGGCGGATTTTG
>Ga0187818_10000583_pt1 | contig 13420 bp, 12 predicted proteins | sample NC_wetland_sal_i_14_FD_130581 | JGI IMG/M metagenome (GOLD analysis project Ga0187818, IMG submission 130581) | Wetland sediment microbial communities from Neuse River Estuary, North Carolina, USA - SO4_3 | ecosystem: Environmental > Aquatic > Freshwater > Wetlands > Sediment | place: USA... | reverse complement strand
TCGCTTTGCTCGGAATGACATGTGTAGAAAGATATAAGTAATGGCAGCGGAAACACACAGCCGGCGCTGGACCGGGCCGTCGCGGAGACGATTGCCGCGGTTCCGTCTGCACGCGCCGCTGGACGTCACGGCGCTGCGGTCGGGGATTCCGGACACGCTGCCGGGGCGCTCGGTGAACGTGTGCGAGCGCGGCATCGCGGCCATGCTCGCGGGAGAACTGGTGCCAGGCGAGACGGTGGGAGTTGAGGTGAAGCTGCCCCTGGTGGCCGATTCGCTGCGGGCGCGGGCGATGGTGCGGTATCAGGACAAGCTGCGCTGCGGGCTCGAGTTTGTGGGGCTCTCGGCGGAGCAGCGAGCGGTGATTCGCGATTGGGCCAGACAGGCGAAGATGGAGACCGAGTTCGTCGTGACTCCGGCGGCGGCATCTGAGAAAGAGAAGTCCAGCTCGGCGGTTGAGAAACAGAAGACCGGCTCGGGAGCAGGAAGCGGAAAAACTTCCGGCGGCGGGCCGGGCAAACCCGGCAAAAAACGCTTCTGGGTCGCATGGCTCATCTTGCTGGTCGCCGCCGCCGTTGGGGCCGGCGTGCTCTGGTGGCACTGGAACCGGTCCTGGGAAGAACTGGAATCGGGGCTGCAGAGTGAGCAGACGGCGGTCGCGGAGAAGCCGCAGGTTCAGGTATCCGCGGAAGTCATGGAGAAGTTGCTGATCCACCGCGTGGAGCCGACTTATCCGGCGGAGGCACGGCGGGCGAACCTGCAGGGAATCATCGCTCTCGACATTGTGGTGGGACGCGATGGGTCAGTGGCGAGCATGCGGCCGCTCAACGGTCCGGACATCCTGGCGCGCGCCGCCATGGACGCGCTGCGCTGGTGGAAATTCGAGCCCTACCGGGTGAATGGGGAGCCGGTGGTGGCGGAGACGACAGTGGCGGTGGAGTTTAAGCGATAGCCAACTGGGTCGTAGGCCTTGGGTGTTAGGTCTTAGAACTGGTTTCACAAATAGGTTTTGGGTAGGGCCCGGCTTCAGCCGGGCCGCCAAGGGCCGCAAATGATGCGGGCTTTAGCCCCTGAGGGCCCTGCACTTCAGGCAGGCACAAACCATTTGTGAAACCGGGTTGGGTCTTGGGTGTTACGTCTCAGCCCAGACATGAACAGCAAACGCAAGAAAATCATCGTCAGTGTACTGGTGATTGTCATCGGTCTTCCGCTGGCGCTCATTCTGACGGCCTCCATGTGTTTTTCCATCATGGATAAGACCAATGGAACCATTGTCTCGTCGGGCGTGACGCGCCGATACCTGCTGTACGTGCCGAAAACCTACGATCAGTCGAAGCGAACGCCGCTGGTCATCAGCATCCATCCCGCGGCGACATGGCCTGCGGTCGAAATGAACATCAGCGGGTGGAACAATCTGGCCGAGCAGCACGGTTTCATTGTCGTTTACCCGGCTGGAAGCGGCGCCTTCTTTGGTGGATTCAGCCCAGGTCCACATGTCTGGCCCATGGAAGACACTCTGGGACGGGACGTCAGATTTATTTCCGATTTGATTGACAAGCTGGAAGCGGAGTACAACATCGATCCGCAACGCATTTATGCCAACGGAATGTCGAACGGTGGAGGCATGGCGTTCGCGCTGTCGTGCAAGCTGTCCGAGCGAATCGCGGCCTTGGGGGCGGTGGCGGCCGCACAAGGGCAGTCCCGGGATTGTGGAGATTCCAAGCCGGTGCCGACGGTGGCGTTTCATGGAACGGCCGACAAGTTTGCCCCTTACCTGGGCGGGCCATCGCCGATCGCCCCCAGACCGTTTGCGAACATTCCGGATTGGACGGCCCATGTGGCGCACCGAAACCAATGCAAAGCAGGTCCGAGCGACACTCGGATCACGGCGAACGTCCGGCGCCTCACCTACACGAACTGCGCTGAGAATGCGGACGTGATTCTCTATACGATTGAGGGTGGAGGCCATACCTGGCCGGGCGGTAAACACCTCGCGGAATGGATTGCCGGGCGGACGACCGACGACATCAACGCCAGCCGCGTGATGTGGGAATTTTTCATGCAGCATCCGCGTGGACCGAAGTAAAGCGCGGGATCATGGGGTATGATCCGGCCCGATCACATCCTCTTCCTGCGGAGGGCGTGGAGCACGACCACGCCGCTGATCGCGAAACAGGCGACGGCTCCCAGCGCCGCAACCTGCAAGACATTGGAACTGAGGTGCCGGACATCGGCGAAGATCGCGGTGAGTGCGAAGGCCAGTCCCACCACGTTGAGCCACAGCGGAGCGCGGACGGGTGTGCCGATATCCCGGCGCAGTCGAAGTTCGAGCAGCAGCGCGGCCAGTCCGATAGCCGCCACCACCACCAGCGCCAGCGGACTGAAGAACGCCGTGCGGCTGGTGTAAATCACCACCAGCGCCAGCGCGAGCAGAAGGAAGCCAGCAGCAACGATGGTCCAGCGGCGCGGCTTAGGCGCAGGGGCCGAATTGGGGACGGCGTCGGGCACGGAGTTCCGTCCCAAGTTATACAGGGCGGAATCCGCGTTTTCAAATGGGGGAAACAGATCTACTTCTTCGCCAGTTCCTTTTCGGCCAGTTTCTCTGCGGTGGCGAGCGCATCTGCGGCCTCTACCTTCACGTCTGGCTGCACGCCGGTGCCTTCCCAGTTGGTCTTTGAGATGGGATTGACGACTCTTATGCCGGGGACACGGATAGTGAAATGATCATCAATCCGATGTTCCACTCCCATGTGACCACGGCCTGACGTTGTCTCTCCCACCAGCGTGGCGCGTCTCAGCATCTTCAGGTCATAGCTGAATCCCTCTGCGGCAGAGAAAGTCGAGGATGAAGTCAGCACAAAAGCAGGCTTGTCCGCCAGCCTGTTTCCTGGAACCGGCGGCAACGTCCAGCTCTCCTCCGTAGAATTTTCACCACGGTTGTAGAAATCGTTCAGGTGCGTGGGATGATCGAAGAGGTACGTCGCAAGGAGGGCGACCATGTTCGAATAGCCGCCAGGGTTGTCGCGCAAATCAAAGATGATCGCGTCCGCGTGATTTAACTTAGCCATCGTCTCGGCCGCCGTCGGCCCGCAGATCGCGGCATCGGGAAAGGAATTGAACTTCAGGTAGCCGATGTTGTGCGGCAGGATGCTGACCTTCTCGAAGGTGCAGTTGTTCCGCTCCATTTCCTTGCGGTAGCGCGCCATGTCTTCCGAGGTCGGTGCCGGCGGGTTTTCGGGAGTCTTCTCCGTGCGGTAAACCATCATCACATACCGGTCATGGCTCACATTTCTCATCTGACTGGTCAATAGGTCGGCAAAGGCGGCGCCATCTATGGCGGCGTCGTCATCGCCCTTCTTCTCGTGCAACAGGAGCGAGTCTGCCATGGTGTGCGCGACGTCCGGGTAAACGTAGTACTTCTCCAGATTCGCAATTGCTCCATCTACCACGTGCCGCCGTTCTGCGGCATCGATCTTCACATCCTCGACCGGCGGAGGCGGCACGGCGCCGGCAGCGCCTTGCGACTCCGGTCCGGCCGCTGCCCCGGAACCTTCGTCAGATTTGAAGTTCGCAGCCGCCGGAGGCTGAACCGCAAGGTTCTTTGCTGCGACCGCCGCGCGTACTGCCCGTGCTGGTGCGTTGCCGGCCCGGCCCGGCGGGGCTGGAGTCGTGCGACCTGCTTCGTTCTGCGGCACGGGTGATATCGAAGGCGGGCCTGGGGTCTAACCTTCCGCACCTGATTCGGCTCGAAATGGCCCTGGGACATCGTTTTTCGCGCGGCGTTCCTGACGCGGAACTGCTGGCTCTTCTGGCATCGCGGATGTGCCCGCGCCCGGTTCGATCACGGGAGGGCTTTCAAACTGCACTTCCGGAATGCGCACATGGAGGACATGGATCCAGCTGTACCGGATGGCGAAACAGGTCAGGCAAAAGACGGCGGTCGACAACACAAGACCATGGACTACGGCGGCAGTCCGGGGACGGAACGGGTCAATGGTAGCGAACGACGGAACTCCGTCGGAAGCGGGTTGTGGCGTGGGCGCGGGAGAAATGCCGTGCCAGAACTCCGAGCGCAATCCCCACTGTCGCGCCAGCGAGAACAGGCCATCGCCTACTAGTTTGAAGGCCTCCGCCCTTCTCGACGCCTGGTCGAAGATCGACAGCATCTCATCCCCAAATCGCCGTCGAAAACCGGGCGGATGCAGCCGAAGCAGGCAGCAATATAAGGACCGGAGCATCACGCCCTCCTGGGCTTCGGGATCTGCGGTTTTGCCATCTGCAGGCGCAAGCGCGCCTCGCGCACCACGCCCGCCAGTCGGGCCGCTTCCGCCGCGAGGACGCCGCGCCCGATGGAGGTCAGACGGTAGTAGCGGCGGCGCGGGTCGTCGTCGCCGGAACGGCGGCCAAGCTCTTCGACCCACTGCTGCCGGATCAGTCTTTGCAGATTGTCGTAGAGCGTTCCCGGGCCCAGTTTGTACTTCCCCTCCGACTGCCGGGCCACCTCCTGCATGATGCCGTAGCCATGGCGATCTTCGGCGGCGAGAGAAAGCAGGATATGCAGGGCGGCCGGAGATAGAGGAAGAAAGTTGGTGGCGTCATCGTTCATAAGTCGGAATCCGTTATATCGGTTTCCGAGTTACTTGTCAAGCCGGGCGCAGACGGATAAATGCCGACGCTGTAGCCCAGCGTCATTCATGAAGCTGCCTGGAAAGGGCGCGCGACCGCTGCTCAAGACGACAATCGAGCCGGCCACTCCCTCAAGCGCTGGGCAGGATCCGGCTGGCCCCGGCTAGCCATTCGGCTGGGCGCGGGTTCCCGTTATTGACGGCGTAGAGGACGAGTTCCACCCGAGACGAGATGCCGAGCTTTTCGAAAACCCGAAAAAGATATTTCTTGATGGTGTGCTCGCTGAGGTTGAGTTCCCGGGCAATCTGGCGATTGCCCAGACCTTCGGCGACGAGGGCCACGACCTGCTCCTCACGCGGGGTGAGAAGTGGGCGGCCACCAGCGTTGAGCACGCGCAGCGACGGGACTGCAGAAACCAGTTCAATCAGGTAGTTGAGGTGTTCGGTGGTGGCCCAGATCTGGCCCGCGGCCACGCGCAGCAGGCACTTGCAGAGCAGGCGGAGGTTCGAGTCCGTAATGGTGAAAATCCCGCGCGCCCCGGAGCGGAATATTCCGACCACCAGCTCGCGGTCGCAGGAGTCCACCAGGACGACCTTGGGAATCTCGGGATGCGCGAGGTGAAAGCGGCGTAAGGTCATGACCGTGTCAGAGATGTTGGCCGGCAAACTCAGCGACAGAAGCGCGACACCAGGAGACCTGGAGGTAACGGCTTGCAGAATGGCGACCGTATCCATGGCGCAGGTCGTGATGTGAAACTCCGGATGGCGGCGAAGCGCACTACTGAGGAGCTGCGCCTGCATGCGATTGGAGTCCGCGACCAGGACGCTGATCACGTCTGAAGCGGCGGCGGCCGGCGGACACATAAGACAGGTCTCCGAAAAACTGAACAGAAGCGAATGTGGCGATTGTAGGGAGACGGGAGACGGTCCACAAGGAAACTGGTCACAAAATCTGAGTACCGCTTTCAAAACGGGAATTGAGATTACGGTATGGCAGGAACTAGGCGTGCGGACTGGTAGTCTGTGGAAAGCCGGGGAACTGGTTAGACAAAGAGTGCCAAGCACGGAAAGTTGCCGAAGAAAACCGCGGAGCCGTGAGCGCCGCGGAATTGAGAACATTTCCCGAGTTGCTGTGGATGCAAACCACGAACGGGAGGGGCACGGCTTCAGCCGTCCCGCCAGCGCCACAAGAGAGTTGCAGCTTTCGCCGCTGAGGGCAGGCACTCTACCGCATCAGGAGAACTGCTCTAGTCCCGCGAAGTCTTTGCAGGATCTGCGTCCGCGGACCTGTGACATGGCAAACAAGCAAGTCCACTTTTGTGGGTACGCCAGCGGGAGACATGCGCGCGGCACCTTGGACCAGTACGCGCAAAACGAATCTTCCGCAAGGCGCTGATTCAATACGACCATTCGTGCGCTAAGCCGTTTCTTGCGAGCCGAAAGCGATCCACTTTTGGATACGGAACTTCCCATGTCTTGCGGGTCCGGGCAAGTGATTCTAACTTGCAAAGAGAGTAATGGAACCAAATGGCGCTCGCAGGCAAGGTACGCTGCAGGAAAATGGGCGCAGGCAAAACATGAAGCTCCTCATATTCGGCCGATTCATGGCAATCGCGCTTTTGGTGTTGCAGTGTGCTCTGGCCGTTTTCGCGCAGGAAAACACCAGAAAGGACCTGGGCGAAGGCAAGCAGACTTCCCGATCCGGTCTAACCGGGACTGGAACGGGGGGCAGTAGTACAACGGCCGCGACGCCCGGCGGAGCGGATGGCTCGGGAAACCCTTTGCTCGGAGGGAGCCGTCCGCTCTACCGGTTACAGCCCAGCGATGTGGTGGAGATCAGTTTTACTGTTGCCCCGGAGTTCAACCAGACCCTGACCATACAGCCCGACGGCTTCGTGATGCTGAAGGACGCCGGCATGGTTGCGGTCCAGGGGTTGAATCTGGAACAGTTCACTGAGGCGGTACAGAAGGCCTACCGCGGATATCTGCATGATCCGCAGGTGGCGGTGGCGCTGAAGGACTTTGAGCGGCCCTACTTCATCGTGGGAGGAGAAGTTGGGCGGCCGGGCAAGTACGAACTGCGCAGCGACACGACCGTGGCCGAGGCGGTGCAGATAGCCGGGGGACTGACGCAGTCGGCAAAGCATTCCCAGATAGTGCTGTTCCGGCGAGTAAACGACGATCTGGTGGAAGCGCGGCTGCTCAACCTCAAAGAGATGCTGAAGCGAGGACGCGCTGCTGACGAGATCATCCTGAGCGATCGCGTCCTCGCCCAGTTGCCGCGCCGTAATCCGGTAGGCCGCATCCTGCGCCGCCGTCGCCGCCGCCCGGGCCTGCAGCGCCTTCAGTTGCACCTGTGCCTTCTCCAGTTCCGACTTCGCCCACTCATAGTGCGTGTCCTTGTCGGTTGTTTCGTCGCGTACCGGGGACGCGCTCTCGGCCGCTATCGCGGCCTGCGCCTGCGCGATCTGCTGTTCGACCTCCTGCACCAGCCGGTGGTTCGGCTCGAATTTCGTCAGCAACTCCGTCCGTTTCAACTGCAAGTCCAGCAGGCTCGATTTCAGCGCTTTCAGCAACTCGGGATTGTCCGCCGTCCGAACTTGCGTCGTACTCCGCTGGGGCAGGGCGGCGAGCCGAGCCTGAAGTTCCCACACCCGCTGCTCGGTCTCGGCCAGTTCGATTCGCGTCTGGCGATAGCTGGCGTCCACTTCGCTGAGTTTCTGGAGCGCGAGGTCTCGCTCTTGCGCCGCTGCCACCACGCCATGCCCGGAGGTGAATTCGAGCAACCTGCGCTGCGCCTGGTCCAGTTCGCGCCGCGATTCCGCGGTTTGCTGCTCGAAGAAACCAGCCTCTCCTCCCGGCCGGTGCACCACCGTGTGCTTTTCCAGGTACGCATTCGCCAGGGACTGCAGTATTCTCGCCGCCCGCTGCGGATCGTCCGACGCATAACGGATGGCGATCAGGTTTGTCTTCTTGACCGGCTCCACTTGCAACGTCTGGGCTAACCGCCGGGCTGCCCGCTCCACGCGCTCGGCGTGCCCTTCATTCAGCCGGAGAAAGTGCAGCCAGTCGCGCCCACCCAATCCGACTTCCTCTACCACCCGGCGCAGGACCTCATCATCCCGCAGCAGTTCGACCTCCGAATTCAAATCTTCTTCCGCAATTGCCAGGTGCGTCAGATCGAGCGGGGCGTTCTCCTGCGCGCTCACGGGGGCGTCCGCCCTTCCCGGCCGCACCAGAATTTTCATGTCCGCCCGATATCTTGCTCCCGTGAACAAATAGAAAATGGCCGCCGCCAACACCAGCCCTGAGACGCGGACGAAGACCCTTCGCTGGCGGAATAGCACCATGGCCAATTCCCGCAAGGTTGGTGTTGGTGTCTGGAGTCGCCCGCGAATGAGGTCTTCGTCTGGCATGCGTGAGGGAAATCCCTTCTAAAACTGGGAGGAACTCAAGTACATACTGAGCGCTGGCTTGGTGAGGAAGCGGGCGATCTTCGAGATCGCATTCTGTGGAACAAACACCAGGTCCCCCGGCTGAAGATGCGCATCTTCGTTCAGGCGACTATCTGCTGTACGTGAAGAAGCGGGAAGAGGCTCGGATGGCGGATGCACTCGACCAGCGTGGGATCGTCAATGTAGCCATCGCGCAGCAGCCCGTGGCCCCGGCGCTGCCCGTGTTGTCCGCCTGGACGGTGTTGCTGGCAGGTTTTGTCGCGGCCGGGGCCGCAGGGACAGCAGCCGCTTTCGCCGCAGATTATCTGGACCCGGCCTTCCGCACGCCGGACGATGTTCTGGCGTATCTGGAGGCGCCGGTGCTCGCCTCGCTTCCCCGAGGTGTGCAAGGCAGGATTTCGGCATGACAGAAGGAGTGATGGGCGCAGAGGTGTTGCGGCCTACCGATGAGTCATCGGCAGCCGTCCGGGACGCGGCGCGGCCCGAGGTGGAACGCCTGCGCCAGCCGGCAGCCTGGAATCCGGAGAGCTTCGCCCGGCAGCAGATTCGGGGACTGGTGCGACAGGTCTTTTTTTCCAATGCGGCGAGGCCGGTGCGGCAGGTCGTGTGCAGCGCGCTGGAATCAGAGACGGACATGCGGGGCCTCTGCCGGTCCGTGGGAGAGGCCCTGGCACTGCAAACGCCGGCGACGGTGGCCGTGGTGGGCGGGTATCCGCGCCTGCTGCGAGAAGCGGACCCGCAGCGTGAAGATTCGACGGACCGTACCTTCGCGGACCGTACTTTCAAGGATGCCAGCATGCCCCTGCGGCAGATCTCGGCCCGTGTAAGCGGAAACCTGTGGCTGGTACCAGACGGGGAGAACGGTGCTGATCCGGTTACAGCCAGTTCTCTACATTCGCACTTGGGCGAGGTGCGACGGCAGTTTGAGTACTCGATCGTGCAGGCGCCGCCTGCCGGAGAATCGGACGGTGCAGCTGCGATGGGACAGTTTGCCGATGGAATTATTCTGGTGTTGTCGGCGCACCACACGAGAAGGGCAGCGGCCCGCAAGATCAAGGCGGCACTGGAATCGGCACAAGTGCGCATCCTGGGAGTTGTGCTGAGCGACAGAGTGTTTCCTATCCCGGAGTCGATCTACCGGCGATTGTAGGACGCCCCCAAGGAAGGGCGACCGGAAAATGTGTGGAAAAGCAGCCAGGAACCGAGGTGGGAGTCAATGAGCAGAGCTATGGCTTCGGAAAGCGAACAGTGCCGATGAGCAATGCGGCCAGAGTCGCGATGTTGCCCGAGCCCGAGCCCGCCGTATGGTTCGCCTTGCAAACGCGGTACCGGTTTGAGAAGAAGGTGGCAACGCAATTGGCTAGCAAGGGAATGGACGTCTTTCTGCCCTTGCGCAAGGAAAACCGGGAGTGGAGCGACCGCCAGAAGTTGGTGACGGTGCCGCTGTTTCCGGGCTATGCCTTCGTTCATTCAGCTCGCAGTCTCGCGCTGCGCTTGCTGGTCTTGCAAACAGCAGGCGTGATGGGCTTCGTCAGCTTTGCCGGGACCGCCGCCGTTGTGCCGCAGAAGCAGATTGAAGACTTGCGCTTGCTGCTGGCGAAGTCAGTGCCGTTTTCCCTGCATCCGTTCTTGCGGGCGGGGCAACGCGTCAGAATTCGCGGCGGCTGCCTGGACGGCGTAGAGGGCCTCCTGACCCAGCGCGACAAGGACAAGCTGGTTATTTCGATTGAGTCGATCCAGCGCTCGCTGGCCATCGAAATCCAGGGCTACGAAGTCGATCTGATCTGAGTAGAAAGCATTCTGAAGTGTCTTCCCCTTTTCTAAGTCCCAAGCAGGAACCCGAGGCCAGCGGCTGGGAGCGGTTGATTCCCGGAGAGGCCCCGTCGCTCCGCGCAGCGAAGAAACCGCCGCGGTCCGTGAAGCCCGCAGAATTCGACGCAGAAAACCTAGCCGAAATACCCCGGCCCGAACCGGCCCACCCTCCCCAGAGCACCTTCGATCTGCTGTTGCCCGCTCCGCTCCAGAACCGGACGGCCTCGCGCTGGCTGCGGTCCACCGCAGCCGACTTTGCCCTGGTTGGGCTGAACTGGTTGCTGACTGGGGCGCTGCTGGTTCCATTAAGAAACTTCTTCCCGCATGTGCGCGGGTTCGCGGCGGCAGCGCCGGGCTCTCTTCTGGGTATCGCAGTGTTGCATGCAGCCCTGATCACGCTGCTGGGTTATACCGAGGGACTCTATGCCGAGGGCGGTGATCTGCTGCGGCAGGCGCGAATTCTGGGCAAGTCCGCTTTGTGGGCCAACGTAATGCTATGCCTGGCCTACGGGCTGCAAGGCGCTCCGTGGACCAAGAGTGGCTTGATCTGCGCGGTGGGATGCCTGAACTTCGGCGCGCTATGGGCCTGGCGCTGGCGGAACGAAAAGCTGCAAGGGAAAGCGCGCATCGCCGGCGCGCGCAACGTGCTCATCGTGGGCGCGGGTGTGGTAGGCCAGCGCGCGGCCTCGTACGTGAAGGAGCATCCCGGTGCGGACCGGGTAGTGTGTGGGTTTCTCGACAACCAACGGCCGCTCGGCGGCAGAGTGATCGGACGCGTGACTGATCTGGCCCGCCTGGCACGCACGGAGTTTGTGGACGAGATCATTCTGGCCGCGCCGCATGACCGGAAGCTGACTCTCGAAGTGCTACGCGAAGCGCGCCGTTTGCGGTTGGATGTGGAGATTATTCCGGAGTTGTTTGGTTGCAAGCCGGCAGACGATGGGGTGGAACGCCTCGGAGACCTGCCGGTCATTTGCCTGCATGCTGAGCGCTTGCCGGCAACCGGGTTGGTGTTGAAGCGCTTGGTGGATGTAGTGGGAGCCGGGTTCGCGCTTACGGTTCTCTCGCCTTTCCTGGCCCTCATCGCCGGGCTGATCAAACTGGATTCACCCGGTCCGGGACTGTATTGCGCCCCGCGAGCGGGACGCAAGGGGAAGCCGTTCCTCTGCTACAAGTTCCGCACCATGGTCCGCAATGCGGATGAGTTGAAAAACGATCTGCGCCAGAACAACCAACGCCAGGGACCGTTCTTCAAGATCGCCGATGATCCACGGGTCACCCGCCTGGGGCGCTTTCTGCGGCGCTACAGCCTGGATGAGCTTCCCCAGCTCTGGAGCGTGCTGCGGGGCGACATGAGCCTGGTGGGACCGCGGCCGCATCCCCTAGACGATCTTGCCGCGTATGAAGTCCGGCACTTGGCACGGCTCGACGTGACGCCGGGAATGACCGGCCTTTGGCAAGTGACGGCGCGGCGCGATCCGTCGTTTGAGCGCGGCATGGAACTGGATCGGGAGTACATCCAGACGTGGAGTCTGGAGTCTGATCTGCGCATCCTGCTGAAGACGGTCTCGACCGTGGTGTGCGGAGGTGGGGACTGATGCAGGCCCTTGCGCTGCCGGCGGCAAGACGAGACGGGTGGGCGTCGTGGTTCGCGGCCCGCGCGGCGGAACTGGCTCTGCGGCCACTGCAGGCTTTGATGGCTGTTCCCACGCTGCTGTTTCTGGCAGCGCTTACCGCGATGCTGCTCCGCCACCCTGACGTGCGCTTCTATGAGATCGACCGCGTGGCGTTCGCACTTCTGATCGTCGGCGTCGTGGGAAGGGCCGTGGTCTTTCGCGAGCGTCTGTTCGTGCTGGAGCGGGCGATGTGGCCCATGATCGGCCTGACGCTTCTGGCGCTGGCCAGCGTGGCCGCCCGGCCATTCGACGTCGAGACCTGGAACCTGCTGGCGGCGAAGTGCATTGTTCCCTTCACCCTGTTTCATCTGGCCAGGCTGGTGTTCACCGGGGAAAGGCGATTCCGGCAGTTTGAAATCTTCGCCTTGCTGGTGCTGGCCTACCTGAGCTTCACGGCCATCGCATTTCTGGTGGGCGCTCATGCGCTGATTTTTCCCCGATTCATTCTTGACGAGAGCCTGGGCTACCACGCCGACCGGGCGCGCGGACCGCTGCTGCAAGCGGTCGCCAACGGAGTGTCGCTGAACCTGTTGGGACTCCTGGCGGTGCACGCGTACCGGCGAGGCAGTGTACGTGGGTTGAAGGCGGTGCTGCTGCTGGCGTCTGTGCCCATCGCGATCCTGGCCACCATGACACGGGCGGTCTGGCTGTCGTTTGCCGGCACGGTGCTGGCGCTGATCTTTCTCTCCCGCAACCGTACCCTGCGGCGCGCCGGTCTGGGGATCGTTTTCGTGGCCGGCGTGGGGCTGGCCGTGAGCCTTTGCTCGAATGAGTTCGACGGAGAGTTGCGCGACCGGCTGCAGGAATCTGGGCCCGTAGAATTTCGCGAGGCCGTGTATGCCGGCGGGTGGGAGATGTTTCTCCAGCGGCCGCTGACCGGTTGGGGCTTCAATCAGATGCCGGGCGAATTGCCCCGGCATGTCAGCGGATACAAAAAGAAGGTGCTTTATCCCCACAACACCTACCTGGAATTGCTGGTGGAGGACGGCATCGTGGGGCTGGCCTTGTATCTGTGGCTGATGTGGGAGTTGTGGCGGCTGGGCCGAGGGCCGGTGCCTGCCGGGGAGAGCGGCAGCTTTCTCGACGCAGAATTTCACCGTCTGTGGCCGATTCTGCTTGGAGTGTATTGGGTGAATGCGGCTGTGGTGGTCATGAATTATCAGTTTGTGAATGGCTTGCTGTTCACCATGGGGGGGATGCTGGCGGGGCAGCGGTGGAGGGCGCGGGCCTCCGGGTTGTGTTGACAGTCGCCTATCTGGCCAATCTTTTTCCATCTCCTGTTGAACTATATGTGGGTGACGAGATTCAGGAACTGCGGCGGCGGGGAGTCCGCGTCATTGCCGGGAGCGTGCGACGGCCAGCGGCGCTGGAAGAAGCCGCAGAACAAGGAATTCCTGGCGACGCCCGCGCGCCGGAGATCGTCCTGCAGCCGCTACAGCTCTTCATTCTGTTGCAAGCCTTGCTGCTGTGCCTTCGCCGGTGGGACCGGATTTCCACACTGCTCTGGCGAATTGTCTTCCGCGGTGCCGAGGGGCCGCTCGAACGCGCTAAGGCTTTGCTGCACACCTGGATGGGCGCGTGTTACGCCGTGCGGCTTGCAGGACGCGGCATCGAGCACATCCACGTGCACCACGGATATTTCGGGTCGTGGATGGCGATGACGGCGGCGCAGTTGCTGAACGTGGATTTCAGCATGACGTTGCACGGATCCGACCTGCTCCTGCGCAAAGCCTATCTCGACGCGAAGCTTGCCGCCTGCACCTTCTGTCTGACTGTATCGGAGTACAACCGGCGCTACATTATGCAGCACCACGCCGCTGTGGAGCCGCAGAAGGTGGTCGTTTCGCGGCTGGGT
>Ga0187818_10000582_pt1 | contig 13429 bp, 8 predicted proteins | sample NC_wetland_sal_i_14_FD_130581 | JGI IMG/M metagenome (GOLD analysis project Ga0187818, IMG submission 130581) | Wetland sediment microbial communities from Neuse River Estuary, North Carolina, USA - SO4_3 | ecosystem: Environmental > Aquatic > Freshwater > Wetlands > Sediment | place: USA: North... | reverse complement strand
TCAGAGGAGGAGGCCGAGGCGGTCCGTCGGGTCGCGGGGGCCGGCCTCAAGGCCAAGATTCTGGCCGCGGCCCGGACCGTTCCGACGGACATCGACGCGGTGATTCGCTCGGGAGCGACCCACATCGCCATCTTTGTCGCGGCGAGCAACGTGCATCTCCGCTACAAACTCAAGATGTCCCAGGACGAAGTCCTCTCCGCCTCGACCCGGTCGGTGCGGCAGGCCAAGGACGCGGGTCTCCACGTGGCGTTCGTGACCGAGGACACGGTCCGCGCTCCGTTCGACTTTGTGGAGAAGCTCTATCTCGCTGTCCAGGCCGAGGGCGCGGACCGGCTCGTGATCTGCGACACGGTCGGCGTCATGACGCCCCTCACATTCCGCTGGTACCTCCAAGAGTTCCAGCGTCGGATCGCCCCCACGGATTGGTCGGTGCACTGCCACAACGACCTGGGCCTCGCGACGGCCAACGCGTTGACCGCCCTCGAGGTGGGAGTGACGAGTCCGCATGTTTGTGTGAACGGACTGGGGGAAAGAGCCGGCAACACACCGCTCGAGGAACTGGCCCTGACCCTCGAGAAGGTCTACGGCGTGCCCACCGGGCTCGACCTATCGCGACTCTACGAACTCTCCCGACTGGTAGAGGAGCTGTCAGGCGTGCCGGTCTCGCCCACGAAGGCGGTCGTCGGGTACAACGCCTTCTCGCACGAGGCGGGGATCCACACTCACGGGATTCTCGCCCATACCCTCACCTACGAGGCGGTCCAGCCCGAAGTCATCGGTCGGCAGCGTCGCATGATCCTCGGGAAGCACACGGGAAAGGCTGCGGTCGTGGAGAAGCTCAAGGAGCGAGGGATGGCGCTGCCCGACCCCGTGCTCGTGGATCTGCTCCAGCGGCTCAAGGCGAGCGCCGAGCATCGATCCAAAGAAGACCTCGACGCGTTCCTCCGGGAGTACCGTTCCTTGTTCGAGCAGCCCGGGATTTCTGATGAGGACTTTTGGAAGTTGGTCGGGGAAATGGGTCTGGGGGCGCGTACCGCATGAAAGGTAACGGCACCGATGGGGGACAGACCCTCGCCGAAAAGATCCTGTCGCGGGCGGGCGGCCTAGACCGAGTCGTACCGGGGCAGATCGTGGAGGGGCAGGTCGATCTCGCCATGATGCACGAGCAAGGTGCCCAGACCGTCGCTCCTTTCCATGAAATGGGAGCGCCCCGGGTATGGGATCCGGACCGGGTCGTCATCGCCATCGACCACTGGGTCCCGGCCTCGACCGAAGGAGCGGCGGTGCTCCATCGGATCCTCCGCCAGTTCGCGAAGGAGCAGGGCCTGACCCATTTCTACGATGTCGGGAACCACGGCATTTGTCACCAAATCCTCGCCGAGCACGGGTGGGTTGTGCCGGGGGACCTCGCTGTCGGAACGGACTCGCACACGAACATGCTGGGGGCCATGGGCGCGGTCGCGGCCGGCATCGGACCTACGGAGATGGCGGCCGTCCTCTCGCTGGGAAGGCTGTGGCTCAAGGTGCCGCCGACGCTGCACGTCCGGATCCGAGGCTCGTTCGGGAAGGGGGTCTACGCGAAGGACCTGATCCTCCGGATCCTGGGCGAGGTCAAGACAACGGGCGCGACCTACAAGGCCGTCGAGTTTTCGGGCCCGACCATCGAGGCACTGACGATGTCCGAGCGCTTCACGCTCTGCAACATGACGACCGAGATGGGCGCGAAGTGCGGGATGGTCGCGCCGGACGCCACGACGTATACCTTCCTCGAGAAGATCGCGAAGCATCCGATGCATCCGGTCTCCCCCGACAAGGACGCGCATTACGAGCGGGTAATCGACATCGATGTCGACGGGCTGGACCCGATGGTCGCCTGCCCGTACTCACCGGACAACGTGCGGCCGCTCGCCGATCTCCTTTCGAAACACGTCAAGGTGGACCAGGTGTTTCTGGGCTCCTGCACGAACGCCCGGATCGACGACCTCCGGGAGGGCGCCCGGATCATGAAGGGCCACAAGGTCGCGCCGGGGGTCCGGTTCATCGTGTCCCCCGCGTCCACTTCGATCTACAAGCAAGCGTTGGAGGAAGGCCTGATCGAGACCTTCACCGAGGCCGGGGGCGTCTTCACCAACTCGAGCTGTTCGGCCTGCTTCGGCGGGAACATGGGCATCCTGGCGCCGGGCGAGGTCTGCGCGTCCTCCTCGAACCGGAACTTCCCCGGACGGATGGGCGCCAAGGATGCCGAGATCTATCTCCTCTCCCCGGCCGCCACCGTCGCGGCGGCGATCCGGGGCGAGCTGGCGGACCCGCGCGAGTTCCTCTAGGAGACCACCGTGCGCGAGGTCATCGAGGGTCGGGTCTGGACGTTGCCCGACGACGTCGACACGGACCAGATCATCAGCGGAAAGTACCTCACGGTCATCGACCCGAACGAGCTCAAGAAGCACGTCTTCGAGATCGCCCTACCGGAGTTCGCGGCGAACGCGCAGTCCGGAGACATCATCGTGGCGGGCGTCAACATGGGGTGCGGTTCGAGCCGCGAACACGCTCCCCAGGCGCTGAAGGCGATTGGGGTGGGCGCGGTTATCGCCGACAGCTTCGCCCGTATCTACTTCCGGAACTCGATCAATGTGGGCATTCCCACCGTCGAGGCTCCCGGGGTGCGTCAGATCTTCGAAAAAGGCGACACGGCGCGCATCGAGATGCGCGGAGGTCGAATCCAGAACCTCCGGACGGGCGCCTCGGTCCAGTTCCCTCCCCTTCCGGCCCATCTGCTCGAGCTCCTCGAGGCCGGAGGTCTCGTCGAGAAGGTCAAGCGGGAGATCCAGGCCGGCGCGACGGTGTCGCCGCGATGAAGGAGACCGGGTACCGCATTGCACTGCTGCCGGGGGACGGGACGGGCCCCGAGGTGATCCACGCGGGCCGTCAGGTGCTCGACGCCGCCGCGGAAGGTGCCGCGGCTCCCTGGACGCTCGAGGAGTATCCTGCCGGCGCACTCTACTATCGCGACCACGGACAGGAGTGGGCGCCCGGTGCGGAGCAGGCCGCGCGGTCCGCCGACGCGATCCTCCTGGGGGCCGTAGGATGGCCGGGGGTCTCGCTGCCGAACGGGGATATCGCGGGGGCGGGGCTCATCTTCGGACTCCGGTTCGGACTCGACCTTTTCGCCAACGTCCGGCCCTGCCGGCTGTATCCGGGTGTCCGCCACCGCATCAGCGGGAAATGGAAGGAGGTCTGGACCCCGGAGAACGTAGATTTCGTCATCGTTCGCGAGAACACCGAGGGACTGTACACGCCGATCCGGGGCGCCCTGAGCCGCGGGGGGGAGACCGAACTGGCCATCGACACGCGCGTCACTACGCGGAAAGGAGCGGAACGTGTCATTCGGTATGCGTTCGAGCTCTCCCGTCGCCGCGCGCGCGGGGCACCCGAGGACCACAAGCGCCGGGTCACCTGTGTCGACAAGGCGAACGTGCTTCGCGGCTGCCAGTTCTTCCGAGAGGTCTTCGAGGACGTCGGGGCGCAGTACCCGGACATCGAACGGGAGTATGCCTACGTTGACGCCTTCACTCAGTGGATGGTCCGAAACCCCGAGCACTACGATGTCGTCGTGACGACGAACATGTTCGGGGACATCGTAACCGACCTCGCCGCGGTGCTGCAGGGGGGCATGGGGCTCGCCGCCGGTGGCAACATCGGCGCGCAGCACGCGATGTTCGAGCCGGTCCACGGCTCCGCCCCCAAGCACGCGGGGAAGAACGAGATCAATCCCTTCGCCACCTTCTTCGCCATCGAGATGATGCTCCGGTGGCTGGGGGAGCGCCATGAGGATCCGCGGATGACGACCCAGGCCGATCGCATCGAACGCGCGATCGCGCACGTGCTCGCGGACGGCTCGGCTCGGACCTACGACCAGGGAGGCGCTACGACCACCTCGGGCGCCGGCGACCGGGTAGCCGAGGCGATTCGCTCGGAGGGCCGACCGTGAGCGAGACCCGGGAGGTCGCCGTGGTCGGCGGTGGTCTCACCAAGTTCGGCGTCCGGCCGCTCACATGGGCCGAGCTCGCCCAGGAGGCCGGGGAGGTTCTCTTCCGTGCCGTCCCGGCCCTCGAGGCGTCGGCCGTGGACAGCCTCTTTGTGGGAGCCGCGGAGCCGGAACGCTTCGCCTTCCAATCTCACGTCGCTCCGCTGGTGGCCGAGGAGATGGGACTCGCCCCGAGCCGGATCGTCCAACGCAACGAACTCGCATGCGCCTCGGGGCAATCGGCGATCCGTAGCGCGTACGCCGCGATTCGGGCCGGGCTATCCGATGTGGCCGTAGCCGTCGGTGTCGAGAAGATGAACATTCCCTCGATGGCCGAGGCCAACTCGGCGATGGCCTGCGTCCTGGACCGACCGTGGGACGCGGCCCACGGCCTGACCGCGCCTCCGTTCTTCGCGATGGTCGCCCAGCGGCACATGCTGGAGCACGGAACGACCGAGGAAGAGCTCGCGGCGGTGTCGGAGAAGAACCACCGGTTCGCGAACGCTAACCCGATCGCCCAGTTCTACGAGAAGAAGTTCGACCGGGAGAAGTTGCTCCGGCTCCCGCTCGTCGCTCCACCTCTCCGCCTGGGGGATTGCTCCGCGATGACCGACGGGGCGGGGGCGGTGGTCCTGGCCGCGGAGGATCGGGTCCGGGACTATACGGACACCCCGGCGTGGATCCGGGGGACGGGACAGTACGCGGACTTCCACAACCTCGCCAACATGGAGTCGTTGACGGATTGGACAGGCCTTACCCGCGCCTCCCGAGAGGCGTTCCGGACCGCCGGGATCGGCCCCTCCGACCTCGACTTTGCCGAGTTGCACGACTGCTTTACGATCTCTGAACTGATCGAGTACGAGGCGATCGGACTCTGCCCGAAGGGGGACGGAGGAAGCTTTGTCGCCGACGGCCGCTCGGACTTGGGCGGGGATCTCGTCGTCAACCCCCGCGGAGGTCTCCTCGGCTGCGGGCATCCTCTTGGCGCGACCGGCATCGCTCAGGCGGTCGAGGTCTCCCAGCAGTTCGCGCACCAAGTGGAGTCCTCACGCCAGGTACCGGATCCGGAATGGGCGATGGTCCACAACCTGAGCGGCAGCGCGAACGTGCATTCCGTGATGATCTACCAGCGAGGCAGTTGAATTCGATGAGCGCTTTGGCCGAAGTGGCGGAGCGAAAAGCGAGCAAGCCGCGGAAGCGGCGGGGCGCGGTCACTGCCACAACGCCCGCGACGCCTCCGCCGCCGTCGGGTCCCCCTGAGCGGCTCCCATATCTCCTCGACCTGTATCCGCTCGAATCGCCCACCCAGACGCGCTTGTCACCGTTCTTCGAGGCGCTGCATCAGGGACGATTCACCACCACCCGTTGCCGGAAAGACGGGAAACTGCTCTGGCCTCCGCGCGTCGTGTGTCCCGTTTGTCACACCGCCGAGCTGGAGTGGGTCGACCTGCCCTCCACCGGCCGGGTCTACGCCTTCAGCGCCCTCTTGGCCGGGGCGCCGATCGGCCAAGAGACCGACCTCCCCCGGGTCGTCGGGCTGGTGGAGCTCGACGGGTCTCCCCTTCGTCTCTTCGGTCGGCTACTCGGTATCGACTGGCGGGAGTGTCGAATAGGCCTCCCGGTTCGGGTCGAGCCGCTCACCTTGGCCGACGGACGGGCCTACTACGCCTTCCGCGTGACGCAGTAGTCCGGAAGCGGTTCTCCGGCGGCCCCACCGGCGAGAAAATTCCCAAAGGATTTATACGGGCCCCGGACTGCGCGGCCCGCCGGTTCGGGAGGCCCGGCCGACGATGGACACAGAAACAGGCAGCTGGTGGAGCCGCTACGGCTGGACCACCACCATCCTCCTCACAGCGTTCGCGCTGGCGTTCATCATCCGGGCCATCTTCTCCCTGAGCGTCTTCGAGCAGTGGGGCTGGCTGTACGTCTACGGCGGTGGCTCGGATTCGTTCTACCACTGGCGGGTGGCGGACTTCATCCTCACCAACCATCGGAACCTGATCCACGATCCGCTGCTGAAGTACCCGCTCGGCGCGATCAACCCCAGGGAGCCGCTGTTCGATTGGATGAACGCGGTCCTGGGAACCGTCTTCGCCCCGATCTTCGGCGGGAGCGCCATCAACGCGGCGGCCTTCTTCCTGAACCTCGACCCTCCCCTATGGTCCGCGGTCACGGTCTTTCCGATCTACCTGATCGGGAAGGAAGTCAGCTCGAAGCGGATGGGCCTCATCGCGGCGATCACCTACCCGTTCATTGTGGGGAGCATCGAGGCCGCGAGTCTCGGCTACGCGAATTACCTGACGTTCTACACGTTTTTCATCCTGATCTACTTCTACGCGTACCTGCGCACCGCGAAGCTGGTCGGCAACAAGACCTACATCACGAGCTTCCGGCACCCCCGGGAGGTGCTCGTCGGCCTACGACGGTTCCTCCGGGAGGAGCGTCTAGCGGTCAAGTGGGCGGTCTTCGCCGGCGTCTCCTTGGGCGCCCTCGCGCTCGCATGGCAGGGGTACCCGCTGGCCGTGGCCATCGTCATGATCTTCGTCGCCGTTATCATGGTGGTCGAGCGGATCCGCCGGATCGACTCGGTCAATCTCTACCTCGCGACCTGGATCGCCGGGCTGATCGGATTCCCGATGGCCGTGCCGTACTATCTGGCCCAGCACCTGTTCGCCACCTGGTTCGACCTTCCGCTCCTGATCTATTTCGGGGGGCTCCTGCTCCTCCTGCCGTTCGTCCTGCTGCGCCAGTATCCCTGGGTCGTAACAGTGCCCGTGCTCGCGGGGGTCGTTGCCGCCGGCCTGGGGGTCTTCGCTTTGGTCGCTCCGTCGTCGTTCCAGACCCTGATCACGGGCCAAGGGTACTTCGCGAAGACGCTGATCTACTCGACGGTCGCCGAGGCCCAGGCCCCCTCGTTCGATGCGCTCGTCCTTTCGTACGGGATCCTGACCTTTTTCCTGGCCTTCGTCGGACTCGCGCTCTTCGTGCTCCACTTGATCCGAGGACGGTTCCGCCGAGAACACGCCCTGTTCGTCGTATTCGCCGTCGTCAGCATCTACCTCCCGATTTCCGCGGCGAAGTTCTTCTACGTCGGCTCGCCGGCCTTCGCGCTGCTCCCGGCGGAGGCGCTCCTGATCATCCTCGACGCGGCAGGATACGGCCAGTTGCGCCGGACCGCGTCCTCGCTCTCGGGCTCCCGGGGGCAGTTGAGCGCCTTCCGACGGTCCTTCAAGGCGCGGCACATTCTCGTGATGCTCCTCATCGTCGTGATCCTGTTGCCTAACGTCTGGTACGGCATCGACGCCGGCATCCCCTACAACTCGAAGTCGACGTACAGCACGCAGATCTACGATACGCTACCGGCGGGACTCCAAGTGAACTCGAGCAACGCCTCCTCGTTCTACCTGGGAGCCTCGGGAACCGATCTGGATTCACCCAATCAGTACGACGAGGCCGGGTACAACTGGCTCGCGGCCCAAGATACGAATCTCGCCCCGGCGGCCCGACCCGCGCTGGTCAGTTGGTGGGACTACGGATTCCAAGCCATCGCCGAGGGACAGCATCCCTCGGTGGCCGACAATTTCCAGAATGGTATCCCGGCGGCCGGAAATTTCTTGCTGGCCCAGAACGAGTCCCTCGCCATCGGCGTGCTCGCCACGACGCTACTCCAGGCGGAGCAGCAGGTAGGTGGCTACACGTACCTGCCCCCGGCATTGAACGCCCTCCTCGCCTCGGACGGCGTCAACGTGGCGGAACTGCACACGCTTCTCGCCAACACGTCTGCGGACGTTCCGCTGGTGGTCGCTCACCCCGAACGGTACCTTCCGGTCGACCCGAACACGCTGACTGCGACGAACGCGATGTTTGACGCCGTGAGCTGGTTCCTCGCGAGCACCCTGCCATTGAGCGGCGTGGCCCAGGTCTACAACGATATCCAAGCCTACACCGGCTGGTCGATCCGGTACGCGATGGTCGACAGCCGGCTCTTCCCCTTCACGGGCACGAGCACCGGGATCTTCTATGCGCCGGCGGACCTGACCGGCCGCATCATCGGAGCCGACGGAGCCCCCACGACCTACTACACCATCGAGGCGGTCGGGTCCGATGGGAACGTGTACCCGGTCAACGCCGTTCCGTCGACCGTCTCGGTCGTGAATTACGTCCTCAACCAACTCCCGCCGTTCTACGACTCCATGCTCTACCACATCTTCATGGGCTACAACGGGACCGACCTCGGCCTGGGCGCGGGAATTCCGGGACTCGAGGGCTCTCTCACCGGCTACGCGCCCGCGCCGGGCTGGATGCTCCAGCACTTCGAGGTCGCCTACCGGACCGCCTACTATTCGCCCACCCACACGAACTCGACCAGCACCTGCGACCGGGCCGCGAACCTGCCCGAGGCGGCTGCCCTGGCGGCGAAGACGAACGGCACCCCGAACCTCGGAAGTTCCTGCTACTTTAGCGGCGGCGAGGCGATCCTGGAATACTACCCCGGTCAACCCCTCTCGGGCACTGTGACCCTCCCCGATGGGACCCCCGTGGCCGGCGCTCGGCTGACGGTCTACGATGGCTGGCACATCCCCCATCAGACGGTGCTGACCAGCGCCGACGGGTCCTACTCCGTGGTCCTTCCCCCCGGCAATGATACCCTGAACGTCACGGGCGGGCACCTGCAAGGAGTGGCGCAAAACGGCACGCTGCTCCTCGACTCGATCTCCCTCGACGTGAACCCCGCCCTCGGGTTCAGCGTCGACGCTCCTCCCATCGCTCAGACGATCGTCCTCCAGCCGGGCGCGGTCAACGGGTTCGTCTTCTGGAACGCGACCGGGAACTCGACCTACGCTCCATCGATCGACCCGGTGGCGGTGGGCGCGAACGTCACCCTTGGCGGGGCGGGCCTGCACAACTATACGGCGACGACGGACACTGGCGGCAGCTTCCGCCTGACCAATGTGGCTCCCGGCGTCTACAACTTCACCGTCCGGGCCTCCGGTGCGACCTTCTCCGAGGGTCAGGTGGCGGTCTCGCCCGGTGCGGCGGCGAACGCGACCGCGGGCCTCGTGCCCTCCAAGGTCGCGGGAACTGTTTCGCTCGAGACCGGCGCCGCCGGGGTCGGGGCCACGGTCTCGATCTCCAACACCGGCGGCCTTCTCGAAACCACGACCACGAACGGCTCCGGGGGGTACACCTTCGCGAACCTGGTCCCCGGCAACTACACGCTGAAGGCCCAGGCCGGCGTCAACCTCGCGGCGAACGCCACCGCAGTGGCCCTCAACCAAACGGTGAAGACCGTCAAACAGAACCTGACGCTCATCCCGGTCGTTCCGATCGACTTCGAGGTTGAGACGGCGGGAGCGCCGGTGCCGGGCTTCGTCGTCCGGATGACCCCGATCCGGGATACGTCCGGTCTCGTGAGCGGACAATCTCCGCGTCCCTCCGATGCGTTGGTCTTCACCACCGACTCAACTGGCTACGTCCACGCCAACCTGCCGGCGGGCAATTACTCGATCTACGGGTACGGGCCGGTCGGCTCGACGTTCCTCGCCGGGTTCGAGAGCGCGTACCTCCCCAGTACCGGCAGTCGGATCCCCATCGTCCCGCTCCAGCTCTCCACCGCGGCATCGCTGTCCGGTCAATCCATCCTACCGGCCGGCGTCCTGAGCACGGCAGTGAGCGCCACCCAGGTCGCCCTCTACGATAGCGCGGGCAACGAGCTGACCTTCTTCGCGAACGCGACCGGTGCCTGGTCGGTCATGGCCCCCGTGGGGAACTATAGCATTCAGGCGCTAGCGGTCGGAATCTCCCCGTCAGCGACGAACTATTCCGCGGTCGGCTCCGTGGACCTTTCTCATGCCGCCTCGATCTCGCTGCCGCTGACCTCCGCGTTCCGGTTCGCCACGACCGTCGGCGCCCTCGTAGCTCCCGGCGCCACGTTCTACCCCGCGGCCGCGACCCAGGTCCGTCTCACGGTGAATCCCGTGGGCGCCACGATCAGCGCGCTGACCGACGCCAATGGTACGACGAGCTTCCAGCTCCCCACGGCCCAACCGGCCACCAGGTACTGCCTCGCGGTCCAGAGTAACAGCTACGGGAGCTACCAGTCCTGTGGCCTCTCCGTCGGCCAGCTATCGGGGCTCACCCGGGTGATCGTTCCTCTGACCAACGACACGCTGGCCGTCACCGTGTCGGGCTTGCCGGCGGGCGCGTCGCTGCGACTCAACGCTACTTCCCTTGGCCGGCCGGCCGAGAGCCGGTCGGTAACGGGCGGGGCGTCATTTTCCGTGTCGCTGTCGCCAGGGAACTACCAACTCACAGCATGGGCCCCCCCTCCGTCGGGAACCGGGGTCTATCTCCCACCTCAGTCGGTCAACCTGACCCTCCCACTCGGAGGCATCACCGTCGACCTGGGGATCCAACTGTTCCGGCAGGTGACCACGAAGGGCACGCTGAGCCTGCCGGCCGGCGTCTCGGCCGCGTCGGTCCACCTGAAGGTCTACGCGCCTCCGTTCAACTTCAGCGTCAACGGGACCACCTTTGAGAGCGGATTCCTCCTAGCGCCCGGGACCTACTCGGTGTACGGGTCCGCCGTCGTGGCGGGGGTGAACTACTCCTCGCTGAGCCAACTGACCGTGAACGCCACGGGCGTCGCCACGCCCGTCGTTACCCTCGGAGGCGGCGTGCCGCTCTCGGCCACACTCGTTGGCCCCGGGGGAGGTCTCATCAACCTGACCGCGCCGGTCTACTGGACCGGGCCCGACGGCTCTCAACTCTACTCGGTGGCCGTGGACGGCGTCGTTTCCCTCACGTTGCCGGGCGGCGCGACGTACACTCCGCAACTGAACGTCACCCTTGCGACGATGCCGAACGGTATCCTCCGATACGCGACCTACTCCGTGGTGCCGGGCACGGCGTGCGTGGTCGGCCTGAAGGCCTCCGTGTGCTCCATCCCGCTCGCGGTGAGCTACCGCGCCGCCGGGCTCTCCGGCCAGTTCTACTGGAACGGCGGGCCCCTCACGATCTCGGGGACCGTGCGGTTGATGGGCCCCTACCCGTCCACGAACATCACCGTCGTCACGACGACGACCGGCGGCTTCACCGCCGCGGTCTTGCCGGGGGTCTATGTCCTCTACGCGACCGCCGGCTCGGGCGCCGGGGTCGTCGCGAGTCTCCTCCAAGTTACGGTTCCGTTCCCTTCCACGAACGTCACGGTCAATCTTTCGCCGGCGTGGACCGATACTCTGGCACTACTGCCCCCGAGCGGCTCTACGGCATCGCCTACCGGGAACATCACCTGGACAGATGCGGCCGGGATCTCCTGGACGGCGTCGGGCATCCCCCTCGGGGTCGCACAGGCCTGGGCCCTCCCGCAAGGGGTCTGGGAGGCGTCGGCCAACGGGACGGTCTCGACCTACGGGCGTCCGGTGCTGGCGCTCGCGAACGCCACCGTGTCGCTGCTGACCGGAAACCAGGCGACCAATCTCGTCCTGTCTCCCCAGTACATCCCCGCGGTAACGCTCGCCACCCGGACCCCGAACGCCGCCACGGTCCCCGATGGCGGCAGCGCCACGTTCTCGTTCACGGTGCAGAACACCGGGAATGTGCCGGTGACGATCCGCTTCTACGGCGACCCGGCCGCGTGGAACTTCACGTTCAGTCCGGCCACGATGACCCTCGGTGTCGGGCCCGGTAATTCAACCGGTGGCGGCACGGTCCTGGTGAAGGTGCCCTACGGCACGGCCACGAACCACGCCCCCGTCGTGCTCGGCGCGGTGCTCGTCTCGAACCCCACGAAGATCGTGGGGACGGCCTTGCCCGCCCCCATCGTCTCCATCGTTCCCGTCCCCTCGATATCGGTGACCCGGGGCATCCCTCCCAGCGTGACGCTCACCAGCGCGACGGTCAGCTTCGCTGTACTGAACAACGGCAATACTCCCTATACGGCCCAGGTGCTCGTCGTCAACCTGGCCCAGCTCGAACAGCTGGGCTGGCTGGTCATCCTCCGGGAGGTCTCGCCGGGGGCGACGACTCCCATCAACATCGCACCGGCGCAATCGGTTGAGTTCAGCGTGATCCTCGAGACGACCTCGTATGCCCAGTCGCCCGGCTCCGTGGTGGTCCAGGCGCGCGACCTCAATTCCTCCGGAAACGTCGTCGCGTCGCTCGACCTCCCGGTGCCGACCGCGTCGGTGAGCGCCCCCCACGGACTCACCATCAGCGGGCCGGGCGTGGGCGTTCCTCCCGCCATCCCCGATTGGGGCTGGACCCTGATCGCCATCGTGCCGGCCGCGGCCTTCCTCGCCATCGTGCTGTCGATCCGCTGGTGGCGCACCCGCCGGTGGGTCCGGAGGTGATCTCAACGTCCGCAATGGGTGACCGACTCACGTTCCGCCGCCTCGCCTGCCTGGGGCTGTTGGCGATGCTGGCCCTCGTCGCGCTGGGCCTGCCCGCGCCCGCCCACGCGGCGGCCGGCTACCCGCCGATCACCGAGACGACCACGGGTCCGTCGATCGTGGGCCGCTCCCTCCAGGCGAAGTACATCGTTACCGGCGCCGGAGGGCCGGCCGTCGCGGCCAACGGAACGATGGTGGGCTTCATCGACTTCAACGTGACGTTGACCGGGAACAACGTCTCGACGGCGTCGATCGCGCCTCCCACGGGCGTCCTCCTTAACGGGAGCGTCATCCTGACGTTCACCGCCCCCAACGTGACGGAGCTCGTGACCCTGCAGGTCAAGCTGACCTCGGAATACAACGGAACGAACGTTTCGGCGTTCTTCAATAACACGGTCCAGGTCGTATCGCCCTACGTCCTCTCCGGCGTCCTGGTGGCGGGTCCGACGATGGTCTCCGGGTTCAACATGACCGTCACCGTCGACGGGAGGCCGGTAGGCCAGGTGGTGGTGCCGACGATCGATGCGAACGGGTCGTACCAATTCACCTTCAATTATGTGCCGCAGGGGATCGCCGCCGGTTGGCACACGATCGCGGTCTCGCTCGCGCCCGAGCACGGACTGGTGACTTTCCAGGGCGGGGTCCAGCAACTTAGCGTTCAATTCTTCATCACCAGTCCGCCACCGGACTACGCGCTCGACGTCGGGGTCGGGATCGTCGCCTTCGCCCTGGCCGTCTTTATATGGGGCTCGGTGGTGGGCGCGCGCCGTCGGGGCCGGCGGGCTCGCTAGGCCCCCGGAACGAACCGATGATCGCGCGCGCGGACCTCCGTTGCTCGTCGTGCGGCCGGGGCCTCGCCGCCCCGGGCGCGACGGCCTTCCTCTGTCCATCCTGCGGCACCGAGACCATCGGGCGCGATGCCCGGTGCCGGGACCAGAGCGTGCCGTACAAGTGCAAGAACTGCGGCTTCGTGGGCCCCTGACCGGGTAACGGAAATGAGCGAGGTCCTCGTGTT
>Ga0187818_10000581_pt1 | contig 13432 bp, 13 predicted proteins | sample NC_wetland_sal_i_14_FD_130581 | JGI IMG/M metagenome (GOLD analysis project Ga0187818, IMG submission 130581) | Wetland sediment microbial communities from Neuse River Estuary, North Carolina, USA - SO4_3 | ecosystem: Environmental > Aquatic > Freshwater > Wetlands > Sediment | place: USA... | reverse complement strand
TGAGTCAACAATCGCCGGTCAAAATCGAAGGAACGTTGCCAACGTTCAAATCCAGGATCGAGAGGCTGCCGGAAACGGCCGGACCACATCTTCATTGCGCAACCTCCGATCCGGCCGGCTCTTTACGCGCCTGAGCACGCGAGCGGGATGGAAGGCCCAGAATACGAATGAAACCCGCCGCGTCTTTCTGGTCGTAAGTATCGCCCATCGTGAACGAAGACAGGTCGGTGCGGTACAGCGAATGCTCGGAATGGCGGCTCACCACGGACACGTTGCCCTTATATAAGGAGAGCGTGACTGAGCCGGTTACCTGTTTCTGTGTGGTTTCAACGAAGGCGTCGAGCGCCTCACGGAGCGGTGAGAACCAGAACCCGAAGTAGACCAGTTCCGCATATTTCAGCCCAACCTGCTGCTTGAAGTGAGCGACATCGCGCTCCAGGCACAGTGCCTCAAGCTCTCGATGACCCGCGACCAGCAAGGTTCCACCAGGAGTTTCGTAGCAACCGCGAGACTTAATTCCAACAAAGCGGTTCTCCACCAGATCGACTCGCCCGATGGCGTTGCGAGCACCAATTTCGTTTAATAGTTCGACCAGAGACACCGGATCGAGTTCCAGTTCATTGACCGAGACCGGAACTCCGCTTGCGAATCCGATGGTTATTTGCTCCTCGCGATCCGGCGCCTCTTGCGGCGAACGAGTGAGTTGCCAGGTACTGGCCAGCGGCGCATTGGCCGCATCTTCCAACTCGCCTCCCTCGTGGCTGAGGTGCCAAAGATTCCGATCGCGGCTGTGAATCTTCTCACGGCTGGCGGCCACGGGAATTCCGTGTTGTTCGGCATAGTCAAGGCAATCTTCTCGAGACTTGAGAGCCCACTCGCGCCAGGGCGCAATCACGCGTAGCTCGGGCGCAAGCGCCTGGTACGCCAATTCGAACCGCACTTGATCATTGCCTTTACCCGTGCAGCCATGGGCGACGGCGTTGGCTCCTTCTCGCAATGCGACTTCAACTTGATGTTTCGCGAGCACAGGTCGTGCCAGCGACGTACCCAACAGGTATTTGTGTTCGTACACCGCTCCCGCCTTCAGCGCGGGAAAGACGTACCCGGTGAGAAATTCCTCGCGAAGGTCCTCCACCACCACGCGGGATGCGCCGGTGGCATAAGCTTTCGCAACCACGGCCTCAATGTCATCTCCCTGGCCAACATCGCCCACCATCGCAATTACATCGTAGGCATAATTCTCTTTCAGCCATGGAATAATGATCGACGTGTCCAGACCTCCGGAATAGGCAAGTACAATTCTCTCAGGCATGAGCGCTCCTCGATGGCAATCGGCTCTCCCCACCTAGCAATAAATACAAAATCGCTTTCTGCACGTGCAGCCGGCTCTCCGCTTGGTCGAAGACGACCGATCTTTCCGAGTCCATTACCGCGTCGGTGATTTCTTGTCCCCGATGAGCCGGGAGGCAATGCATGAACACGGCGTGTGGGGCTGCTCCTGCCACGAGTTCCTCGTTCATCTGGTAAGGTGGAAAAATCTTGGTGCGTTTCCCAGCTTCGTGCTCCTGTCCCATGCTGGCCCATGCGTCTGTATAAACCGCGTCGACGCCTTCGACGGCCGCGTGCGGATCGGAAAGTATCTCGATGACGGCACCGGTCTGTTCAGCTATCTCCTGGGCATCGGCGAGGATTTGCGCGTTGGGACCGTAGCCCACGGGAGTGGCCACGCGGATTTTCGACCCGAGACAGGCGCATGTGAGCAGCAGCGAATGCGCCACGTTGTTACCATCGCCGACGTAGGCTAAGCAGATATTCCTGAGATTGCCGAAGCGTTCCTGCAACGTGAAATAGTCAGCCAATGCCTGGCAAGGATGCTCCAGATCGCTGAGGGCGTTAATAACTGGAACCGAAGCGTGCTCGGCCATTGCCTCAATTGTTTGCTGGGCGAACGTGCGTAACACGATGGCATCTACCCAGCGCTCGAGGTTATGCGCGATGTCACTCAGTTTTTCGCGTCCATCCAGTCGCTCATGAGTCTGATCCACAAAGAACGTGGTCCCTCCCAAGCTTGCCATGCCCGCTTCGAACGTCAGCCGCGTTCGCAGCGAAGGCTTCTCAAAGAACATCACCATCTGCTTGCCGGCGAGCGCGCTGCGAAAATCCGCAGGACGGGTTTTCATAATTCCGGCAAGATGGAGCACGGCTGCAACTCCTTGACGACCCAAATCGCGAGTCGAAACCAGATCAGGCCCCCAGAATGTATTGGGAACCCGTGCCGGAGTGACGGGTGTCCTATGTAATGACTGACTATTCATTTTGGCTCCTTTGTGTCAGTTGTTGAGAGTGAAGTACCCGCCTGCCTTGACCCGCGTTGCCGTTTTAGGGCACTGGAAGTGAAAGCCGCATCGAGTGCTCGAATCACTGCATCGACGTGTTTTTCTCGAATGATGTATGGCGGCAGAAAACGCAGAACCGTCTCATGGGTTCGGTTGATCAGAATTTTGTTTTGCAGCAGGACGGAAACCACTGCCTTGGTTGTGTCGGCAGAGTCCAATTCCACGCCCAGCATGAGGCCCATCCCACGAATCTCGCGGATACAGCCATGCCTGGCTTTCAGTTCCTCGAGTTGCTGTTTGAAATAGGTTCCGACTTCGCGCACGTGATCCAGCAGTTCGTCTAATGCATTTAGACACTCGATCGCGACCGCGCAGGACAGCGGCCCTCCCCCGAACGTCGTGCCGTGCATGCCAGGATGCATGCTGCTAGCCACGCGATTGGTCGTGAGAATCGCTCCCAGCGGCAATCCCGCGGCGAGGGGTTTCGCAATCGTCACAATGTCAGGCTGCACTCCGTAGTGCTGGTAAGCGAAGTAACGTCCGGTCCTGCCCAAGCCACATTGAATCTCGTCAAGAATCAGCAAAGCATCGTTGTTCTCCGTCAATTTTCGTGCGAGCTGCAAAAACTCTGGACTGACCGGGCAAATGCCACCCTCGCCCTGAATCGTCTCCAGGCAGATTGCACAAACGCCCGCGTCGAACTGGTGTTTCAGGTCGTCCACATCGTTGAACCGAACGAAGCCGACTCCAGGCAACAGCGGAACAAAAGGATCGCGATACTTCGCTTGACCGGTGGTAGCCAGCGAACCAAAGGTGCGTCCGTGAAATGAGTTGTCGAGAGCGAGAATGCGCCACTTCGGCTTGTGGCCATTCGTATTGTTAGTTCGTGCGTAGATGCGGGCAAGTTTCAGCGCGCCCTCCCACGCTTCGGTTCCGCTATTGCAGAAAAAAGCCCGGTCCAGACCGGAAATTCCGTTCAAACGTTTGGCCAGTTCCGCCTGATACTCGTGGAAAAACAGATTCGAAATATGAATGAGCCGCCCCGCCTGGCGCTTCAACGTTCTCTGGATCGCAGGATGCGCGTGCCCCAGAGCGTTCACCCCAATCCCGCTCAAGAAATCGAGATAACGATTCCCCCGCGAATCCCACAAATACACACCGCGACCTCTTTCGAAAAGAATCCTGTGACGATCGTAGGTCGGGAGCAGTAACCTTTCTTCAGAACGAATGACGGAAGCAAGACTCATGCGCCGATCACCTCCGTCCCACAATCGAGCTTCGTGAAGTAAAACTGCGGTAGAATTTCGACCTGAGCTGCAGGCAGAATCCGTACTCTGCCCACACCTCTGTGGAGTGCTTCACTGCAAGCTTCCAGCTTGGGAAGCATGCCGCCGTCGATGACGGAAGCGGCAACCAAAGCTGCTACATCTTTAGTGTTCAACCAAGGAATTACCGCACCATCGGCGTCCTTCACTCCGTCCACATCAGTGAGAAAAATCAGAGTGTCAGCATGGCAAGCCACGGCGCATGCGGACGCCATTTGGTCCGCATTGATGTTGTAGTATTCGCCGTCCGACCCCAGCGCCACAGAAGATAAAACCGGGATGCCTCCCGCGCCCCAGATGGCCTCGATCCAGCGCGGCTCGGCGTAACATATTTCTCCAACAAATCCCAGGTCGCAGCCTAAATTTTGCTTTTTGCGCGCACGAAAGGCCATACCATCCGCGCCACACAAACCCACCGCCGCGCTCCCCGCGACAACGATCGCTGCTACCAGACTCTTATTCACAATCCCGGACAACACCATGAGAGCGACGTCGCGGGTCTCGGCGTCGGTGATGCGCAGCCCGTTTACAAAGTCGCTCTGCTTGCCCAGCAGCTTGAGCGTTCGTGTGAGCGCGCTTCCTCCGCCGTGCACCACGGCCACGTGATGGCCATCCTGCGCCAAATCGACAATCGCCCGGGCGCACTTGCGCAATCTGGATTTATCCTCAAGCGCCGCGCCTCCGATTTTGACGACGATTTTCACTGCAAGCCTTCCTCTTCCTTCCACCCATACATCAGATTCATGTTCTGCACTGCTTGCCCGGCCGCTCCTTTAAGTAGGTTATCTACGCAGGAGACCAACACTAGCCGGCGGCAATCGTCTGCAAGACAGAAACCAAGATCACAATAGTTGGTGTGCAGAGAGAACTGGATTTGCGGCAGCTTCGGCGTCGCAAAAAGCCGTATCCAGCGCCTCCCAGCATAAAAATCGCGGAAGCAGCCTTCGACTTCGGCCGGCTTCATCTCGCGGTTCAAACGCACGTAAATGGTCGAAAGAATTCCTCTAGGAATCGGAAGCAGGTGCGGAGTGAAAATCAATTCACACGCTTCCAGCTTCAATTGCTCGAGCATCTCTCCCACATGCCGGTGACCGAAAACCGAATAAGCGGAAAGGTTGTCGGCAACACTCACGAAGTGAGTCCGCGAATTCGGTTCCTTACCCGCACCAGACACACCGGACTTGGAGTCAGAAATAATTCCCCGCTCGCGATCCACCACCCGAGCCTTGAGCAACGGCGCTAACGCCAGGATTACCGAGGTCGCGTAACAACCCGGATTTGCCACCAACACTGCATCTGGGATCCGATCACCGCACAACTCCGGCAGTCCGTAGACCGCCTTCTGGGTGAGTTCAGCCGCCGTCACTGAGTCTGCATCCTCGAAGCCATAGACCGCGCGATTTTGTGCCTGCTTAAGTCGCCACGCCCCACTCAAATCAATGATCCGCAGGCCCTCCGCCATGGCTTCTGGCACGAGCGAACGCGAAGCCTCGTGCGGCGTAGCCAGAAAAAGCAGGTCGACGCCCTGCCGCTTAAGCGCTGGCCACGAGAGCGGTTGCAGCGGATAGCTTCCGTTGCCCGAAAGGGAAGGAAACATCTCAGCCAGGTTGCAGGCAGCGTCGGTCTCACTACGCCGAAGTAAGACAGGCTTTTCCAGTTGAGGATGACGCAGCAAAAGCCGCGTAAGTTCCAGGCCGGAATACCCGGTCGCGCCCAACACCGCGGTCTTGAGTTTGGCCGGCATCAGGCAAGCATCTCCTCAATGCGGCCAGCCAACTTCTCCGCATCCTCCTTGTCGGGACAAACAATCAGGATCGTGTCATCGCCGGCAATCGTGCCGATCGCCTCAGGCCACTCCTCTTCATCCAGGGCCGCCGCCACGGGCTGCGCGCTTCCAACGCTGGTCTTGAGCACGAGCAGGTTTTGGGCCGGGCGCACTTCCAGTACGAATTCCCGCGCCAGCCGCGAGACCGGCGGCAATGCCGGAGCTGAAGTGTCGCTCTGAGACAGAGAGTAACCGTCCGCCGTCTTGGCCAAACGCAAATCCCGTATATCTCGCGATAGTGTCGCCTGGCCCACCCTGAGTCCGCGTTTGCGCAGCGCCCGTTGCAGGTCTTCTTGACTCGCGACCGGGCCCTGCCTCAGCAGTTCAAGGATGCCTCGCTGTCTTAAGGATTTATTCATGATGAATAATTATGCATAGAGATGCATAAACATTCATTCATACTATCTGCTTGAACACAGGTGTCAAGAGGAATCTTAAGAGCAGAACAGCGGTCACTCGAGGAAAGCCCGGTCCTTCTCACTGCGCACTCCATAACTGCCTCCCGAGATTCTGGCGTTACCCGTCTTTGTGCGAATCAGAGGAATTAGAGGTGGGGTGACGATCATCACAGCCTCATGTGACTTCCATCATCGCTTCCAGGACGGATCCTTGGTATCCAAGTACATTGCGCGATTTTAGGCGCAGAATCGCGCCCGAAAGTATCGGCGCAGGGAATTGCGAACTTGTTTAAGGACATCGAACACCTCCTTCGCTTAGCGGCAGTCATAGCAACGGGGCTGGTGGCTTTCGTCATTCTGCGGGCTGCGGTCGTACCTCGCAGCTTTGGGCAGTACGGCCACTATCGAGGCGCGGCAATCAGTGAGATCGCGTCCCGGCCGGTTGCGCTTGCCGGGCACAACACCTGCGAGGGCTGCCATACCGACGTCGTGGATCAGAAAAAACTTGGCAAGCATGTGGTTGTCGCTTGCGAGGCCTGCCACGGGGCCCTGGCCAAGCACGCCGACGACCCGGCTTCCGTGCAACCCAAGAAACTGGACACAGCCGTCGTGTGTGCCCGCTGCCACGAGGCCAACAGCGCCAAACCGAAGGGCTTTCCGCAAGTAGCCACGGCGGATCATTCCGGAGGGATCGCCTGCGACACCTGCCATCAGCCGCATCGCCCAAAGATTGAGACAACAAAGAGTGAGACGGAGGGGAAGAAATAATGGACATCACCCGCCGTCGATTGCTGGTGTTATTGCCCGCGGCTGCAGCGGCGTGGAAGTACGTTCTCGCCGGAACTCCGGAAGCTGCGCCCAATTATAAGATGACCGAGCACTGGTGGGGCATGTTGATCGACATCCCGAAGTGCATCGGTTGTGGCAGCTGTGTGCGCGCCTGCGCAGAGGAAAACGACGTTCCGGAAGGCTACTACCGTACCTGGATTGAGCGCTACCACGTGGCTGACTGGAAGATCGAAAGGCCCGAGGTGGAATCGCCCGATGGTGGCAAGCAAGGCTTCCCGCCACATGCCGACGACGGCGGCAAGAACTTTTTCGTTCCCAAGCTCTGCAACCACTGCGCGGAATCTCCCTGCACCCAGGTTTGCCCGGTGGGCGCGACCTTCGTTACGCCAGACGGAGTTGTGCTGGTAGACAAGAGTTATTGTTTGGGCTGCCGCTATTGCGTGCAAGCGTGCCCCTACGGATGCCGCTTCATCAATCCTAAGACCAACACTGCGGAAAAGTGCTCGCTCTGTTATCACCGCATCACCAAGGGCCTAACGACCGCGTGCTGCGAGGTCTGCCCCACTGGCGCGCGCCAGCTCGCAGACTTGAAAAATCCCAAAGATCCGATTCATGAGTTCTTGAGAACGCACACGGTCCAGGTTCTGAAACCGCACATGGCGACTGGGGCGAAGGTTTTCTACAACGGCATGGACGGTTCGGTGCGCTAAGGAGGCTCGTGCAAATACCCGTCGAAGGCTTCATGTACCCGAACGAAGTGGAGCTCCAGTGGAGCATCCTGATCGTTCTTTATCCATTCATCACGGGGCTGGTAGCGGGCGCGTTCATCCTGGCTTCACTCGAACGTGTGTTCCGGGTGCAGGCGGTGAAGCCGACCTATCGGCTAGCCCTGCTCACCGCACTCGCCTTCCTGCTGGTGGCTCCACTGCCGTTGCAATTGCACTTGGGACATCCCGAGCGCTCGCTCGAGATGTATCTGACGCCGCACCGTTCCTCTGCCATGGCGATGTTCGGCTTTGTTTATCTCTGGTACCTGATGGGCGTGCTGCTCCTGGAAATCTGGCTCGACTACCGTCGTGAAATTGTGATGGCGTCCCAGACGACGACCGGCTGGAAGCGTTCGATCTATCGCGTCCTTACTCTAGGCTCCTACAATGTCAGTGAACGCTCACTGCGCATCGACGAGAGACTCGGGTATTTCATCACCCTGATCGGAATTCCATCCGCGTTTCTTCTGCACGGGTATGTGGGTTTCATTTTTGGCTCGATAAAGGCAAACCCCTGGTGGTCATCCCCACTGATGCCCATTGTCTTTGTGTTCTCGGCGATGGTATCTGGCATCTCCGCGGTGATGTTACTTTACATGCTCTCGACGCGCCTGCGCGGGCAGCAGATCGATACGCGCTGCCTAGACACGATCGCGCGCTATCTGCTCTACACTTTCATTATCGACTTCAGCCTAGAGATGCTAGACCTGCTGCAGCGAGTCTACGAAGCCGATGAATCGTTCCGCAGCCTGGATTTCATGGTGCACACGCGCTTGTGGACATCCCAGGTGATCATTCAGATCCTGCTGGGCACGGTAACGCCGATCGCGCTGCTGGGCCTGACCCAGGTTCTGAAGTTCAGTGACATGGCGCGGAAGCGCATCTACGGACTGGCCGGAAGCTTGACCATGATCGGTATTTTTGCGATGCGCTGGAATGTGGTGATCGGCGGCCAGCTTTTCTCCAAGAGCTTCCTTGGCTACACAACGTACAAGATGGCTTTCGCTACGCGGGAAGGATTGTTGACCGCGATCGCGCTCCTGATTCTTCCTTTCATTATTCTGTGGGTTCTGGTAAAACTCCTGCCACCCTGGCCGGAGTCAGCCTCCTTGCCCGGTTCCGGCGTCGCCCCGGCACACGGAACCAGCTAAGCCCCGTCTTATAGGGCAGATGCGGAGAAGCGCATGGCACAAGCTCTCGACGGAATCGCATCGGATAGAGACCAGCTCAGCGATCGCGTGCGGGAGCTGGAACGTCGGGTTTCCGCCTTGGAGGGCCATCCCGAGATTGAGAGTCCTGCCCCTCCTGCGTCTCCATGGCCGAGATCACGGCCTCCCGAGACGTCGCGTGGCTTCCCAGCGTCCAACGTGCCCGCTGGGGTAGCCGTGTTCGGCAAGGCAGTTCTTGGGATTGCGGGCGCATACCTGCTGCGCGCGATCGCAGAGTCGGGAAGTATTCCGAAGTTGCCTGTTCTAGTGCTCGCTATCGTGTATGCGGGCATGTGGCTGGTTTGGGCAGTCAGGACTCATGCCACGAACAACTTTGCCAGTGTCACCTACGCAATCACGGCGGCACTGGTTCTCTCGCCCCTGCTGTGGGAATCGACCGTGCGTTTTCAAGTGTTGCCGCCTGTGTTCACAGCGGCGGTTCTGGTTGCGTTCGTCGTGCTTGCTTTGGCACTGGCGTGGGGGCAAAACCTGCAGGCGATTCCCTGGGTGGCAACTCTGACCGCGGTGGCCATCGCCTTGGCGCTGATCATCGCGACTCACGACCTGGTCCCCTTTACGGCGGCACTGTTGGCTGTGGCCCTGGTTAGCGAAGTGGTTGTTAACCTTGGACCGCGGCTCAGTGTGAGAGCGGTTCCAGCAATCGCGGCGGATTTCGCCGTATGGTTGCTCGTATATCTGATGACATCTCCTGAGGGTGTTCCAGCAGAATATCGGCCTATCGATGCAGCGACGATCATGATTCTGTGCCTGGCGCTGCTTGCGATCTACGGCGGCAGCATCGGCATGCGCAGCTTTGGGGCGCGCCACCGGTTGACCATCTTTGAAATCGCGCAGGGAGTTGTGGCATTTGTGCTTGCGACTTTTGGAACACTGCGCGCAATTCCCGGCTCGGCCGCACCACTCGGTATGTTTTTCCTGTTGGTTGCGGCGGTGTGCTACTGGGGCGCGCTCTCGCGGTTCAAATCCGACGAACAGAATCGAAATCGTAGGGTGTGCGCGACCTACGCAGTCGCACTTCTGCTGGCAGGAAGCTTGTTGCTTTTCCCCCCGGGCTTCCAGGCGCCGTTCTTGTGTCTGGCTGCCGTGGCCTCGGCTTTCGTGTACATGCGTACCGGAAAGCTCAGCCTGGGAATGCACGTGTCCTTCTACCTGGCGGCAGCGGCGATCCTGTCTGGCCTTCTGAATCTCGCGGGGAACGCTCTAGCTGGAACAGTGCCGCCTACCTTGGACACAGGCGCATGGGTGGTCGCAGTTTCGGGCGGTGTATGCTACGCGATCGGATGGCCCGCTTCGACCGATCAATGGAAACAGCGGTTGCTCTGGATCATTCCCTGCGTGCTGGTGAGTCTCGTGGCGGCGGCGCTCGCGGTGATGGTGAGTGTGAAACTGGGTTCGCCGAGCGGGATGCTGAGTGCTTCGCGTCTCTCGGTTTTCCGGACGGTGGTGATATGCTTGGTCGCGCTCATTCTCAGCTTCAGCGGCTCGCGTTTGAAACGAGCGGAATTATCATGGGTTGCGTATGTAGCCATAGCATTTGGCACGCTCAAGTTGCTGTTCGAGGACCTTCGCTTCGGTAACGCCGCGTCGCTGGTGGCATCGCTTTTGTTCTACGGCCTGATCCTGATGCTGATCCCGAGGCTGACCCGATTTGGCCGTGAGGGGTCCTGATCCCGGCGCTGCCAGTTTAACATCAGAACTCATTGCCTATTTCTTGGAGCCCTCAGAACTTCGCGCCGGTCCTTCATGACTCAACGCGGGCCGCAATGCAATTAGCCAAATGCGCGGCATACAGCCCGGTCACAACGCCAGTGAAAAGATCCATGGTGTAGTGCGCTCTAAGAACCAGGACGGCCAGCATCTCGAACACAACGATCACGACACCCAGTCCAGTCAGCGAGCGCCGGCCCAGCCGAGCCAGTTCCGTGGCGGCCACGACGGCGATTGCGGTATGCGCTGAAAAAAAGTAATCATTGGCCACCCCGTATGTCACCAGCAAAGAGGGGAATCCTGGATAATGCCAGATTGCATTCGGCGGTGCCGGAAGCGTCACCAAGGCCTGCGCGATTTGTCTCAGCCCGAGGACGATGACCAGACCAAGGAATGGCCGTGTAGATCCCCCGAAAATCCATCTCGACAGAAGAAAGAGTCCCAGCAGATCGATGATCGCCGAACTCACGATCAGTAGCACATTTGCTGCGGTTGGATGAGCGTGCAGATAAAGATTCATCGGGGCCGTGGCCCCGTGTAGTCGGTCGCCGATCACGGCGCCCGGCATGCCGCGCGCACCAATCAATGACTGTGTCCAGAACCAGATCACGACCGCGAGCGTGGTCACAGTGAGGCGAATTGCGAAAGCCCGTGCGCTGCGATCCGCCTGAGTATCGCTGGCAACCACATTCTGAATCGCAGTTCCGCTCATGCCGAGGCTTCCACTGCGATTTCTTTCAGTCGCCGGAGATCGAGCTTGCCAGTTCCAAGGTATGGCAACGACTCGACGTGTAGGAACTGATCGGGACGCGGTTTCCACAGTGCCGGCAAGTCTGATTTGCCAAGCTGGGCAATGCATTCCTGCAATTTGTCCTCCGGCAAGGTGTGCAACACGATCAGCCGTTCGCCCTTTCTCTCATCTGGCACAGCGGTTACGGCGAAGGTTTGTTCGGTCGCGCCAATGATTTCATGGAGCTTGTCCTCAACCTTGATGTGAGGAACCATCTCCCCGCCGATTTTACTGAACCGGCTCATGCGGTCCGTGATGCGGATGAAACCATCCTCGTCCATCGCAGCAATGTCGCCGGTGTTGTACCAGCCTTCGTGCAGAACCTCGGCTGTCTTTTCGGGACGATTCAAATATCCCTGCATAACATTTGGACGCGCACCAGAAGCAGACCGGTCTCGCCCTGCGGAACGGGGTCGAAGGTTTCAGGACTTACGATTCGCACGCTGATTCCCGGCAGAGGGTGGCCGATGCTGGCGCGCTTCGCACCTACCTGGCGGAATTGTGCTGCACGGAAGTCTCGGGTGTTCACTGTGACAGCAGGAGAGCACTCGGTGCAGCCGTAGCCTTCCAGCGGCCGAATCCCAAAGACGTCCTCGAATGCGACAGAGATCCGCTCGGGGAGCTTCTCTGCGCCCGCCATCACATACTGCAGGCTGCCAAAATCTTCGGGAGAGCAGCGCCGCATGTACGCCTGCAGAAATGTCGGTGTCGCCAGCAAAAAGGTAACCGCATATTGGCTGACCAGCGCGCCGATCGCGCGCGATTCCAGCGGGCTTGGATGGAAGACGACACCCATCCCGATGGTCGTAGGCAGACATAGCGTCCCGGTGAAGCCGAAGGAATGAAAGAAGGGTAAGATGCCGAGGATCTTGTCGTGGCGACCGAGCATGAAGACCTGGTTCAGCTGTTCGACATTCGAAGCCACGTTGTAGTGGGTTAGGACTACTCCTTTCGGATCACCCGTGCTACCGCTGGAAAAGATGATGGTAGCGATGTCGTCGAGCCCGACCTTGGGGCCAGCTCCGACCGACTTCTCAACCAGTCGCACCGGCAAAAGCCAGGAGATGAATGTAGCGCTTAGCCGTTCGAGCAATCGAGGCTTTTCGCCGAGATCCTCGAGCATAATAGCCTGTGCGGGCGGTTGGATGTGGACACGTTCCAAAAAAGCCCTCGATGTAACCACGGTTTTCAATTCACATTGTTTGGCGCACGAGGCCAGAACCTCGTTGGAAGCCGTGTAGTTCAGATTTACCGGAACTTTTCCCATGAGAAGCGCAGCAAGATTGACGAGCGCACCCGGAACCGATGGTGGCAGCAAAATGCCAACCATCTTCTGATCACGCCAGACCGAACGAAGCCGCCGTGCAAGGAAAACAGTACGGGTGAGCGCTCCGCCGAATGCGAGTTTCGGTGTGCGGCCATCCGCCATCGCGAACCGGAACGGATGTCGACGCGCCGTCTGCACAAAAGAACGATGCAGCGTCCGCATATAGCGTTTGCGGTATTGATAAGCCTCAGCGCCGAGTTCCTGCACAGCCTGCCGTACGTCTAGAGCGCTGCTGGTAGATGGCATCGGCTCGCCGAAGGTCACAGTGACGGGGTAGGGAAGTTTGCGGGGGAGTTTCCACAAGAACTTCCCGCGCTCGAAGCTGAACACCGAACCCCAAACGCCTCCCAGGTTCACCGGGATGATGGGCACATCCACACCCTTCACAATCCTCTCCATGCCACGCCGGAACGGAAGCATCTGCCCGATTCGCGTCATCTGACCTTCGGGAAAGATGCATACCATCTCGCCATCCTTCAATGCTTGCGTTGCCGTACGCAGCGATTGAATCATTTCGCGAGGACGAAGCTGCGAGGAAATTGGAATCACCCCCATGATCTTGGCGAACGGTTTCACCAGCGGGTGGTCATAAGAACCTTTGAACATAAGAAAGCGGATGGGACGGTCGATTGAGGCAACCAACAGGACCGCATCCACCATGGAAACGTGGTTGGGGACGAGCAGCCCTCCGCCCTTTTCCGGCACATTCTCGCGTCCTTCTAGGTGAATCCGATAGAGAGTATGAGTGGCGGTCCACAGCAAGAGCCGGAGCAGAGCATCGGGTAGTAGGTACAAGACATAGATCGTAGCGGCGATCGTTACCAGCGAAACGGATAGAAAGATTGCGGGCGGGCTAAGGTGGGAGTAGTGCTGAAAAACATAGTAAACGCCTGCCGCTCCGCCAATGCCCACGAACGAGAGCATATTTGCGGCCGCGAT
>Ga0187818_10000579_pt1 | contig 13469 bp, 10 predicted proteins | sample NC_wetland_sal_i_14_FD_130581 | JGI IMG/M metagenome (GOLD analysis project Ga0187818, IMG submission 130581) | Wetland sediment microbial communities from Neuse River Estuary, North Carolina, USA - SO4_3 | ecosystem: Environmental > Aquatic > Freshwater > Wetlands > Sediment | place: USA... | reverse complement strand
TCCGCGAGAGCGCGCGCTGCGTCCGCGGGCAGGTGAATGACCGCCTGTACGATGGCCGAGGGGGGACAACCGGGATGAGCAATAAGGGCTTGAGCGATGCCCGGCTTGTCCGCGAGGTACTCGGCGCAGTAAGTGAAAAGCTGAGGCGCGGCATCCGTTCGCGCCAGCGCTTCCGTGAAATTTGCCGGCTCGATCGCCATCAGTGCATTGGCCGCGCGAGACGCAATGCGCTCGTCCGAGTCGGCGGAAAGCAGAACGAGGATTTCCGCGCGGTCCGCTGGGTCCAAGGAAACAGTTCCTGTGCAAACGGCAAGCTTGCGCTCGATCGGCGCACGGCCGGTGCGGAACAATTCCCGGAGTTGCGAGCTGTCCGTAATGCGAAATTCCTCCCGTGCGGTCTCATCAACCGGGTCGTGACACCCAGCTTGCACAGGCCTCTCGGCGCATGCCCGCGGCGTGGGTTGCGTTCTTGCGCGACTTGTAATGGCGCCAGCCATACCAGCCGCCAAATGCAAGCGCTGCGATGAGGATCACAATCAGAAGCAGAGCCACCCACGCTCCCGTACGATTCGATTCTGCCGGCTGGCGGACCGATGACGAGGAAGTGACAGGCAGGCCGCCCGTGGCAATCGTGTATTCTGCGACCAAGGCTTCTTCATTGAGCCCGAGATGATGGGCGATCGCCCGGACGAACCCTCTGTTGAAAACGCCGCCAGGCAGTTGGCCCCACTGTTCGGTTTCCAACGCTTCCAGGAACCGGGTCCCAATCCGGGTGGCGCTCGCGATTTCCTCGAGCGATATTCCGCGCATTTCACGCTCGCGGCGCAGGTGCTCGCCAAATCCGCCCTTCTTTTCGTTACTCATGCGTCCTGTGAGGTGGAAATTCCGTCACGAGCGTCCTGGGATTTCCTGTTTGCTTGCAAGAAGGCATGACTCAATCAAAAAGCCAATATAGGCGGCGGTAGAGAGGGTGTCAATCAGACCGCGCGGGGTGCGGGATAGTAACACGCATCAGAAGACGCGATTGCGCGGAAAGTCCAACGGTGTTAAATAAGAGACTTGACCCCTCCGCGGGCTCCTGCCCGCGGCCCCGCGATATGAACTCAGGGTCTGGGCAAACAGTGTCTGAAACGACCAGCTTCAGCGGCACCGAACGCCGCCGCAATCCTGCCGCGTCACCTCCCGGACGTCCGTCCGGCGAAGTCACAGTTTTCCATGAATTAGGCAAAGCGCTCACCAGCACTCTTGAACTCGAGCAAGTCCTGCGCACCATCATGGAAAAAATCGACGAGTTTCTCCGGCCGGACACTTGGTCCATGTTGCTGGTTGACGAATCCAAGCAGGAGCTTTACTTCGAGCTGGCCATCGGGAAAGGCGCGCCGGCTCTCAAAGACGTCCGCATCAAGATCGGACAGGGAATCGCCGGGTGGGTCGCGCAGCATGGCGAAGCCGTCGTCGTGCCGGACGTGAGCAAGGACACGCGTTTTTTTTCCAAGGTGGATGAGAAAACGAAGACCGAGACGCGTTCGATCGTCGCGGTCCCGGTCCGGTTTCGGGATCATTGTCTCGGAGTCATTGAGCTGGTGAATTGCGTCGGGCCGAATGGGTTCGACGAACGCAGCATGGCGCTCCTCGAGGCGCTTGCGGATTTCGCGGCGATCGCAATCGAGAACGCGCGGCACGTTAAGAAAATCCACGACCTCACCATCACCGATGACGTCACGACTCTCTATAATTCGCGGCATCTTCATTTCATTCTGGAGACGGAGATCTACCGCTCGCAGCGCTATGGCTACGAATTTTCCGTAATCTTCATTGACCTCGACCACTTCAAGAACGTCAACGATTCGCACGGCCACCTGGTCGGCTCGAAGCTGCTCGCCGAAATCGGCCAGGTGTTGAAGGTGAATTGCCGGTTGATCGATTTTGCGTTCCGGTATGGCGGAGATGAATTCGTGATTCTGCTCCCGCAGACGTCGAAGGAAAGCGCCTGCACGGTGGCGAGGCGCTTGCACAAATTGATTCGCGAAACCACCTGGCTTACGGGCGAAGCGCTCAACATTCGCATCACTTCGAGCATGGGAGTCGCGTCCTACCCCGCGGATTCCAAGACGAAAGTCCACCTCTTGCAGCTCGCCGATGAAGCGATGTACAACGTGAAGAATTCGACCCGCGACAACGTCGCCGCCGCGGCCGCGGACCGCGAAGTCTGGAAGTAACCCCGTCCGCGGATTCGGATTTCCACAGTCTCCTTCCGCATCGGCCTCCACATTCCTTGATTCAACCGATAGCCCATGCTAGGCTCATTCCGCGCCGATGGCTCTGAAGGCTTCCGGCGCGGTGAATTCGATTTCGGCGGCAGCGGACGGTCCGCGAGCGAGGTAGCGCATGTCCTACGAGGCGTTGGGAATGATTGAGACCAAGGGCCTGGTGGCGAGCATCGAAGCCGCCGACGCAATGGTCAAGGCCGCCAACGTCGTCCTGGCGGGCAAGGAATATATCGGCGCGGGCTACGTCACCGTGATGGTGCGCGGGGACGTCGGCGCGGTGAAAGCAGCCACGGACGCCGGAGCCGCCGCCGCGCGCCGCGTGGGCGAATTGGTTGCCGTTCACGTCATCCCGCGGCCGCACGAGCACGTCGAAAAAATTCTCCCCGGCGCAGCCAAGAAGTAGCGCCGTTGATTCGCGGGGCGGCGGCGATTCCGCCCCTTGCGGTGTTTCGCGAAGAGTTCCGCCTTGCAACTGCGCGACCGCGATCTCATCTCCATCCAGGAAGCCCGCGAGCTGGCCGCGTCCGCCGCCGCCGCCCAGCAGAAGTACTCTCACTTTTCCCAGGAAAAAGTTGACGCCGTCGTGGAGGCCGTGGCGAAGGCCGCGGTGTCTGCCTCGGAGGCGATTGCGCGCATCGCTGTGGAGGAAACCGGCTACGGCAACGTGCCCGACAAGATCCTCAAGAACTCGGTCGCGGCGGTCGAAGTGCCTCGCGCAATCCGGGGCATGAAGACCGTTGGAATCGTTCGCGAGGATCATGAAAAGAAGATCCTCGAGGTGGCGGTCCCCGTGGGTGTGGTTTGCGCCATCATTCCCTCAACGAACCCCACCTCGACGGCCATCTACAAAACGATTATTTCGCTCAAGGCGCGCAATGCCATCGTCCTGAGCCCGCATCCCTCGGCCATCCGCTGTATTTGCCAAACGGCGAAAGTGCTCGCGCGAGCGGCGGTCGCGGCTGGTGCGCCCGAAGGCCTGGTGAGTTGCATGGAACGCAACACCCTCGCCGGTACGCAGGAGCTGATGCGGGCACCGGAGGTGGGAGTCATCCTTGCAACCGGCGGCGCGGGGCTTGTGCGCGCGGCGTACGGGTCGGGCAAGCCGGCTTATGGCGTGGGCCCGGGCAACGTGCCCGCGTTCATCGAGCGCTCCGCGGACGTGCGGAAAGCCGTCGCGGACATTTTTGCCGGAAAAACTTTTGATTATGGGACGATTTGCTCTTCCGAGCAGGCCATGGTCGTAGAGGAGCCGCTGCGGGACGCGGCACTTGAGGAATGCCGCAAGCAGGGCGGCTACTTCCTTAAGGAAGACGAGATGCGTCGCATCGCGGAGCTGCTATTTCCCGGGGGCTCGCACGCTGCCAGCCCGAAAGTCGTGGGGCGTCACGCCACGCACATCGCTGAGCTAGCGGGCATATCCGTGCCTCGGGAAACGCGGGTGCTGATCGCCAGGCTGGAAGGCGTTGGACGGCACGTTCCTCTTTCCGCCGAAAAACTTTCGCCGGTTCTCGCGTTCTATTCCGTTGCGAATCTCGCCGCGGGGATTGATCTATGCACTCAATTGCTCCACTTTGGCGGCCTTGGCCACACCTGCGCAATTCATTCGCAGGACGAAAAGGTCGTGCGTGAATTCGGCGAGCGTATTCCTGCGTTTCGTGTTTGCGTAAATACAGCTTCGGTCCACGGCTCCGTTGGTTATTCGACGAATCTTTTTCCGGCCATGACGCTTGGCTGCGGCGCCGCCGGCGGGAACATAACGTCCGATAATATCGGCCCGCAGCATTTGATGAACATCCGGCGCGTGGCGTGGGAATCGCGTCCCGTCGAGCACCGCACGATCCCGACGGAGGAGCGATTCGGACCAGCCGCAAGCGTCGCGGTGGCTGCCCACGCCGCAGGCGCGTCTTCGTCCCCGGCGTCCCCGACGGGCAGCGGAAAACCGGGTGCAATGCCGCCCGCGGCCGCGCCCGCCGCGCAGCAACCGGCCGCGCAGCCTGTCGGTTCGGCCGTCCCGGATCGAAGGGGCATCGCGCACGCAGTTGAGCAAGTGATGGCGCGCCTGGGCATCCCGCGCGGCGGAGTGACGGGGGCAGCGCCGGTTGCAGCGAAGACCGACTCACCGGGCGTTGCCGCGGCAAAGCCCGCTGAGCCCGCCGAGCCAGCGGTTTTCTCCTTTGTAAGCGAGAACGATGTTCGCATGGCCGTCACGCGCGGCGAGAAGATTCACATCGGGCCCAAGACAATCCTTACTCCCTCCGCACGGGACGTCGCCGGAGCGGACGCCGTCCTTGTTCTGACCAATATTATTCCCGCCAAGCCAGTTGCCGCGGTTTCCGAATAGCCGCTGGCTCGACTCCGTAAGCAGGCAACGGTTGGCCGCTCAACTACACTCCTACTCATAGGCTGCTCGCGGACAAGAATTTCAATGTCCAATTCGAGCTAGAATGGTTTAAGGAGCTTAAGGGACTCACGTCATGCGCATGGGCGATGCCAATCGGTATGCACGCTGGGCGGCGATTATCGCTTCGCTGCTGGCTGTGGTTGTGCTCGCCGTCCTTGTGCGCCGTTCATGGCAGGCGCACACGATCGCAAAGCAGGCGCCGCCCCCGGTTCCTCCTTCCGTCGCGAGAACTTCACAAACATTCACCCTATCCAACACGACGGGAGCCGGGACGCTCTTCACGCTGCGCGCGTCGTCCGCAACGGCTTACAAGGAAAGTGATCGAAATCTCCTGAGCGACGTTTGGATCACCATTTACGGAAAAAAGGGCGATCGCAACGACAACATCCTCACTCACTCCTGCGATTATCTATCGGCCTCCGGCACGGTTTCCTGCGGGGGCGAAGTGAAAATGGATCTCGAAAGCGCGGAAGAAGCCCGGCGCATTGCGGCGGCGCGCGGCGGAAATGAAGTAGTCCCGCGGATCGTGCATATCACGACGAGTCGTGTGACGTTCAACAAATCCACAGGGGAAACCGTGACTGACCAGCCTGTGGAATTTCATTTTCCGGGCGGGGAGGGACGCGCCGTCGGAGCGCATTACGACGCCGGAGACGGCGTGCTTAAATTGCAGCGCGATATTCACTTGAAGCTGGCTCCTTCGCCTTCCAAAGGAGCTGCCGGCAACATTCCGCCGCTACCCGTGGATCTCGATGGCTCCAGTCTCGATTTCCAGCGCGGAGCCCGCACGATCATTCTGCGCGGCCCGGTCACCGCCCGCCAACACGCCGGAACGGGCGGCGCGCCGGGCTCGGCGAATGCGCAGGAGGAACGCGAGCTGCTGGCCGGCCTGCTGACCGCAAACCTCGATAAAGAATTCCACGCGACGATTATCATCGCCACGGGTGACGCCAAGGATCGCCCGCAATTGCGCACAGCCGGCGCGAAAGGAAACGGTTTGATCTTCGCGGATCAATTCATCGCGGACCTTGCGCCTGCCGGATGGGTGGAGCATCTTTCGGCCGTGGGCGACGTTCAAGGTGACTACAGGAGCGCATCCGAAACGAGTCACGTCACGGCTTCACGGATTGACGCGGAGATGGTGCCGCAGATCAATCAGCCGAAGACCGTCACCGCGACTGGCGGTGTGCGCGCGAATTCCACGCGGGGCAGCGCCACGCGAACAATCGAAACTTCTTTGCTCGCTCTCGATTTCATTCCGGGGCCTCCCTCGCGGGCCGGAGGCCAGCCGCGCTATCAATTAAGCCACGCGCAATCGCTCGCTCCCGCGACGGTGACAATGAGTGATCCGATTCCGGGTCAACCCGGCTCGCAACATCGCCTGACAACCGTCACCGGCCAGCGCATCGAAGCCGACTTTGGCGGCCACAATCGCATGCGCCGAATGCAGGGGCACGGCGGCACGCAACTGGATCGCGATCTGCCGGACCACCCGCGCCAGACGTCCACTTCGCAAGAATTTGCCGCGGAATTCGATTCGCAAGGACAATGGACCTCTTTCGACCAGAGCGGCAATGTGCGGCTGCTGCAAGCGGATCGCTCGGGTCGGGCTTCGAGGGCTCACATCGATCGCTCCACGGACATCGTGACTCTCTTCGGTCCGGCGGAAGCCTCCGATGCATCGTCGCAGACTAAGGCCGACAGCATCACGTTCAACCAGCGCACAGACGAGATTCACGCGGAAGGGAATGTTCTCAGCACATACACCGGAAGACCCGGCGATCCGCGCGGGGGAGCTGGCCAAAGCTCCGCCGGCATGGGCACGCCGGTGCATTTCAGCTCGGACTCAGCTCACATTACCTCCGATCACCTGGTTGGGAATTCCGCTACCGGGCGCGCATTGTACACGGGCCACGCGCGTCTCTGGCAAGGTGATTCGATCATGGAGGCGGATGAGATCGAGTTAAATCGCCCTGCAAGGCAGCTTGACGCCCGGGGGAATGTCCGGGCCGTGTTTCTGGCGACACCGAGTCCCACGGAGGGCTTGCCCGCGGCTCCGGCTGCGAGTGGCGCTCTGGGCGCGGCGCAGGGGAGCGCGGAAAAGAAGCCGGACCTTTGGCATGTGCGGGCGAGCACTCTCACTTATTACGATGCCGAATCCCGCGCGCACCTCGACAATGGCTTCACGGCTAACTCTCAAGACAGATCCATCAGTGGCGAGAACTGCGACATTTACTTCGTCCCGAGCACGCAAAGGGCCAACGGAACTTCTCAGGGGATCGACCATGCCATTGCAAGAGGCCACGTTGTGGTCCACCAGGACGTCCGCCGGGGACTGGCCGACCGCGCGGATTACACCGCGGCGACTGGAAAATTCGTGCTATCCGGTGGAAATCCAACACTTTACGACGGCGATGGAAACTCGATTCAGGGCCGTCAATTGACCTTCTTTCAAGCCGATGATACGATTCTCGTCGAGTCGGAGGAAGGTACTCGGACTCTGACACGGCACCGGGTCCAGAAATGACCCCACGATGTTGAAATTCCAGGCCGTCGAGCTAAATAAAGCGTATCGAGGACGAAGGGTAGTCAGCGACGTTAGTCTGGAGATTCGGCAGGGTGAAGTTGTTGGACTCTTGGGGCCCAATGGCGCGGGCAAGACGACCACTTTTTATATTATGGTCGGCTTGGCGCAGCCCGATTCCGGCCGCGTCCTGCTGGATGGGGAAGATATCACCGACCTCCCCATGTATCTTCGGGCAAGGAACGGAATCAGCTATCTCCCCCAAGAGCCCTCGGTTTTCCGGCAGTTGACGGTCGAGCAGAATCTGCTGGCCGTGCTCGAGACCCTCTCTCTTACGCCCGAACAGCAGCGTGACCGCCTGGAAGAGCTTCTCGCGCAGATGGGCTTGGACAGCGTGCGGTATAACCGGGCGTATTCGCTTTCCGGTGGCGAGCGGAGGCGTTTGGAAATCGCGCGATCCTTGGTGCTCGAGCCGGCGTTCATCTTGCTGGACGAGCCGTTTTCGGGGATTGACCCGCTGACGGTGGTTGAGTTGCAAAAGCTGATTGGAGATTTGAGCGCGAGCGGCATCGGCGTGCTGGTGACCGATCACAACGTTCCGGCAACACTTTCGGTCACGAACCGCGCCTACATCATCAGCAACGGGCGCATTTTCCGCTCGGGCACGCCGCAGGAATTGAGCGAAGACGCCGAAGTCCGGCGCGTTTACCTGGGCGAGCGGTTCCGGTTGCACTAGAATTTCAGGAGGACTCGCACAACCCGCGAAGTTCGGCCATGAGCTGGCTCCAGCCAAAACTCCATCTCAAGCTTTCGCAGAAACAGATCCTGACGCCGGGGCTTGTGCAGATGGTCAGCGTGCTGGCGCTGAACCGGCTCGAATTGCGCGAGATGCTCAATCAGGAACTGGTCGCCAATCCCGTCCTCGAAGAAGTCACCGAAGAAGTCCCCGTCACGGAAGATTACAGCGAGGAAACATTCCTCAAAGCCGAAACGGAAAAAGTCCCCGAAACGGAAGAAGCCAATCCCTTTGACGAATTCGACATCGCCGCTTTCTATCGCCACCTGGATTCCGGCGGCGGCGAGCCCTCCAATCAAGAGCGCGAAGAAATCGAACGACCGTCCTTCGAGAAATTCCTCTCCGCACCGACCGGATTGACCGAGCACCTGGAATGGCAATTGGGCTCCATTGTTTGCACCGAAAAGGTGCGCGAAATCGCGGAAATCATTATCGGCAACCTTAATGAGGACGGATACCTGACCGAGACGCTCGAAGAGATCGCCCAGAATGGCGGATATACGATGGACGACGTCGAGGAAGCCCTTGCCGTGGTCCACGAATTCGACCCTTTGGGGGTGGGCGCGAGGAATCTGCGCGAATGCCTGCTGATCCAGCTCAAAGTACTCGATCCGCAGAACATGCTTGCCCAACAGATTGTCTCGGAATGTTTGCCAAAGCGATTGGTGGCCGTCGAAGAAATCAATTCGATTGCGCCTCCAGAGCCCGTTGAACCATCGGCTCCTAACGGGCCGGCTGTGGTCGCGGAGGGCGCCGCGCAATCCGGGGCGGACGGGGAGAACGCCGCCGGGACCGGCGATGCCACCGGAGCGCTCGCCGAATCCGCTCCTCTCTCTCCCAATGGCGATGTCCCGGCCGAAGCGCCCCAGTCCAAAGCTGCGGAGGCGGATCCGCATGTGTGGAAATTGCTGCAAACCAACCAGCTCAAGGAAGTCGCGCGCGCGCTGAACCGGCCATATGATCTGGTCAAGCGGGCGATGGACGTCATCCGCAAGCTCGACCCGCGGCCCGGCCTCCGCTACAACAAGACCCAGCCCCGGCTCGTCGAGCCGGACGTCTATTTCAGAAAAGTGGACAACGAGTGGCAGGTTTTCCTGAACGAAGACGACCTGCCGCAATTGCGCCTGAGCCCGACCTACCGACGGTTGCTCGCGCGGGACGCCGCCGACCGCGACGTCCGCACCTATGTGAAGGAGCGGTTTACGGCCGCGCTCCAACTCTTGAAAAACATCGAGCAGCGCAAGCACACGATTCTTCGCGTCTGCCAGTCCATCATCCGCCGCCAGGGCGAGTATCTCGATTTGGGGCCGGACAGTTTGAAGCCGATGATGATCAAGGAAGTCGCCGAGGAAGTCGGCGTGCATCCCTCGACCGTGAGCCGCGCGGTCTCCAGCAAATACGCGCACACGCCGCAGGGCGTCGTCGAGCTGCGCTCATTTTTCTCCGAGTCGGTGAACGGGCCCGAGGGCGGCAATATGTCGCTTCTCGCGCTCAAGCGCTTGGTGAAGAAAATGATCGAGGAGGAAGATCCCGCCAAGCCCTTTACCGACGACGCCATCGCCAAGAAACTGAGCGATGCGGGCATTCAGGTCACGCGCCGCACCGTGGCGAAATACCGCGAGGTCCTTCGCATTCCCAGCACGCATCAACGGCGGGTCAAGGCATAGGCCCCGGCCGTGAAGCCCCAGACAACCCGCCTGCAGGGGCAACTCCTCATCCTTACGGGGCTGAGCGGATCCGGTACGAGCACCGCCCTCAAGACCTTCGAGGACCTCGGTTTCTACTGCGTAGACAATCTCCCCGTTGAGTTAATCACCACTTTCAGCGAGTTGCATTTGGGAGGGAACAGCGAAATCTCGCGCGCCGCATTGCTTGTGGACGCGCGGGAAGGCAGCCAGCTTGCCAAATTTCCGGAAACGATTCGGGAGCTCCGCCGCGCGGGCACTCCCGCGGAACTCGTTTTCATCGAGGCTTCCGAAGAAGCGCTTCTCCGCCGGTTCAGCGAAACGCGCCGGCCGCACCCGCTGGGTCATGATCGCCCGGTGCGGGAGGGCCTGCGACGCGAGCGGCAGCTCATGGCGCCGATCCGGAAGCTCGCCGACGTAATCATTGACACGACCAAATTCAACGTGCACGAACTCCGCGAGTTCATCAAGAAACGGTTCGTGCGGAGAGGGAAGCGGCCGCTGCTCGTTTCGCTCGTGAGCTTTGGCTATCGCTACGGCGTTCCCGTGGACGCGGATCTTGTTTTCGACGTGCGTTTTCTTCCCAACCCGCATTTTGTGGCGCGCCTGCGGCCGTATTCCGGCAAAGACCCGCGCGTCGCTCGTTACATTCACTCCTTTCCACAGACGGGGGAATTCTTGCGGCGCATCCAGGGGCTGCTTGCCTATTTGATCCCGCATTACATCCGGGAGGGGAAGAGCTATCTGACGATTGCCGTCGGCTGCACCGGAGGGCGCCATCGCTCGGTCACGATTTCCGAAGCGCTGGCCCGGGCGCTGGCTCGGCGCGGCATTCATGCCAAGGTGCACCATCGCGATTTGAACCGTTAAGGCCGCGGCCTTACAATTCCGCGGGCGCGCTTGCTGTGCTTGCTTTTGCCAGGGGAGGCCGATCGCCGCAAGGCGAGTCCTAGTCATGCTTTCAGAAGAATACCGCCGTCTCTTCGCGACCGTCCGCGGGTACCGCGGCTGGCTGGCGCTGGCAATCCCCCTCCTCGCCATTGCGGGCGCCGCCAGTGGCTTGACTATGTTGATGATCCGTCCGGTTTTTGACCGTGTCCTCGCCCCCAACAGCCCGCAGGCGGCGCAACCCCTGATCCTTTTCTCGAACCCTTGGACCCACCAGCCCGTCGACCTCAACTCATTTTTCCCCTGGCGGCACCAAAACGCGTGGACCATTTTCGCGATTTCGTTTCTGGCCATTTATTTCATCAAGGCTCTCGCGGAATTCGGCGGCACGATGGCCGCGCAGTTCGCGGGTCTCTCGGCCGTCACCGACTTGCGAAACCGCGTATTCGGGAAGCTCATCCGCCAGCCCGTCGGCTTTTTTCAGCACAACGCCATCGGGCGGCTGATGTCCACAACCATCAATGACATCGAGCGCATCCGCTTCGCCATGTCCGAGTATCTGGCGGATTTTTTTCTGCAGAGTTTCTCGCTCGCCGCGTTCGCGTTTGTCATATTTATCATCAACTGGAAAATGGCCCTGATTTCGCTTGTATTCATGCCCGCGATCGCCCTTCCCGTCAGCAAACTCGGCCGGAGGATCCGCAAGTCCGTGGCGCGTTCGCAGGATCGCCTGGGGGAATTGAACCAGATCATCCAGGAGTCGGTTTCCGGAAATCGTGTCGTCAAAGCTTTTGGCACGGAAAATTATGAGGTCGCTAAATTCAAGGAAACGGCCCGCCGTCTCTTGCGGGAAAACCTGCGCTGGATTCGCGCTTATGTCCTGAACGGCGTTCTGATGGATATCCTCTCCGCGGTGATCGTCACCCTGGTGTTGCTGTACGCCCGCGACGCCATTCACCACAGCCGGATGACGACGGGAGAATTTGTGAGCTTTATTGGCGCCCTTTTCAGCTCCTACACGCCCATCAAGCGCATGGGCATCTTTTACCAGCAGCTCCAGCAAGCTCGCGGCGCCACCGCGCACGTTTTCGGCCTCCTCGCGCTCGAAGAGGAGCAGCCCGACCAGCCCGGCGCTGCGGCTCTTCCCCCGTTTTCCCATGAAATCGAATTGGAGGATGTCAGTTTCTCTTACGACTCAGGGGCGCCCGTACTGCAGGACGTTTATCTCAACGCGCGGGCGGGCGAAGTGATCGCCATCGTCGGTTCCAGCGGCGCGGGCAAGACGACTCTGGTCAATCTTCTCCCGAGGTTTTATTCTCCCACCTCCGGCGCTGTGCGGTTCGATGGCCGCGACATCCGCGATGTCACTTTGAAGTCGCTGCGCGATCAGATTGCCATCGTCACCCAGGAGAACATCCTGTTTAACGACACGGTCTGGAACAATATCTGCTATGGCAGCCCGGGCCAGCCGAAGGAGCGCGTCATCGCCGCGGCCCAGGCCGCGCTGGCGCATGATTTCATCGAGGAAATGCCGCAGGGCTATCAAACGCTGCTGGGCGACCGTGGACAGCGCCTTTCCGGCGGCCAGCGCCAGCGCCTTGCGATCGCGCGCGCCATCCTGAAAAATTCGCCCATTCTGATTCTCGATGAAGCGACTTCCGAGCTCGACACCGAATCCGAACTCTACGTACAGAAGGCGCTCGCGAACCTGATGGTTGGCCGCACCGTCTTCGTCATTGCGCACCGGCTCTCGACGATCCGCCGCGCAAACAAGATTATTGTCCTCGAAGGCGGCGCGATCCGCGAAACCGGCACGCACCAGGAACTCCTCGCGCGGGGCGGGCTCTATACGCGCCTGTATGAATTGCAGTTTGCGGATGCGGATTCTACGGCGGAGCCGCCGGTCCCCGCCCCGGCGGGTGCGCCCGGGAATTCCCCTCAATCGGGAGCGGCTGGGGCATGAGCGATTCCGCTGCTTCCCGTGCCGCTCGATCTCAAGGCATTAAATCCATGACGGGTTTTGCGGAAGCGCGGATTGAGCGCGACGGCTGGGCGCTCCGTGCGAGCCTCCGCAGCGTGAATCACCGCTTTCTGGATATCCACTTGCATTTGCCCGAAGGCCTCGAATCGCTTGAGAACGATATCCGCCGAGTGCTGCGCGAACACCTGCATCGAGGCCACGTGGACCTACATTTGCGCGTGGACCCCGTCGGCGAGACCGCCGTGCAAATCAACCGTGAGTTGGCTCAAGCCTATTTGCGCGCTGCGGACGATTTGCGCAAGCAGTTTCGCTTGCAAGAGGAGCCGGACCTGGTTGCGCTGATGCGGCTGCCCGGCGTCGTCGGCGCGGCCGGGATGCCCGTCGGAGGCCTGCTTGACGAAGGCCTGGCGCGGCTCAACGCGCAAGCCGCGGATTGCGTGGCGCAGGCTGTTGCGAAGCTCGAAGAGATGCAGTTCGCGGAGGGCCGGACGCTCACGGAGGTGATGCGCGGGCACCTCGCGCGGATCGGCGAAAACACCGCGAAGATTGCGGATTTGGCGGGCCGCATGGAGCCCGCATTCGCCGAGCGCTTGGAAGCGAAGCTGCGCGAACTGCTCGCGGAAGCCGTGGATCCCGCGCGCCTTGCGCAAGAGGCCGCGATTCTCGCGGAGCGCAGCGACGTCAGCGAAGAACTGGCGCGGCTGGCAAGCCACGTGGAACAATTTGGCAAACTGCTTGGCGGCTCGGGTGAGCTCGGCAAGAAACTTGATTTCCTCTTGCAGGAAATGCAGCGCGAAGCCAATACTCTGCTCTCGAAGACTCCCGGAGTGGAAGCGGACGGGCTCCAAATCACTGGCCTGGCCCTCGAGATCAAATCTGAAATCGAAAAGCTCCGCGAGCAGGCCCAGAACATCGAATAAAGAC
>Ga0187818_10000578_pt1 | contig 13469 bp, 10 predicted proteins | sample NC_wetland_sal_i_14_FD_130581 | JGI IMG/M metagenome (GOLD analysis project Ga0187818, IMG submission 130581) | Wetland sediment microbial communities from Neuse River Estuary, North Carolina, USA - SO4_3 | ecosystem: Environmental > Aquatic > Freshwater > Wetlands > Sediment | place: USA... | reverse complement strand
TGCGACGCTGGCCTCGGCCTATGTCGTGTTTCGCTGGCTCCAGCCCGCGCGCCACCGCGTCGCCTTCGAGACCCAGCAGGCCGGCCGCCTGACCGTCGCGCGCGACGGCGATCTCTTGGCGCTCGATTTCCCGTCGCGCCCGCCGGCACCTCTTGCGATGTCCGAGCCGCTGGCCACCGCGCTCGGGCGGCATCCCGCGGCGCTCCTCGCCGCGCGCGATTACCTCGCCGTGTACGAAAGCGCCGATGACATCACCGCGATCGCGCCCGATTTCGCCGCGCTCGCCGCGCTCGACCGGTTCGCGGTCATCGTCACTGCTCCAGGGACCGGCGGCACCGATTTTGTATCGCGCTTTTTCGCCCCGGCGCGCGGGGTCGATGAAGACCCGGTGACCGGCTCGTCGCATTGCACGCTGATCCCCTATTGGGCGCAGCGCCTCGGCAAGAACCGTCTCGCCGCGCGCCAGCTGTCGCGCCGCGGCGGCGCGCTGTCCTGCGCCCTCGACGGCGACCGCGTGACGATCGCCGGCCGGGCCTTGCCCTACCTCGAGGGCACCATCACGGTGTGAGGCGCTCCTCCGCCCGGGTTCATTTTGCAGGGGCAAGATTGTCGGTAAACCAATGATAGGTCTGACCTATGCCCTCGCGGAGGCCGATCCGGGGTTGCCACCCCAGAGAGCGCAAATGGCTGGAATCCAGGAGTTTGCGCGGTGTTCCATCAGGCTTTGAGGCATCAAGCTCGAAGCCGCCACGATAACCGATCACCTCGGCAATCAATCGGGCGAGATCCAAGATAGCGATGTCATCGCCAATCCCGACATTAAGGTGATCCTCGCCGGAATAGTGGCACATCATGTAGATCAACGCCTCGGCCAAATCGTCGACGTGCATAAGCTCGCGCCTGGGCTTGCCGGTGCCCCAGATCGTCACGGCAGCGGCGCCGGTTTCCCGGGCGAGGTGAATCTTGCGCAGCAGCGCCGGGAGGACGTGGCTCGACAGCGGGTCGAAATTGTCCCCGGGCCCATAGAGGTTGGTCGGCATCGCCGAGATGAAGTCGCATTTATATTGCCGCCGATAGGCTTGACACATCTTGATCCCGGCGATTTTGGCGATCGCGTACCACTGGTTGGTCGGCTCGAGCGGCCCGGTCAGCAGTGCGGCCTCCCCGATGGGTTGCTCAGCCTCGCGCGGGTAGATGCACGATGAGCCAAGAAACAGCAGCTTCCGGGCACCGGTCCGCCACGCGGCATGGATCAGGTTGGTCTGGATCGCCAGATTGTCGAAGATGAATTCCGCGGGATAGGTGTCGTTCGCCAGAATCCCGCCGACCTTGGCGGCGGCGATGAAGATCGCATCCGGCCGATTGCGCTCCATCCATGCCTCGACAGCGGCCTGGCAGCGCAGGTCGAGTTCGTCGCGGCCCGCCGTCAGGATCGCGCAATCCTCGCGTTGCAGGCGCCGTACGATTGCCGACCCGACCATGCCGCGGTGGCCGGCGACGAAGACTTTTTGACCGGTCAGGGAAAAGTCACTCCGGGCCATGTCGGCGCTCCTATCTGACGACGCCGGCCAGATCGGCCTCCATCATCTCCCGCACCAGTTCGCCGAAGGGGATGCGGTGGTGCCATCCGAGAATCTTGTGAGCCTTTGCCGGGTCCCCCACCAGAGAAGCCACCTCGGTCGGGCGGAAGTATCGTGGGTCGACTTTCACGACGGCGCCGCCGGTCGCGGTGTCGATCGCCACCTCCTCGCTGCCCTTGCCGCGCCACTCGATGCGGCGGCCGATGTGGCCGAACGCGCGCTCGATAAATTCGCGAACCGAATGCGCCTCCCCGGTGGCGAGCACAAAATCGTCGGGTTTGTCTTGCTGGAGCATGAGCCACATGCCCTCGACATAGTCGCGCGCATGGCCCCAGTCGCGCCGCGCCTCAAGGTTTCCGATGTAAAGGGTCTGCTGGATTCCATGATGGATTGCGGCGACCGCGCGGGTGATCTTCCGACTGACGAACGTCTCTCCCCGGAGCGGGCTCTCGTGATTGAACAGGATGCCGTTGGATGCGTGCAGCCCGTAGGCCTCTCGGTAATTCACCGTGATCCAATAGGCGTAAAGCTTGGCGGCGGCGTAGGGCGACCTGGGGTAGAAAGGGGTTGTCTCGCACTGCGGCGTTTCCTTGGTGCCGCCATACATCTCCGATGTCGACGCCTGATAGAAGCGGACATGTTTCACCATGTCGAGGATGCGAATGGCTTCGAGGAGGCGCAACGTCCCCAGCGCGTCCGCATTGGCCGTATATTCGGGGGTCTCGAAACTGACCTGGACGTGACTTTGCGCCCCGAGATTGTAAATTTCCGTCGGCTGGATCACCTGCAACAGGCGGATCAGGTTGGTGGCGTCGGTAAGATCGCCGTAATGGAGAAAAAAGCGAACGTCGCCCTCGTGAGGGTCGCGATAGAGTTGATCGACGCGGCTGGTATTGAATGAGGACGACCGGCGCTTCACGCCGTGCACGACATAACCGCGCGCCAGGAGGAATTCGGCCAGGTACGCCCCATCCTGGCCGGTTGCCCCCGTGATCAGCGCAATTTTTTCAGCCATTTCCTATAATATCAAGGTCCGGCAATCCGGTAGCCAAGCGCCGAGAGGCGCCGCTTCTTGGGTTGCGACCAAGCCGCCATCGAGCAAAACCCCATAGGATTTTCGCATGTCGCCGGCAATGTTTATTTCGCCGGCTTGGCAGATGGCTAGGCTTCGCCGGCCGATAGCGGCAGACCTGCCGCGTCGTCCTCGTCGAGCAACGGCACCCAGATCGGCGCCATGTCGCGCAGGCGCGTCGCCCCGGTTTCCTGATAGAGCGCGCGCGCTTCGGAGGCCGGCCCGCGCCGGCTGCCCAGCGCCAACACCTGCACCGTGCGCTGAAAGCCGCCTTGCGGCACCACCACAAAATCGCCGACCCGCACGGTCTGGTTCGGCTTTGTTACCGTTGTGCCGTTGATCGCGACGGCGCCCGCGGCGCATAGCCGGGCGGCGAGCGAGCGGCTCTTGGCGAGGCGGGCGAACCACAACCATTGGTCGAGGCGGGCTTTGGCGCGTTCCGGCGCCGTGGCAATAGCGGTCAAGCGAATTTGAGCTCCTTCAGCTTGGCAAAAGGATGATCCTCGCGCGGCGGCTTGGAGGCCGAGCCGCGGTGCGCCGGGGTCCCGCGGCGCCGCGGCTTGGAGATGAAGAATTCGTCGCCCTCTTGGATCACCGCGCGATAGCCGAGCGCCAGCAGGACGCCGCGCAACTCGCCGGGTGCAACCCCGGCGATCGCCGCCAGCTCGGCGTCGCCGATAAAGCGACCAAGGCGCGCGCGGTCGCGGGCCGATACGGCGAGCCGCTCGAGCCGGTCCGGGCGCAACGCGAGCCCGCCGAGCACGCGCCGGCCGATCGCGGCGTAGAATGACGGCGGCAGGTCCGGGTCGACCGCAATCGCCTTGCCGCGTTGGCGCGCGCCGGGCAGCGGCGGGACGGCGCGGCCGTGCCGGACCGCCCAGAGGAGCGCACGGAAGCGCACCGACTCGAGGCTAAGCAGCGGCTCGACATAGATCGTCTCCCGGCCGAAGCGGATCCCGAGGCGGCCGAGCGCGCGCCGGCCCGGCACATCGAGCGCCTTGAGCGGGGCCGCGACATCGGCGGCCGCGAGACAGCCGAGCGCATCGACCAGCTGGAACACCACGCCGCGCCCGGGGCCGCCAAGCGGCAGCGCCCGGGCGGCGAAGAGCGGCGCGAGGCGGCCTTCGATCTCGCCCCTGACAAACAGCTGCAAGCGCTGGCGCACCCGTTCGCGCGCCTCGCCGTCAAGGAAATCGCCGGCGCGCAGCTCGACCCGGGGCGTCAGAGCCGACTCGCCGGCAACCAGCCGGCCGACCGGGTCGCCCCGCCACAGCACCGCGCCACGGGCATCGATCGCAAATGCCTCGTCAGCCTCCGTCGCCAGCCGGCGCGCTCGCGCCACCACCTCGCCGCGCAACACGCGATTGGCCGCGGTGAGCAGGGTGCGCATCCCATCGCCGGCCGACTTGTCGGGGACAAAGCGGAAGCCGTCGAGCCGGCCGACATAGGTGCCTTCGACCCGCACCTCGCCGGCCTTGTCGACCGATGCCAGGATGTCGCCGTCGCCGGCGAGGTGGCGGGCGAGAAAAGCGGAGCGCCGATCGACAAAGCGCTGGGTGATGCGGTCGTGCAGCGCGTCGGACAGCCTGTCCTCGGTGCGGCGGGCGCGGTCCTGCCAGTCGGCCGCGCTCTCGACCCAGTCGCCGCGATGGGTGATGTACGTCCAGGTGCGGATATGGGCGATGCGCGCCATCAGCGTGTCGATATCGCCGTCGAGGCGATCGAGCTGCGCCATTTGGGCGCCGACCCATTGGCTCGGCAACCGCTCGGCCGGCCCGGCGAGATGCTGAAAGCAATGCGCGAGAAACCGGGCGTGACTGTCGCTCATCACCTTGCGGAAGTCGGGGATCTGGCAGACCTCCCACAAGAGGCGAACTGCGCCCGGATGGGTGGCGAGCGCCATCACCTCGGCGTTGCGGGACAACAGCTGCAGCGCGCGATGGTCGTCGGCGTCGCGAATCTGCACCAGCCCCGGCGCGGGCGGCCGCTCGTCCAGGCTGCCCAGCAACGCCCCGACCGAGGCGAAGCGCAACCGCGTGTTGCGCCACGAAAGGTGGGTCAAGGGCTCGAACCGGTGCTCCTCGACCGCGGCGACGATGGTGGGATCGAGCGGTCCTTCATCAGCGGTGGTGCCGAACGTGCCGTCGCTCATGTGCCGGCCGGCGCGCCCGGCGATCTGGGCGATCTCGGCGGCCGACAGACGACGCGGTCCGCGCCCGTCGAACTTGGCGAGGCGCGCGAAGGCGACATGGTCGAGATCCATGTTGAGCCCCATGCCGATCGCGTCGGTGGCGACGAGGTAATCGACTTCGCCGGCCTGGAACATGCCGACCTGGGCGTTGCGCGCGCGGGGGCTCAAGGCGCCCAGCACGATCGCGGTGCCGCCGCGCTGCCGCCGCACCAGCTCGGCGAGCGAGAACACATCGGCGACGGCAAAGGCGACGACGGCGCTGCGCGGCGGCAGGCGCGTCACCTTCTTGTGGCCGGTGTAGGACAGCGTCGAAAGGCGCGGCCGGCTGATGTATTCGGCCCGTGGCACGAGACGCCGCATCAGCGGCCTGATCGTGTCGGCGCCGAGGAACATCGTCTCGCTGAGGCCGCGGGCATGCAGGAGCCGGGCGGTGAACACATGGCCGCGCTCAGGGTCGGCGCAGAGCTGGATCTCATCGATCGCGAGGAACTCGACCGGCCGGTCGAGCGGCATCGATTCAACCGTGCAGATGAAATAAGACGGGTTCGGCGGCAGGATCTTTTCTTCGCCCGTAATCAGCGCGACCGCGCGCGCGCCGCGCAATTTGACGACGCGGTCGTAATTTTCCCGGGCCAGGAGGCGCAGCGGAAAGCCGATCATGCCGCTTTGGTGATCGAGCATGCGCTCGATCGCGAGATGCGTCTTGCCGGTATTGGTCGGCCCGAGGACCGCGACGAGGCGCGGTGCGGAACGGAGCATCGCCATGCCGCTAAAAGTGCGGTGCCGAGCGCGGCAGAGCAAGAGCCAAGGTGTCGCTGGCCGATCGCCGTCCCCGCCCGCGCCGTGCCGGGCTCCCGGCTCCGACGGATGCGCGACTCGCCTCGCGCCACCCGCCGCCAAACGCACCCTCCTTCAGGAAAGGGCGACCCGAAATCTGAAAGCTGAGGTGCTGCCCCGCTCGGGGCAGCGCCTCAGCTTGGATTTCTGCTTTGGGCGGTGAGCCGCCTCTGCGCTGCTGCGTGTCGGATGACGCCTCGGCGCCGATTCCGGCCGTTCGTTGCGGCAGCGGGCAAGGGGTCAGTGCGACCCAAGACGGTCATTCCGCTCCGCTTTTCCCCGTCGCAGCAGAATGGTTACGTGCGGAAACCTTTAGGCATCCTGCGGCCCCGTCTTTTGCGGCCCTGTCGGTATCAACGTTGCCGCGATGAGGTGGATCAAATGAAGCCGGGCTGATCGTCTCGCGAGCCAGGCTGCGAGCGCTCCGGGTCGATCTCGCTTGATCCCTGTTCAGTTTCGCTTATCGAGGCATCGGCCGGCGTGGTCGGCCATGGCGCAGTCACCTGCTGATTGCCCTCGCGACTCGCATTGGCGATGCGGAAATAGTGCTCCGCATGCTGGTAGAAATTCTCCGCAGCGACGGGGTCGCCGCCGACTGCTGCCTCCCGCGCGAGGGCGACATATCGCTCAAAAATTTGCTGCGCGCTGCCGCGAATTTTTACGCTGGGGCCGCTGCTGTCAAAGGTTTGATTGCGTTGCGGTACCCGCTGCTGCCGCTGGAATGGGCGGATGCCGTTATAGCGCCCGCGCGAATATTGATCTGTTTCGGTCTCATTTTACCTAGTGTGATCGGTCTGACCGCTGCCCGATCGCCGGGGCGGGGCGGCGCGATTGTCGGCCTGTTTTGACCACGATAGCAACCTCGTTCCCAAGCGACAGAGCTGAGGGGGTCACGGGTTCTGTCATCTCAACGCCCGAATTCGTGTCTTGCCGCCTCGCTGCTACGATAGGTGCCGAGAAGCCGATCCCAGAAATAATCGATCACCGCAAAATTGCAATTGGCATCGCGGTGGTGGACAAAATGCAGTCGCTGCTTTCTTCGAAACCAGGAAAAGCGGCAAAGCCATGACCCCATAACATGATATTGGTTGTCGAGGTAATAATGCCCGCAAAATGATAGGGACATTACCGTTGCCTGAACTATGAACAAGTCCAATCTCAGCAACAGATAGCCTAGAACAACGATCAAGGCGACGGGCAGCAGGAAGAACAGCGTATTATTGTCACCATCATCGAGATAACGGATCGAAACGACGTGATCTCCGGAGTAATGCCCGTGATGAAATTGGATATGATTTTCGAAGAACCTCCCACCAAGGCGGGTGTGTCCGAGGTATCGATGAAATAATGTCTGTCCAAGAGACATTAAAGAATGAGTGATCGCTGCCGTAAAACAGTAGAGAAGAAAGTCAGCGGATGCGGATGTCCAAAAAATATCAGTCACCGATTTTTGCCGCAGGGTGCATGCGGATTGCTCCTGCGGATAGCTATGGCCGGGTGGTTCTTCAAAAAATCGAGCGAAGAGCCCTACTTCGTGAGATCGGCAGATTTCTGGGGCAGGATAAGCGCCGCGCACCTATTGGCCAACTCGTCGACGACGTATTGGCCTTGCAGCTTGAGCCACTTCGGGGGCAGCAGTTCGCTCTTGGCATACGGGGTATCCGCCTTTGCGAGGCGGAGCCGCAGGGCCGGTGCGTCCGCGCTTGAATTGAAATCGTCGGCGCAGAGGCGCGGATACGTTGCCATCGCGATCGCCAATTCCCGCGACTTCGCCTGCGCTTCCGCGCCGCCGGCTGTGTACCAGCCCAAGCCAAAACCCCCGAACCAGTTGAACCCGGTCGCGAGCATCAATAACGCCCCGAGGCACATTCCCTGCACGAGACGCTTGCGCGATACTCCCGTCAGAATCGCAGGAACTTTCACAATCTTTCTCCCGATGTCAGGGGATGATGAAACTTTCCGATTCGCCGGCCGCTTCCGCTCTCGGGCACCTGCTGTCGGCAGCTGGGCGGTCCGAAGAGGGGCACTGCGAATTATGCACGGGATTGCCGATACGAGCTCCGTACGCGCTCGTGTCGGCGGCGCTGCGGGCCGCCATCAAACCGCCAAAAACGAGAATTGCCAATCCGACGACGAGCCAAGCGGAGACCATGGACTTCTGCTTGAGCCCCCCGGTTCCGTATTGCTCGCGCGAACTGCCGAAATTCTGTGACACGTATTGTTTTCCTTCCCTGCGCGGCAGGGCGCTCAGGTATAGCCTCCGGGCACTAGTGGAGAAGGTTGTGCGGTTCAGAAACTCGCTGCGGCGCCCGCTAACTGGCGGGCGCCAGGACTTCGTCGAAAAAACTTTGCGCCGTTTACGAGTATGAGGTGCGGCGGCAGGCAAAAATCTCGCAACATGCAAATGGGTGCCCGTAACTTATAATGCAAGGACATTTGACAAAATATTGCAAAACGTGGACCCTCCTAAATCAAAAATTTATCTCCGTTGATGCGACAATTCCGTCGCACGTGTCTAGTATCCTTTGGCCAGAAAACTTCTTTTAAAAATCGAAAACCGTAACGTCCGCTCTCAACCCGACCTCGTTGTTGCTCCTTTGCGCTGGCAAGCTCTGCTTCGGGGCATCTTCAGCCTATCGAGGATTGCACCGGCATCGGCCGATACGCGCCGCCGATTCCCGCCGTTTGCCGTCGGCCACCAGGCGCCAAGGTTGACCTTTTCGGACCTTTGCTCCTGGATCGGCTGCCGCGGCAGAAATTAAGATTTACGTACATCGCCGGAATCGACAGTTGTTGTCGGGGCAACAGCGTAAACGCTTCGTCAACGGCACGTTGCTATCCTGGAGCGTCAGGTCGGTTCACCTGGTTCTGCGCGGTGATCCACCGCACCGGAAGGCTTGTTCATGACCTCCCGACTGCTCTTCCCTGACGATGCCGTGCCTCTGGCCGCCGACCGCGAGGCACCCGTCCCGCCGACAGACGTTCGGCTACCGGACCCATCCGCCGCTCCAGCCGACGGCACCGCACGAACCCGTGCCGGGCTTATCGGCGGCCTCGCTGCGACCGGCATCATCGCGTTCAAGGTCATCAAGGGCGCAGAGGCCACAAAGTTGCTTCTCTTTGGTGCGGCCTTGTGGTCGACCGCCCCCGGCCGCTGCCATTCGCCGTCGCCGTGACCTACGCGATCTTGGTCCACGAGACCGGACACATTCTCGCCACGAAGTATCGTGGGCTCAAGACCTCGGGCATCTGGTTCATTCGGTTTCTCGGCGCGGTGGCCGTCGCCCGGCAGCCTTTCAGGTCCCACGGGGAAACCTATTTCGTCGCCATCGCGGGGCCGATCTTCGGCCTTTTTTCGCCGCGCCTGGGCTTTGCCGTCGTAGGCGGCGGGCTCCTCTTGTGCGCAGGCCTCTTGGCTTTGAGCGGCAGCGAGCTTCTCGCCCTGCTCCTCCTGCTCTCGATCTTCGAACTCCTCAGATCGCGCAGGACGGATTTGCTGCCACCGATGAGCTGGAAGGCGGTTGCCGGCGGCCCCGCGCTCTACATCTTGCTGTTCGTCCTATTCCCCGCTCTGGGCCTCATCGAGGCTTCGGCCTCCAAATACCTCCTTACGCCCCGGGTAGCGATGGTTGCTGCGGAACTTGATCCGGCGCTCAGCAAGCTCGCTGATGCGGGTTGCGCCCGAGAAGGGACCCACATTCGATCGCCAGCACCGAATCGACCGAGATCACGTTCACAAACCACAGTACGGTGACGCTCAGCGTTTATTGGCTGAACTATCAAGGGAGGAGGGCATTTTACGCTGCGCTCCCCGCCCGGAAAGAGCTTCGTGCAGAAATCCCGCGCTCCGAACCCTTGGCTTGTCGCCATCAGTCCCTCCGGAGACTGTCTCGGGATCTTCCGGGCAACTCCCTCTCAGGGGACCGTCGTGTTCCGCTCGACAGCCGAGTAACCGCTTCAAGGGCAGCGTGATGCCGGACGCCTCCACCGCTTAAAGTCCGGAATCGGGCATAGCCCGTCGCCGCTGGCGATCGAGCCCAGCGTCCGCTTACGGGTCAATTGGTGGAAATTCGGGCGGGGCCGCGCCCGCCAAGGGGGAGTGACGAGAACATACCATGAACTTATATGAGAAGCAACATCCCAGAGCGCCAGGCCCGGAGCGTGCCGATGCTAAAGGTTGCTGCCGGTCCGCCTGTTCCGTCCTGTTATTCTCCTGTTTCTGGGACGGGATTCGAACGAAATCAACGTCTTGATGCTGATCCCTTTGGCCCTCGCGCGCGCGAGCGCTTTGCCGCTGCGCCACTAGGGCGTCTTGCGGTAGCGGCGCTCGGTCCACATATCTCGGCGCGGTCCCGCCACCATGCTTCAGCCAGCCATGACCGAAGAAACCGCACCCGAAACCAGAACCTTCCAAGCGGAAGTCAGCCGCCTGCTCGACATCGTCGCGCACTCGCTCTACAGCGAGAAGGAGATATTCCTGCGCGAGCTGATCTCGAACGCCTCGGATGCCTGCGACCGGCTGCGCTATGCCGCGCTGACCGCACCGCAGCTCGCCGAGGGCGATGCCAATTACCGGGTCGTGCTGACCCCGGTCAAATCATCCCGGACCCTGACCGTCGCCGATAACGGGATCGGCATGAGCCACGACGAGCTCGTCGAGAACCTCGGCACGATCGCGCGCTCCGGCACCGCGGCGTTCATGAAGGAGCTGAGCGGCGATGCAAAGCCGGATATGAGCCTCATCGGCCAGTTCGGCGTCGGCTTTTATTCGGCCTTCATGGTCGCCGACCGGGTGGAGGTGCTGAGCCGCAAGGCGGGCGAGGAGGAGGGCTGGCGCTGGGTGTCGGACGGCCAGGGCAGCTTCACGGTCGAGCCCGCCGCGAATGTGCCGCGCGGCGCCCGCATCACGCTGCATATGCGCGAGGGCGACGACGAGTTTCTCGAGCCGCATCGACTGCATCAGATCGTCAAGCGGTATTCCGACCACATCGCCCTGCCGATCGTACTGGCCGACGGCAACAAGGAAGAGACGATCAACACCGCCTCGGCGCTGTGGACCCGGCCGCGCGCGGAGATCACCCCAGAGCAGTACAAGGAGTTCTACCATCACGTCGGCCACGGCTTCGACGAGCCGTGGTTGACCGTGCACGCCCGCGCCGAGGGCGTCCTCGAATACACCTACCTGCTGTTCGTGCCGTCGCAGAAGCCGTTCGATCTGTTCGATCCCGAGCGCAAGCCGCGGGTCAAGCTCTATGTCCGCCGGGTCTTCATCACCGATGAGGGGACCGACCTCTTGCCGGCCTATCTGCGGTTCATCAAGGGCATCGTCGACAGCGAGGATCTGCCGCTCAACATCAGCCGGGAGATGCTGCAGTCGAACCCGATGGTGGCGCGCATGCGCCAGCAATTGACCCGCCGCGTGCTGACCGAACTCGGCAAGAAGGCGAGCGAGGCGCCCGAGGAATACGCCAAATTCTGGGACGCTTTCGGCGCGGTGCTGAAGGAGGGGCTCTACGAGGACCGCGATCAGCGCGAGACCCTGTTGCCGCTCGCCCGCTTCCGCTCGACGACCCGCGACGGGCTGGTCTCGCTCGATGATTATGTCGCGGCGATGAAGCCAGGGCAGGAGGCGATCTATACGATCACCGGCGACACGCTGGATCTGCTGAAGAAAAGCCCGCAGCTCGAGGGCTTTCGCGCCCGTGGGGTCGAGGTCTTGCTGCTGACCGACCCGATCGACGAATTCTGGGTGTCGTCGATCGGCACCTACAATGAAAAGCCGTTCAAATCGGCGACCCGCGGCGGCGCCGACCTCGACAAGATTGCGCCGGCCGACGCCGCCGAAGCGGCCGCCGACCAGCGCGAGCCGCCAGCCAAGCTCGCCAGCCTGATCGCGATCTTCAAGCTCGCGCTCGGCGATGCGGTCAAGGATGTGCGCAGCTCCGAGCGGCTGACCGATAGCGCGGTGTGCCTCGTCGCCGAAGAGGGCGACATCGACATGCACCTCGAGCGGCTGTTGAAGCAGCACCGCCAGCTCGATACTGCCGCCAAGCGGATCCTCGAGCTCAATCCGCGGCATCGCTTGATCGAACTATTGGCCGCCTCGGTCGGCGACACGGGGGCCTCTGAGCAGCTCGCCGAGTTCGCCTGGCTGCTGCTCGACCAGGCGCGCATCGTCGAAGGCGAGCAGCTGCCGGATCCGCCGGCCTTTGCCCGCCGTCTCGCCGCGCTGCTCGAACGCGGGCTGCCAGTGGCGGCTTGAATAACCCTCCGCCGGTTGACGCGAGCACCTCGATCGAGGGCCGCGACACCGCGACGCCGCGATTTGATACCGCGCCGCCTGCGACAAACGGTCTGTTCAAGACTCCGTTCCCGATCGCGAAGGAACGAAACAGCATCGGTTTCGTTCCTTCGCTGCAACGATATTCATGTCACGACTGTGCTTTTTACCGAATCTGAACCATCATCGTGGCAAAAGGAGCGGCCGGCAACCTTGGCACCTAAATATTTTTCTTTATACACGAAAATGAGAGCCTTGGATGCAACTTAACGTTACCTACGACGCCAATACGCTGGCAACGGCGCCGTCCGAGTTCTATAGCGCCGTAAACTATGTGGTGACGTTGTTCGATGCCACCTTCACCAATAATGCTTCGATCAATATAGAAGTCGGCTACGGCGATTTTCCTTATGACGGATCGCCGTTGACCTCTGACCTTGGAGAGAGCCAACAAAACAACGTTGTTTCGGCCAGCTACTCCCAGGTGGCGCCGACACTCATCGGCGAGGGGGCGCCCGGCGCCAGCACATTGCCATCGAGTTCGCCGATCAGCGGCACGCTGGAGCTAGGCTCGGCGCAAGAAAAGGCGCTCGGCCTGATCGGGTCCAGCAGCACCCTCGATGGCTGGGTCGGCATCGCTTCCAATACCGAGCTTCAGCAGTTCGTCGGCGGGGGGTGGAGTTTCAGCGCGACGGCGACGCCCGCGGCGAGCCAGTACTACCTGGTGGGGGTTATCGAGCACGAATTCTCCGAGGTCATGGGGCGGACGTCCTTCCTCGACACCCGCGGCGAATACTCCCTCATTGATCTTTACCGATATGCAGGGCCCGGCATCCGCAAAACCGGTACCGGCGACCCGGCCTATTTCTCGATCGACAACGGCGACACAAACCTCGACAGCTTCAACGATTCGCGCATTGCCGCCGGTGATTTGGCCGACTGGGCGCCCAATGCCGGCCCCAGCGGCGTGTTCCAATATGCCGGTGCCGACGCCTTCGACAACAACAGCCTACCCGGCCAGATAAATGGCCTGAGCTCGACCGACCTCACCCTGATGGGGGCGCTGGGCTGGGACGCGACGCCGCCGAGCTCAGCTACGGTCGCCGCGGGCCCGGGCGCGCCGCGACAATCCGTGGCGGTGCTGAACGATTTCAGCTGGGCGCAGGGCTGGGGCGGTGCGGACGACCCGCGGATCATCACCGATGTCAACGGCGACGGCACCTCGGATTATGTCGGCTTCGGCTATTCCGCCACCTTCATCGCCTATGGCGGGACGTTCTCGGACGGGCAGGGCAGTGACGGTCCGGGCTTTTCCTCGGTGATCGCGGCGGTCAACGATTTCGGGACCAGCGAGGGCTACACCGCCGATGTGCAGCGCGGCGCGGCGGCGGCCGGGGTCGGCGACGGCGACATCCTCTACGGCCAGGGTTATGCCGGGGTCTACTGGTACTCCGCGACCGGCGAGAGCGCGAAGACCGACGCTGCCGGCAACACCTACGACGTGCTGCA
>Ga0187818_10000577_pt1 | contig 13474 bp, 13 predicted proteins | sample NC_wetland_sal_i_14_FD_130581 | JGI IMG/M metagenome (GOLD analysis project Ga0187818, IMG submission 130581) | Wetland sediment microbial communities from Neuse River Estuary, North Carolina, USA - SO4_3 | ecosystem: Environmental > Aquatic > Freshwater > Wetlands > Sediment | place: USA... | reverse complement strand
TTCGGTCAGGTCCGGGTGCGCGGCGAAATCTCCGGCTTCAAGCGCCCCGGCTCAGGGCATTGGTACTTCGCGCTCAAGGATGCCGAGGCGGTGCTCGACGCGGTGTGCTGGCGCACCACCGCGATTCACCTCGCCCTCAAACCCGAGGACGGGATGGAGGTGGTGTGCAGCGGCCGGCTGACCACCTATCCCGGCCGCTCGAAATACCAGCTCGTCGTCGACACGATCGAGCTGGCCGGCAAGGGGGCATTGCTGCGCCTTCTGGAGGAGCGACGCCTGCGCCTCGCCGCCGAAGGCCTGTTCGCCGCCGAGCGCAAGCAGCTTCTGCCGTTTCTGCCCGAGGTGATCGGCATCGTCACCTCGCCCTCGGGCGCGGTGATCCGCGACATCCTGCATCGCCTCGCCGACCGCTTTCCGCGCCACGTGCTGATCTGGCCGGTCGCGGTGCAGGGCGAGGGCGCGGCGGCGCAGGTCGCCGCGGCGATCGACGGGTTCAACCGGGTCGCCGCCGGGGGACGGGTACCGCGCCCCGATCTGATCATCGTCGCGCGCGGCGGCGGCAGCCTCGAAGATTTGATGGCGTTCAACGAGGAGATCGTGGTGCGGGCCGCCGCCGGGTCGGCGATCCCGCTGATTTCCGCGGTCGGCCACGAGACCGACACGACCCTGATCGATTTTGCCAGCGACCTCCGCGCCCCGACCCCGACCGCTGCGGCCGAGATGGCGGTGCCGGTCCGGCTCGATCTCGTCGCCGATCTCGCCGGCAAGTCGGCGCGCCTCGCCGGCGGCCTCTCGCGGCTCTTCAGCGAGCGGCGGCTGCATCTCGTCGGCCTCGCGCGCGGCCTTCCCGACCCGCAGGATCTGCTCGGCGCCGCCGCGCAGCGCCTCGACGACCGCAGCGAGCGGCTGCGCCTCGCGATAGGCGCGCGTTTCGCCGCCGCGCGACAGCGGCTCGATCTCGCCGCGTCCGGGCTGCGGCCGACGGCGCTCGCCGCCGATGTCGCGCGGGCGCGCCAGCGTTTCGGCGATGTCGAGCGGCGGCTGGCGACCGCGATCGCCCGCTGTCTCGCCGCCAAGCGCGACGCCACCGACAATTTCGCCGGCCGGCTCGCGACCCATTCCGAGCGCCACGAAAGCCTCCTGGCGCGCGGCTATGTCGTGGTGCGCGACGGGGCGGAGCGGGTCGTCACCGATGCGGTGAAGGTTCGCCCCGGCGCGGCGCTCGAGCTGGAATTCTACGACGGCAAGGTCGGCGTCATCGCCGGCGGCTCGCGCCGGCCGGTGCGCCGCTCGGTGCCTCCGGTTGGGCAGGGCAGCCTCTTTTGACCCCTGACCGTCATCCCCGGGCTTGACCCGGGGATCTAAAGATGGCCGGGTCAAGCCCGGCCATGACGGATGGATAGGAGTAGCAGATGCGGCCTTCCGGACGAACCCCCGACGCGATGCGCCCGGTCGCCCTGGAGCCGGGCGTCGCCAAATACGCCGAGGGTTCGTGCCTCGCGCGGTTCGGCGACACCCATGTGCTGTGCACCGCCTCGGTCGAGGAGCGGGTGCCGCCGTTTCTGCGCAATACCGGGCGCGGTTGGGTCACCGCCGAGTACGGCATGCTGCCGCGCTCGACCCACACGCGCACCGACCGCGAGGCGGCGCGCGGCCGGCAGAGCGGGCGCACCCAGGAAATCCAGCGCCTCATCGGCCGCAGCCTGCGCGCGGTTACCGATCTCTCCGGACTCGGCGAGCGTCAGATCCGCATCGATTGCGATGTGCTGCAAGCGGATGGGGGGACGCGCACCGCCGCGATCACAGGCAGCTATGTCGCGCTCTACCAGGCACTTGCGAAATTGTCCGCGGCCGGCCTCTTGCCAAAGGTGCCGATCGACGACAGCGTCGCCGCGATCTCGTGCGGCGTGTTCGAGGGCATCGCCGTGCTCGATCTCGATTATGCCGAGGATTCGCAGGCGCAGACCGACGCCAATTTCGTGCTGACCGGCTCGGGCGGGTTTGTCGAGATCCAGGCGACCGCCGAAGCGGCGCCGTTCGACGAGACCCGATTTGGCGAGATGCTGGCGCTCGCCCGCCTCGGCGTCGCCGAATTGACCCGGCACCAGCGCGCCGCGCTCGGCCTGTCATGAGGGTATCGGCTCCGGCAACGGCCTTGCCAATGCCGCAACCATAAAATTGCCTAATTACTATGTTAGCGTGTGGGTTGGATCGGAATCAGAGCGGACCCGCGGCCTGATGCCGGACTGCAAAAAACAGGTGAAACAGGAAAGGCGTTGCTATGTCGCGCCGTCTCAATCCCGGCGGGCAGCTGGTGATCGCCAGCCACAATCCCGGAAAGCTCGACGAGATCGACGCGCTGCTCGGGCCCTTTGGCGTGCGGGCGGTCGGGGCCGCCGCGCTTGGCCTTGCCGAGCCCGAGGAAACCGGGACGAGCTTCGAGGAAAACGCCGCGCTCAAGGCGCGCCTCGCCGCCGAAGCTGCCGGCCTGCCGGCGCTCGCCGATGATTCGGGTCTGGTCGTCCCGGCGCTCGGCGGCGCCCCGGGCATCTATTCGGCGCGCTGGGCGGGGCCGAACAAGGATTTCCGCGTCGCGATGGCGCGGGTGCAGCGCGAGCTGGAAAACAAGGACCGGCGCGCCCATTTCGTCGCGGTGCTCGCCCTCGCATGGCCAGATGGCGAGGTGGCGATGTTTCGCGGCGAGGCGCACGGCCATCTGATCTGGCCGCCGCGCGGCGAGCGCGGCTTCGGCTACGACCCCATGTTCATGCCGGATGGCTACGAAAAGACTTTCGGCGAGATGGACCCCACCCTGAAGCACCAGATCAGCCACCGCGCCCGCGCCTTCGCCAAGCTGGTGGCGGCATGCTTATATTGATCGCCGGTTTTGAATGAGGCTAAGCCGTTAATGCCAAATGCAAATCTTCCTCATCCTGAGGAGCGTCCCGCAGGGGCGCGTCTCGAAGGACGCAGGGAGCTTCCGCAAGAGGCCCCAGAACCTCTCGCCATTTACATCCACTGGCCGTTTTGCCGGTCAAAATGCCCGTATTGCGACTTCAACAGCCACGTCCGCGAGCGGGTCGACTGGGCGCGCTGGACCCGTGCGCTGATCACCGATCTCGACCATCAGCACGCGCTCGCGCCCGACCGCGTCGTCGCCTCGATCTTCTTCGGCGGCGGCACACCGTCCTTGATGATGCCGGAGACGGCTGCCGCGCTGATCGAGCGGGTCAAGGCATTGTGGCCGGTCGCGCCGGATCTCGAAGTGAGCCTCGAGGCCAACCCCAATTCGGCCGAGGCCGAGCGCTTCGCCGGCTTCGCGGCTGCCGGCGTCAACCGCCTGTCGCTCGGGGTTCAGGCGCTCGATCCAGAGGCGCTGCGCTTTCTCGGCCGCGGGCACGATCGCGATGAGGCGATCGCGGCGATCCGCCTCGCCCGCGCCAGCTTCGCGCGCACGTCGTTCGACCTGATCTATGCCCGGCCCGGCCAGAGCGTCGCCGCGTGGGAGGCCGAGCTCGACGAGGCGCTGAGCCTCGCCGGCGAACATCTCTCGCTCTACCAGCTGACGATCGAGCCCGGCACCGGCTTTGCCGCCCGCGCTCGGCGCGGCGAGCTCAGCGTGCCCGACGAGGAGACCGGGGCGGCGCTGTTCGAGGCGACGCAGCACCGCCTCGCGGCGGCCGGATTGCCGGCCTACGAGATCTCCAACCACGCCCGGCCCGGCGCCGAGTGCCGCCACAACCTCGCCTATTGGCGCTATCGGGATTATCTCGGCATCGGCCCCGGCGCGCATGGAAGGGTGACGCAGGGCGGCGGCAAGATCGCGACCCGCCAGCTTCGCACCCCGGAAGCCTGGCTCGCCGCGATCGAGCAGAGCGGCACGGCGATCGACGAAGAGACCCCGATCGCGCCCGATGAGGCGATCGGCGAGATGCTGATGATGGGCCTGCGTCTTGTCGAAGGCGTCGCGCGCCGGCGCCTCGAAGCCCTGGCCGGCTGCGATGTCGAGCAATTATTCGCCGAGGCGCTGCCGCTTCTCGTCGAGGGCGGGTTCCTCACCCTCGACGACAACCGTCTCGCCGCCACCGCTTCCGGCCGTCAGCGGCTCAATGCGGTGCTCGGCGCACTGCTGGCCGTCTAGAGCAAGGTTCCGATGCGTTGAATCATCTTGGTGCCGTCTTGGCCGGGCTTGGCCCGGCCATTCACGAGAAACCGCTCGTGGATCCCCGGGCCAAGCCCGGGGAAGACGAACTGGAGTTGTTCGAACCTCAATGGATGCCGCTCTAGTGGCCGTCATTGCGAGGAGCGCAGCGACGAAGCAATCTCGGCGGGTTTCAGTCGGCAGGAGATTGCTTCGCTTCGCTCGCAATGACAGTCGATCAATAAGAAAAATCCTGGAAGTTCTGCGGCGCCGGGCTGACCACGACCTTGCCCTGCGCTTCGATCTCGATGACCGCGAGACCGCGCTGCACCAGCCCTTGCGAGGTGAAGCGGAACAGCCCGTCGACGCCGGTGAACCCGCTCGGGTTGAGGATGGCTTCCTGGGAGAACGGCTCGCCGCTCTTGCCGAGCACCGCGGCGAGCGCGGCGGCATCGAAGGCGAGCGAGGCAAGCCGCGGCGCCGGATGGCCGTAGGTCGCCTGAAAGCGGCTCTCGAATTCCCGGCGCGGCTCGGGCGGCGATGCGGCAAACCAGCTGCCGTCGAGCGCGTTCTCGCCGCCGATCGAGGGATCGTCCCACAGCCCGCTGCCGAGCAGCCGTACCCGCGCCGGGTCGAGCCCGGCCTCCTTCAGCTGACGCGCGATCTGTTTCAACTGCGCCCCGCCCTCGGGCAGCAGCAGCGCATCGAAAGCGGCATTCGCCGGCGGCGGGGTGGAGGCTGCGCCCGGGGCGGGCGGCGCGCCACCGAGCAGCCGCTTGATCGAAGCCGAAGGATCGGCCGCCCGCGGATCGAGGTACTCGATCTTGGCGACCGAGCCGCCGCCCGTGGTCACCGCGTCGCGCAGCGAATCGGTCATCAGGTGCCCGTATTGCGAGTTTGGCGCCAGGGCGGCGAACCGGCTCAGACCCTTCTCGCGGGCAAAGGAGACCTCGCGCACGACCTCCTGGCGCGGCTGGAAGCCCATCAGGAAGACATTGCCGCCGGCCAGCTGGGTGGCGGTGGAGAACGCGATGACGTTGATCTTGGCGTCGCGCGCGATCGGCTTCACCGCTTCGACCTCGGCGGCGAGCAGCGGTCCGAGGATCAGTTGCGCGCCGTCGGCTATGGCCGATTTCGCCGCGCTGGCGGCGCCCTCCGCGGTGCCGGAGGTGTCACGGGGCACCAGGGTCAGCCGCTCGCTGTCGGTATTGAACAGCGCGAGCTGCGCGGCCTCCAGCATCGCCTTGCCGAGATCGGCGTTGGCACCGGATAACGGGACGAGCAGCGCCACTTTCACCGGACCGCCGGCCGGCGGGTTGCTCGGTCCCGGCTTTGCCGGAGGCGCCGGTTTCGGCCCGGCAGAGGGTGATTGCGGCGCGCCGACCGGTGCCGCTACCATCCGCCCGCCGCAGGCGGTCAGCCCGAGCAGCAGCATGAAAGCAATCAGAGTTGAGGCGAACCGCAAAACGCGCCAGCAACGCAAGTGTGGCCTCCGGCAAGGGTGCAACTGCCGGCGCCGACCCTAATCATCGCTCCGCAGCAAGTAAACCCGGGCGGGCGCAATCTGCGCGCTCGCCGACCGGCGCTGCCGTCGACTTGGGCCTTTGGACGCCGCGGCACGCGCTGGCGGCGGGGCTGCATCTCGTCGCCACTCCGATCGGCAATCTGGGGGACATCAGTTTGCGCGCGCTCTGGGTGCTGCGCAGCGTCGACCGCATCCTGTGCGAGGACACCAGGGTGACTGCGCGCCTCCTGGCCCATTACGGCATCGACAAGCCGCTCGACCCTTATCACGATCACAACGCCGATCGCGTCCGCCCCGCCATCATCGAGGCGCTGCGTCGCGGCGAGACGCTGGCCCTCGTCGCCGACGCCGGGACCCCGCTGGTTTCCGACCCGGGCTTCAAGCTGGTGCGCGCCGCGCTCGCCGAGGATCTGCCGGTCACCGCAGAACCGGGCGCGTCGGCGGCGCTGACCGCGCTGATCCTCTCAGGCCTGCCGCCCGACATCTTTCTGTTTGCCGGATTTTTGCCGGCGCGCTCGCCGGCGCGGCGGCGCGCCCTGGCGAATTGGTCCGATCTCGCCGCCACGCTGATTTTTTTCGAGGGCCCGTCGCGCCTTGCCGCCTCGCTCGCCGACATGGCCGAGATCCTCGGCGAGCGCAGCGCCGCCGTCGCGCGCGAGCTGACCAAGCGGCACGAGGAAATCCGCCGCGGGAGGCTTGAGGCGCTGGCCGAGCATTACCGCAGCGCCGGCGCGCCGCGCGGCGAGGCGGTCATTGTCGTCGGGCCGCCGGCAATCGCGGCGCCGGTGGCGGCGGGCGATCTCGATGACCGGCTGCGCGCGCTCTTGGCCGGGCACAGCCTGCGCGATGCGGTCGCGCAGCTGGCGGCCGAAACCGGCATCGGCCGGCGCACCCTTTACGAGCGCGCGCTCGCAGTGCAGCACGGGGACCGATCGCGGTGAGAGCCGCCGGGGGCAAGCGGTCTCGCCGACATCGGGCGCAGCGCCGCGGAGTCTTCGCCGAAGCGCTGTGCCGATGGCATTTGCGGCTGCGCGGCTGGCGGATCGTCGCCTCCGACTGGCGCTGCCCGGCGGGCGAAATCGACATCCTCGCCCGGCGCGGCGGCGTCCTCGCGATCATCGAGGTCAAGTCGCGGCGCGACCTCGCCAGCGCCGTCCTTTCCGTGCTGCCGCGCCAGCGCCGCCGCATCGCCCGCGCCGCGTCAGCCTTCTTGTTGATGCGGCCCGACCTGGCCGAGCTGGCATTGCGATTCGACGTCATGCTGGTCGCGCCGCTGCGCCCGCCCCGGCATCTGCCGGATGCCTGGCGCATCGACGGCTGAGCGCAGCCACCGTCCGCCCCACCGCGTGGCGCGCCAACCCCTTGATGCTGCGCGTGCTTCGCGAGCGCGCGGACAGTGCGGCCAAACCGGGCTCGCCGACCGGCGGGGTGGGCGCAAGGCAGCGCTCGCCCGCTCTTGGCTCGGTTCCGCGAAAATCCGACAATGCGGCGACACTGTTGCCCTGGGGGGATCATGGCACGGCTTCACTCCATCCTGACATTGGCCTGTGCGACGGCGCTGCCGATCGTGCTCCCATTGGCCCTTGGCGGTTGCGTCGGAGCGCTCGTCGTGGGCGGTCTGGGGGCCGCCGCCGGGGGCGGCTACGCCGCAGGACAGGAACGCGGCGTCAACGGCGCCGTCGATGACTTCTCGGTCAAGACCGATATCGAAAGGGGGCTGATGAAAGCGGAGTTGCAGCTCCAGGGCGACATCGCCACGACGGTCTATGACGGCCGCGTGCTGTTGACCGGCCACGCTCCCAGCCAAGACATCAAGGCCGCCGCCGAACAGGTCGCCGGCAAGACCCATGATGTCCGCGCGGTCTACAACGAGATCGAGGTGGCGCCGACGGAGGGGGTGTTCAACAACGCCAATGACGCCTGGATCACCACCCAGCTGCGCTCGCAGCTGGTCCTCGACCCGGATGTCCGGTCGGTCAACTATACGATCGATACGACGAACGGGTCGGTGTACCTGATCGGCTCGGCGCGCTCCCAGGCCGAGCTCGACCGCGCCACCCAGATCGCGCGCTATGTGCCGGGCGTCAGGCGGGTCGTGTCCTATGTCGAAATCCGCGGTGGCTCGCCGGTTGCCGCGATGCCGGCACCATCGCCGATGGCAAATCCCGCACCTGGCAGTCCGAGCGCCGCGCCCCGGGCTCCCATCGAGGTGCAGAAGCTGTAATATCCCGCCGGTGACATGAGCGAACTGCCCGATGCCTTCGACCCGGAGGAATGCGCGCGCTATCTGCGCGAGCTTGCCGCGCTGCCCTCGCCGATCCTGCCGATCGGCGAGGCAGCGCTGGCGCTTGCCTCGTACGAGCGGCCGCGCGTCGGCCTCCTGCGCTATCGCCAGCACCTCGCGACGATCGCCCGCGATGTCGGCCGGCACAGCGGCGCCGGCGGCGACCTCGCGGCGCGGGTCCAGGCGCTCAACGAGATCATTCTCCTGAAATACGGCTACAGCGGCGACGAGCTGACCTATGACGATCTGCAGAACGCCAACCTGATGCGGGTCGTCGATCGCCGCAAAGGTCTCCCGGTGGCGCTCGGCATCCTCTACCTGCACGCCGCGCGGGCGCAGGGGTGGGACAGCGTCGGGCTCGGCTTTCCCGGGCATTTCCTGGTTCGGCTGACCGAGGGTCCCGAGCGGCTGATCCTCGATCCGTTTCACGGCGGCCGGGTGTGCGACGCGGCGATGTTGCGCGAACTCTTGAAGGCGATGGCCGGCCAGGAGGTCGAGCTGGCGCCCGAGCATTACGCGCCGGTCGCCGACCGGGATGTCCTGCTGCGCCTGCAGAACAATGTGAAATCGCGCCTGCTGCAGGCCGGAAGGCACGAGCGCGCGCTGCGCGTCGTCGAGACGATGCTGCTCCTCGCCCCCGATCTTGCCGAGCTGTGGCAGGAGGCGGGACTGTTGCACGCGCGGCTCGGCAACCTGCGCGCCGGGGCCAGCGCGCTGGAGCAATTCATCATCCGCGCGCCCGAAGGATCCGCCCGCCATCAGGCGGCCGCGATCCTCCAGCAGCTCAAGGCGAAGCTGAACTGAGATCGATGAGGCTCGCGAGGAAGCGCGCCGCCGCGAGCAGCAGAAACAGCCCGAAGCCGATTTCGAGCCAGCGCCGCGGCAGCCGATGCGCAAGGCGCGCGCCGAATGGTGCGACATAGCTCGAGAGCGGCGCGATCATCCCCACCCCGATCACCGAGACGAAGCCGATCGACAGCGGCGGCAGCATGGCCTGATGCGGCAGGCCGGCGAGGCAATAGCCGAGCGTGCCGGCGAGCGTGATCGGCACGCCGATGCCGGCCGAGGTCGCCACCGCATTGTGGATCGGCTTGCCGTACAGCGTCAGGATCATCGTGACGAGCGACCCGCCGCTGATCCCCATCAAGGATGAGGCGAGCCCGATGATAAGGCCAAACCCGGTCATCAGGGCGCGGCCCGGCAGGTCGCGGCCCAGCACCCAGTCCTCGCGCCCGATCAGGAGCTTGGTGGCGATGATGCCGGCGATCAGCGCGAACGCGGCCTTGAACAGGCCGGCGGGGGCGAATGCCGCGGCGAGCGAGCCAAATGCGACCCCGACGATGGCCGGGGCGGCCCAGGATTGCACGACATAGGGGATCACCAGCCCGCGCGCACGATGCGCCCGATAGGAGCGCAGCGTGGTCGGCACGATGATCGCGAGCGAGGTGCCGATGCACAGCTGCATGCGTACCTCTTCCGGCACGCCAAGCACCCGAAACACCTCGAAAAGCACCGGAACGATGACTGCGCCCCCGCCGATGCCGAACAAGCCCGCGAGAATGCCGGTGACGATCCCGGCGGCCATGACCGCCGCTGCTAGCCAGACCAGATCGCCGGCGGGCACTCCCATGGTCCCTCGGATTGCCGTTCGTCTTGTAGGGGTGGCGAGATCTCGGCCGGCGCTATCGACCGCGGGGCGGGCGCTGTTTGACCGGCGGGGGGAGGATGGTAGCCTTCGTCCGCCTGCGAAGCCAAGAGGGGGAGACAAACACATGGCCGTCGTCGAAACCGAGCAGCACGGGCAGATCCTCGTGGTGCGCATGAACCGGCCCGAGCGATTGAACGCGCTCAGCCGCGAAATGCGCACGCGCCTCGCCGAGACCTGGAGCGAATTCCGCCACAGCGACCGGTTTGAGGTGGCGATTTTCACGGGGTCGGGCCGCGGGTTCTGCGCCGGCGAAGACATGAAGGAATCGTTGGCCGCCGGCACGCCGGGCGGGCAGCGTCCGGCGATCGAGGACCCGTTCATGTCGGGGGCGCTCGAAAAGCCGGTAATCGCGGCGGTCAACGGCTTTGCGATGGGCGGCGGCTTCATGCTGGTCGAGCGCTGCGATCTGCGCGTCGCCGCGCGCGGCGCCATCTTCGAGGTCTCGGAGGCCAAACGCTGGCTGCTCGGCGGCTATAATCACGGACACATCGCCAATCTGCCCTATCCGATCGCGATGGAGATGGCGCTCGGCTTTCGTTTCACCGCCGAGCGCTTCTACGAGGTCGGCTTCCTCAACCGCCTTACGGAGCCCGATCAGCTGATGCCGAGCGCCTTGGCCATGGCCGAGCATCTGCTGACCCTGCCGCCGGCCTCGCGCGTCAACACCGTGCACATGATGCGCCAGATGCGGCCCACGCCGGCGCCCGAGCTGCAGCGCCTGGCCGCCCAGCTGCACGAGCACGGCGCCAAGAGCGATCTGATGGAATCGCGCGCAGCCTTCGCCGAAAAGCGTGCGCCCCGTTTCAAGGGCTGGGACGATCCGGCTGACCGCTACCGGCTGCCAACCCTCGACACGCTGAAGGGCTGAGGGCTTTTGGAGCGCAGCTCCCCTTAAACGGGCTCGAGCAAATGCCCAACAACCGAGAGCAGCTCGGCGATATCGAATGGCTTTGCGAGCGCCGCGGTTGCGCCCAGCCCGGTCGCGGCACGCAGGTAGAGGGGAGTGCCGCTCCCCGAGATTGCGAGGATCGGGAGCGTCGGAGCCGCTTGGCGCAACTTCCGGATCGTTTCGATCCCTTCCATGTCGGGCATCACGATATCGGTGATGACGAGCTCGGGGTGTACCTGGTGGAACAGCTCGATCCCTTCATCCCCATTGCTTGCCTCGTGGGCCGTGTGGCCTGCTTTCCGCAGTACCCGGACGAGCAGGCGGCGTATCGCTGGCTCGTCGTCGATGATCAGGATCTCCGCCATCGTTGCTACTCCGACCACAACGGGACGGACTGGCCCGGCAGATGATATGGAGGGCCTGCCGACCCCAGTCCTCACGGGAACAGTTCATTAATATTAGTCTCAACACCGGCTATCTCAAATCGTACCGATTGTTAATACTTGCATTTTAGACGAATTTTAGGAGCTGTCGGCGGCTGCAAAAAATTCGCGATGGTGCCAATCTGGACTCGCGGTGGTTCAAGAGCAGCAATACCTCGATGCCGGCGGATCGAACCGCGCGGGTTTGACTGGCCGGCGAGTTGCCGGGCGCGGTATGGTACGCGGACAATCTGCCGCAGACCGCCCCCGGGGAGGTTCGAACATGCCAGCCGATATTTCAGACCAGGCGCTCGACTTCCTGCTCGCCCGCGCCGGCCTCGATCTGAGTGACGCGGAAAAGGCCGAGCTGAAGACGGTCTATGCCGGCATCGCCCAGATGGCCGAGCGCGTGCGCCAGCCGCGCGGCCGGATGGCCGAGCTCGCGCATGTCTACAACTTCACCGCCTCTGACCTCCGGGAGGATCCGGCATGACCGCCGCGATCCCGACCATCGCCGAGGCGGCGCGGTTGATCGCCGCCCGGCGCCTTTCGCCGGTCGAGCTGACCCGCGCCTGTCTCGACCGCGTGCATGCGCTCGACGATCGCCTGCACGCCTTTGTCCATCTGACCGAAGAGCGCGCGCTGGCCGAGGCGCGGGCGGCCGAGGCGGCGATCATGGCAGGCGGCGCGAACGGACCGCTGCACGGCATCCCGATCGGCCTCAAGGACATTGTCGACACCAAGGGGATCCCGACGACCTGCCAGTCGAAGATCTTGCAGGACAACATTCCGGACGCCGACGCCAGCTGCGCGGAAAAGCTCGCCGCTGCCGGCACGGTGCTGATCGGCAAGACGACGACGCATGAATTCGCCGACGGCGGCCCGAGCTTCGATCTGCCTCGGCCGCCGGCGCGCAACCCGTGGGACACCGCGCACTTCACCGCCGGCAGCAGCAGCGGTACCGGCGCCGGCGTTGCCGCCGGGCTGATCCTCGGCGGCATCGGCACCGACACCGGCGGCTCGATCCGCGGCCCAGCCGCGCTGTGCGGGATCGCCGGCATCAAGCCGACCTACGGCCTGGTCAGCCGCGCCGGGGTCGCCCCGGCCGCCTTCAGCCTCGACCATATCGGCCCGATGGCCTGGACGGCCGAGGATTGCGCGCTGATGCTGCAGGTCCTGGCCGGCCACGACCCGCGCGATCCGGCGAGCGCGGCGCACCCCGTGCCCGACTACACCGCGCTTCTCGGCACCGGGATCAAGGGGATCAGGATCGGCGTCGTCCATCATTTCCATGAGGTCGACTACAAGGTAACGGATGGCGTCCGTAGCGGCATCGACGCGGCAATCGCCACGTTCCGCGGGCTTGGGGCAGAGATCCGTGAAGTTCATCTGTCGCCGCTGCAGGATTGGGGCGCCTGCGGATCGCTGATCTCGATCACCGAGCGCGCGGCGGCCTATGAGGAATGGGGGCGGACGCGGCTGCGCGACTTCAGTGAGCGGGTGCAGCGGCGGCTGATGCTCGGCGCGCTGGTGTCGGGCGTCGACTATGTCCAGGCGGTGCGCCGCCGGCGCGAGTTGCGCGCCGAGCTGCACGCGGCGATGGCCGAGCTCGACGTCGTGCTGACCGCGTCGCAAACTGGGGAAGCGCCGAAGATTGACGAAGTGCCCAAGTGGGACACGTTTGCCGTGCCGAGTTTCACAATGCCGTTCAACGTCGCCGGCTACCCGGCGATCACCGTGTGCGCGGGTTTCGGCGCCGGGGGACTGCCGGTGGCGATCCAGCTTGTCGGCAAGCCGTTCCAGGAGCCCACCGTGTTGCGGGTCGCCGATGCGTTCGAGAAGGCGACCCCGTTCCGCGATGCGCGGCCCAGCCTCGCCACCACGTCCCTGCCGGCCTGAGGCCGGCGCGCGGGCCGCACCCTGGTCACCCCGATCGGGATGATTTCCGACCCGGCGACGCGCGCCGGCGCCATCCTCGAAATCGACCTCGCCGGGATCGTCGAAAACTGGCGCCGGCTAGCGCAAGAGGCCGCGCCGGCCCGATGCGCCGCGGTGGTCAAGGCGAATGCCTATGGTCTCGGCGCCGTGCCGGTGGCGAAGGTGCTCGCGGCGGCCGGGTGCCGGATGTTTTTCGTTGCCACCCTCGACGAGGGGATCGCGCTCCGCCACGCCCTCGGCGAGGCCCCCGAAATCGCAATCTTCAACGGTCCCTTCCCCGGCACGGCGGCCGAATTCGCGGCGCATAAGCTGATCCCGGTACTGAACGATCCGGGCCAGATCCAAGAGTGGGCTGCAGTGGCACCTAGCGTCCTTCGAGACGCGTCCCGGCTTCGCCGCGACGCTCCTCAGGAAGAGGACCATTTGGACTTGGACTCAAGGGCTTATCCTCATCCTGAGCGACTGTCTGAGAGGTCAAGCGGGTTGCCATGGTTTGCGGTCTCTCAGGATGGCGTTGAGGATGACGAGGAGCTTTCGCATGCAGGCGGTGAGGGCCTGTTTAGCGGT
>Ga0187818_10000576_pt1 | contig 13502 bp, 6 predicted proteins | sample NC_wetland_sal_i_14_FD_130581 | JGI IMG/M metagenome (GOLD analysis project Ga0187818, IMG submission 130581) | Wetland sediment microbial communities from Neuse River Estuary, North Carolina, USA - SO4_3 | ecosystem: Environmental > Aquatic > Freshwater > Wetlands > Sediment | place: USA: North... | reverse complement strand
GGACGGAACCAAACAGCGGCCAGCGTGACCACCACGCAGAAAACCAGAGCGATCAGCACCCGCACCGTGAGGCTGCCTTTGAAACGTGGGGCTGGCGCCGGTTCCCGCGCGTAAGGGCTAGTGGCTCCAGTTTCCCGCGTAGGGAATGCGATCGCTTCGCGCTGCGGGCTGGTCGGCGGAGCGACTGCCAGGCTGCCTTCTGTGGTGAAACTGAATCGCCGATCGCCGTTGGGGTTTTGGCCAAAAGTCCCGTTGCCTCGTGATCTATTCGCCAGGACAGGATCGCCCACTTCCTCGGCACCAAGGCCCACTCGCGCGATGAACCGGTAACCTTTGCCCGTGACCGTCTGAACAAAGATTGGTTTTTCCGGATCGTCCTTCAGGGTCTGGCGAATCTTTCGGATGGCTGCGTTGATGCTGTTGTCGGTGTCGAGGTGGACCTCCTTGCCCCAGACCTCCTCGATAATGTCTTCCCGGGACACCAGTTGTCCCCGGCGCTCCACCAGCAGGAGCAGAATCTCCATGGGGATGCGCTCCAGTTTCAGAGCGCGGCCAGAGCGGCGCAGTTCATAGGCGCCTCGGTCCAACTCCAGATCGTCTCCGAATCTCAGCACGTCCCCAGGCATGCCGCGACCCTCCCGGAAGAAGAGGCCAGTATTCTACATCCATTCCTGTTTTCCAGCCATAACAGTCATTTTTTCAGCGGCTTACAGATTCAGGAAGAATTAAGCCAATCTTCAGGCGCCCAATATTGCCAACGCTTCTGGATTGCGGCACTCTGCCGACTCCCCCACCGATGGAGGAGAACATGAAATCCAGATTCTTGGTCTTGATGGCAGCGATGCTTCTCGCGTCCTGCGCACTCACGAATTGCGGAAACGGCGGGTCACCAAGCGTCTCGTTCTCAGCGAGCAGCCTGACCTTTGGCGACGAGGAGGTAGGCTCAACCAGCGAACCCCTGCTCATCACCCTTACCAATACCGGCACAGCTCCGCTCTCGATTAGCGGGATTGCAGTCAGCGCGAACTTCGCCGAGACCGACACCTGCGGCTCAACGCTCGCCGCCGGGGCCAACTGCGCCATTAATGTGACTCTGGTGCCTAACACTACGGGCAGCGTGAAGGGCGCCGTCACGTTCACCGACAATGCAGCCGGCAGCCCGCAGATGGTTTCCCTCAAGGGCATGGCGGTCACGCCTAGCACACTGACCGGGTTATGCGTCGGCGCGGTAATAACTGGAGGGGGTGGTCCAGGTGGTCCTGCATGCAGGCTCTCGACTTCTAAGCCCACCTCATGTCCCGTCGGGCAGCCGGCGGTAACGCCGAGCATTGAAAAAGACGTGTGCAATAGCGGGAACTCCTACATCCTTGATACCTCAACACACTGCGCTGTCCCGGAAACCTGGAGAAAGGGCTCCTGCCAGGCGACGAGTTCCGTCCTGAGTTGCTCGGTGCAAGGCCAGCAGTGTGGCGGAACACTTCCCGGCTGTTGCTCTGGATTCACCTGCACGGCCGGAGCAAGCGGCTCGTCCTGCCAACCAGCGGCAGGGGCAAGCGCCAGAACACGCGCATCATGGGACCGGGGACTCGCGGATTAGCTCCGGTAGTTTCGAGTGTCGCGGCTGTGGGTGTGTGATGCATACCTCATTGTATGTACGTATGAGTACATAAGAATGTTCCTTGAGGAACACTGTGGAAATCTCCCGGCGCCTGCGTGGTTTAACCACAACATGCTGACCAACTTAAGGCACAATCACCGCCGCGCCATCCACCGCATCATTCTTGACTGCGATCAACGCTTCGTTCGCATGCCCCAGCGAAAACACGGTCACTTTCGGCCGCAATCCAATCTGCGCCGCCAGCGCCAGGAAGTCGCGCGCGTCGGCACGGGTCATGTTGGCTACGCTGCGCAGTTGGCGTTCGCCCCACAACAGGCGGTCGTAATCGAACTGCGGAACGCGGTCCAGGTGAATGGCATTGATCGCAACCACGCCGCCTTTGCGCAGGCTGCCCAGCGCGGCGATCACAACGTCTCCGCTCGGAGCGAAGGTGATGGCGCGGTCGAGTTCGACCGGAGGCTTTTCGGTTTCACTTCCCACCCAGGCCGTGCCCAGCGCCGTGGCCAGCTTGCGGTGCGACTCTCCGCGTGTAGAAACGTAGACGTCGCATTTCCATGCCCGCAAAACCGCAATCGCAAGATGCGCCGACGCACCAAAACCAAACAGTCCGACGCGCTCGCCGGGCTCGACTCCGGCTACGCGCAGGCTGCGGAAGCCAATGATTCCGGCACAGAGAAGCGGGGCGGCATGCAGGTCGTCAAGAGCTGCGGGCAACGGAAAAACGAAGTCGGCGCGAGCCAGCGCCAGCTCGGCATATCCACCGGGAATGGAATATCCCGTGAAGGTTGGCGCGTCACAGAGATTTTCGAGACCGCGCTGGCAATAGGGACAGGAGCCGTCAGTTCCGCCGAGCCACGAAACACCCACCCGCGCGCCCAGAGCAATTTCTTCCGTGGCGCCGCCGACAACTTCGCCGACAATCTGATGGCCGGGAATCATTCCCGGCTGGCGGGGCGGAAGTTCTCCCTCGACGATGTGCACATCAGTGCGGCAAACGCCGCAGGCGCGCACACGCAGCAGAACATGCCCGGGCTTGAGCTGTGGATCCGCAACCTCAGCGATTCTCAGCGGACGTTGCGCGACGGGTTGCGGCGAAGTGAGGATCGCGGCTTTCATGGGCGTTCCACGCTGATGTCATGATGCTAAAGATGCGCGATCGTGCGCGCAACTGCCGGGCTGCGCCCGGCCGGACAGCCGAGGGCGGCTGTCCCCACATGGTCATCTTGTCCCGCACTGATCTTCTAGTTAGTGGGGACCAATTCCAGCGTAAGCACCTGGAACGGCACCAGAAAAAATCTGTGTTGTTCCTGTGTGGGAATGCTCCACGTCAGTTTGCGGCTGCCCATATTCCATGGGCTGCGGGCGGCAAGGCGCTTTGCGGTTCCGTCGGGCAACTCCAGCAGTGCGGCAAGGCTCGCCGTGAAATCTTGCGGGTGATCGCTTGGGTTGCGCAAGGTCACGATTGCCTTTTCCGGCGACCACGCTGCCCATCCATAAACCTCGAGCAGCGCGGGATCGCCGCCAATCCAGTGCGAGTCCTTGAGAATCTGCGCATTGGCGCGAGACCACTTCGCCGTCTCGGCTATCACATCCCAGTCCTGTGGAGAGAGCAGCGACGGAGTGATGTACATTTCCTGCAATTGCGTTCCCGTGCCGAAATAAGAGTGGACTTCGTCGGGAAAATCGTGACCGGGATCGCTGCCCAGCCGCTCGGCATAGCGCGCGAAGATGAGCCCGTGCAGCATCAGCGAGTTCATCGGAAACAGCGGACCATCTTCGACCACCCGGCGATAAATCTGCGAGTCGCGATAGGTGATCCAGCGCTGGCGGTTGGAGCCGACCCCGGCGAAGCTGTGGTCCTCGCCGCCACGCCAGATCGAATCCGCATAGAGCAGCCAGAACGGCGACGGGTAAGTTCCAGTCGTGAGGTTGACGTACAGGTCGGGCTTTTTCGCGCGCAGCTCTCCGATTAAGTGAATGGCGGCGTCGAAGTCGCTGTCGAACTCACTGCCCGCGATTACCTCGTTGGCGTTGCCCGTGCCGTCAAACTTGAACTGGTTGATGCCGTACTTTTGGATCAGGTCAAGGCAGGTGTCGCGGAAGTAGCGGTAATACTTCGGTCCCGAAAGCGCGAATCCGCCTTCGTTGGTCTCGAATCCCTGGGCTCGCGCCGAGGCCAGGCGCTGCTGCTTGGGCTTGTCGTAGCCACCCCAGGGAGACAGCCAGATCCCGGGCGCGGCGCCGAAACTGACCGCCGTCTGCGCAACCTTTGTGAGCCCATCAGGAAAGCCAGGATTGAACTTCCACAGCGTGGTGGGATCGTCCCAGCCATCGTCGAACAGAAAGCTGTCGAGTTTGACGCCGCGCTGCTTCGTCAATTGCTCGCCGAAACTCTCGACCACTGCCAGCGCGCCTTGCTCGTTGTAGCGGTTGGAGTAGCCCAGGTCGTACCACGAGTTGTAATGAAGGAAGCTGCGATAAGGATGGGCGCGTTCAAGCTCCACATACTTCAGGAAGTCGCGGCGCAACTGGCCCGCGTGCACCACGCCGAAGACAGAGGAATAGGTCACACTTTGTCCCGCTTGCAGTGGGAGTTCCCGCGACAGCCAGCAAGAAGCGCGATCGGCGCGGACTCGGCAGTCGGAGAGCGGATGCTCGAAACCGAAGAACCAGATTGGGGAAGGGCCAGTTCCGGCGGTGACGGGCGATCCTTTTACGTGGCCGGAGACCGCGGCGCCGGGAACAGCCGCATCAACGAGGACGACTTGCATAAGCGCGAAAGGCTGCTGCCCCGCGTGGATGGTCACTTCCTGACGAACATAGTTGGCGCCTTCGCGGAGCATCGCTTTCCAGGTGACGCGGACGTCCGCAGAAAGATCTTCGAGGTCGACACGAATCTGGCGTCCCGGCAAGTGATCGGCCCCCTTGGGAGAAAATGCTGAGATCGGCAGCTCTTCGACCGCGGGTGTCCCGACAATCTTGAAGTCCGGCGAACCGAGGACGGGGCCTTCTCTGGGCACAAGTTCAAACACGCTGCCGTCGAGAGACAGGGTCGCGCTTGTAAGCCGGTTGGAAAGGCTCTTCCAACGCAACGCCCCGTCGTGGATGGACCAGCTCGCAGCGATAGCGTCGTTCGATAGGGTGAGAGCTTCGCCTTGCACCGCAGCTTGCACTGGGGATGACGCATGCAGAGGAGTGATCGCAAGAGCAAGAATGGCCACGACAGGAAGGCAACAGCGATGAAGACGAGACATCAATATTTCCTCGTGGAGATTGAGAACAAAGCGCGAACCGACCAGACTACACGAAAGCTCCCGCAACAAGAAACAAGCAGTCGTAAGGCCCTGCTCCGGGGTTCAAAATGCCAAGGGAAAATCGATACGCACATTTCATTGCTCAACGATTTGACTTGACTTTCCCCTATAAACGAAAGTAATAGTATTCAGTCGTAATAAAATGAAAGTATCCGCCGGAGCCTTGCTATGACCAATCGCAGCGCAGGTCGGCTATCTCTCCTCTTTTTTTCCTTCGTCACAATCCTAGGTCTGGCCGTAATGGGATGGAGCCAAGGGACCTATATGGCGCAGGTGCGAGGCACCGTCGCGGACCAGACCGGAGCAGTCGTGCAGAATGCCAAGTTGACCATCACCAACGATGGCACCGGGATCGCTACCACGGCTTTGACCGGCAGCAACGGCCAGTATGTATTTAATGGATTACGGCCCGCGACTTACACGTTGAAGGTGGAGGCCCCCGGATTCCAGGAAAGAACTCAGACGAACATTGTGTTGGCCGTTGCACAAGCGGCGACGCTGGATTTTGTCATCCGGCCATACTCCTTTCATGAAACCGTCACGGTGACCGAGACCGCGCCGCTGCTGGATACGGGAAGCTCATCGCTCGGCACGGAAGTTACGAACGAGTTCGTCAGCCGGATGCCACTGCAGGGCCGGGACGCCAACCAACTGGTGTACCTGTCGGCTGGGGTTACCACGCTCAACAACGCGGATCAATATCCAACCGGAACTAACTTTTCCTCGAACGGGCAACGTTATGGCTCGGCGGAGATCCGGCTGGATGGCAATCTGGCCACCGGTCCGGAACAGGGGGAGGGGGCAACCAACAATGAGAGTTACATGCCGTCTACCGAGGTGATCCAGGAATTCAAGGTGCAGAACAACAGCTTCGCGGCGGAGTATGGCAGCAACGGCGGAACCGTAGTGAATGTTGTGATGAAGTCGGGGACCAACAAGTTCCACGGGAGCGGCTGGTATTTTGGGCAGCGGGCCTGGCTGAACGCTAATGATTTCTTTTCGGTGCGGAATGGCATACCCCGGTCGGCGAACACCGAAGATCAATACGGGTTTTCGCTGGGCGGTCCTATCTTCAAAGGGAAGACCTTCTTCCTGGTTGATCTGGAGAAAGTGCGGACAATCGGGAAGCAACTGGTCAGCGCGAGAGTTCCGACCCCACTGGAGCGGCAAGGCAACTTCACCCAGACGCTGACGCAGGATGTAAATGGGAACACCGTGCCCGTGCAACTCTTCAACCCCTTCAATGTGGACTCGAATCCAGCAAGTTCTACGTACGGCGACCGGCAGCCCTTTCCAGTTGATCCGGTCACGGGCAGCACGGAAGTAGTTCCCCAGGCCATGATGAGCCCGGTCTGGAACGAGCTGAATGCTAAGAACGCGTTTCCCGCGCCTACGGGTCCGATCGACAATTCGGGCAATAATTTCAATGCGCCGATCATCGAAACGACGCCCACCACCCAATTTGATATCAAGCTCGATCATCAACTCACGAACAAGGTCCATTTGATGGGCCGGTACAGCCAGAACGATTATCATGACACGACTCCTGGGCTGTTTTTTGACGGGGCGCAGACGCAAGTTACGACGCGGAATGCGGTTCTGGAGCACACCTGGTCTCTGAGTCCGAATTTGCTTCTGACCAGCCGGTTTGGGTTAGAGCGCTACTATCAGAATGAAACTCCGCAGGTCGTGGATCCTACGCAGTTCGGGTTTCAATCGATTCTGACAGAAGCCAACCACATCACAAAGATGACTGAGATCTACCCCGACAACTATGCGTCGTTAAACCCGCAATGTTGCATTAATACGATCAATGGCCACACGCAGTACATCTACTCCTCGTCCCTGAACTGGGTGAAGGGAAACCACGTACTGAAGTTCGGTGGGGAGCAGCGGCTTTTCTTCAATAACTTTTTCCAGCCCGACGACGGGACGGGGCTGTTTCATTTTGGCGGGAACGTAACGGCGGCCAATGCCTTCTTCGATCCTAATACCCAAGATGGGGACGCGATGGCGGCGTTGGAACTGGGATGGCCGAGCGATGGCCACATCAACATTAAGTCGGCGGTGCTGGAGAAATCCAAGCAGACCGACTTCTATGCGCAGGATGACTGGAAAGTGACGTCCAGGCTGACGCTGAGCCTGGGCCTGCGTTACGAGTGGAGCGTCCCCTACACGGAGCGCTACAACCGCATCGAATTCAGCAATTTCACAGGAAACAGCGGGGTTACGGTAAACCTGACCCCGCCCCCGGCTTCGAGCGGGTTGATCACTGACGATAATGGGAACCCCGTCGACTTGAGCAGTCTGGGGTTGGGACCAACGCAGTTGCTGGGAACTACAGTGTTTCCGAGCTCGGGCGATCGGCACGTTCCCATCGACCGCAACAACTTTGGGCCGCGGCTGGGATTTGCGTATCAGGTTGCAAAGAACACCGTGGTGCGCGGCGGCGCGGGGCTCTTCTATGGCCTTTCGTCCGCTACCAACTTCCAGTATGCGGGGACGGCATTTCGGAAGTCGGCGCCCTTCCACATCTCGCTGGACGGTGGCGTAACCTTGGCCCCGGGTTGGGCAATGAACAATGTGTTTCCCGAGCTGCCTGCCAACACGCTGCCCCAGCCACAGGGAGCCAAGTACGGTGCGTTAGCGGAGTGGGGATTTGGGAACGACAACGATCTGGGGACACTGCCCGATCACAACCCGGAGATTTATCAATGGAACCTCGGGCTGCAACACCTGTTCCCGGCGGGCATTGTGATCTCCGCCGACTATTCGGCGAATCGCAGCACGCACTTGCCCTGGGGAGGAGCGACACGAAACCGCGATACGCTGCCGACGGCGGCGCGGAATTTGTGTGATTCGACGTGCCAGTCCAGTCTGGTGCCAAATCCGTTTCAGGGGATGTTTACCGGGTCGAACGCGGTTTTCAGCGAGCCTGATTCCCTCTACAACAACCCGACGATTCCCGTGGGCAATCTGTTGCGGCGTTTTCCGCAATTCGATGGAGACTTTGAGGGGCTGCCCCTGATAGCGGCGAGTTCCTGGTTCAACGGGCTGCTGGTGCGATTTCAGAAACGCGCTAGCCACGGATTGAGTTTTGAAGGGAACTACACGTGGTCGAAGGCGACCGACTACTCGTCGTACGGTGCAAACAGCTTCATCTTCTTTAGCTCTGCCCCGGTGTCGCTGGGGACACCACAAGACATGAATAACCTGAGGGCGGAACACTCGATTGGGGCCAATGACACGCCGCAGCGGTTTGTGCTGGCGGTGGTGTATGACCTGCCGTTCGGGCGTGAGCGATGGATGGGTGGAAACATGAACCGGATCCTGGATGCGATCGTGGGCGGCTGGTCGCTTAACGGGCTCCTGACGCTGCAATCGGGGCAGCCCGTGCCCTTCGCCTTGGCCAATTCGAGCATTTCCGACGGACTGCAGCGGCCGGATATCACGTGCTCCAATATCAGGACGAGTCTCAGCGAGCATGACCTCGCGTTCTCAACCGACCCGAACGCAAGCTACTACAACGGCAATTGCTTCGCGACTCCTGGTGACCAGGTGCCGGGCAATGCTCCGCGGTTCTCCGCCAATGCCCGAGGGGAAGGGATCAAGAATACCGACATGGGGTTCTTCAAGGACTTCACGGTTCACGAGGGAATGAAACTGGAACTGCGCGCCGAGTTCTTTAATCTCACCAACACGGTGCGCTTCCGAACACCCGATTCGGTCCTGGGAGACACGAATTTTGGCAAAGTCACCCATATCGCGGGCGGCAGCCACCCGCGCAACGGCCAGCTCGCGGTACGGTTTGAGTTCTGAGTGTGTTTAGAAAGTCGCCGGGGCTGAACTTGGCGCGTTTGGTCCGAGTAGTGTGACTGTATCAACCGATTCCCGAGGACTGAACATGCAACGAAGATCTTTCCTGAAGGCGGGTGGCGCGATCACGCTGGCTGCCGGACTTGGGGCCGAGCCGCTGCTGGCGCATGTCCCGACGCACAACTTTGACCGGTACGATTTCGGGTCCGGGCCGCCCGTGGGCGACCGCCTTTATCAGGGACCTTTTTCCGCCGACGATTATCCGAGTTGGACTGTGGTCATGGCGCTGACTCCGTCGCGCGAAGTCGTACCGAACTATGGCATGGGTCTCATCACATACATTTGCGATGAAGTTGGACCGGCACGAAAAGACGGGGAGACGCTGGCCCAATCCATCGAGAACCTGGTGAAGCTGCCGCTGGGCTCGAAACTGTATCTGCGCGTGAACTGGAAAGACGTGCAGCAGCGCCCGGGAAGGCTCGATTTCTGCGAGCACTGGAAGCTGACATTCGATTTGGCGCGGAAATATCAGAAGCGCATCGGCCTCCGCGTGATGATGAGCAACCCCGACATTCCAGATTCGCCCCTGCCCGAATTTCTTCGCGACAAGATTCCGATGGTGAAGCTGGGCGATTGGCTGAAGCGCACTCGCTACGAACCGCGCTACGACGACCCGGCGTTTCAGGCGGCGTTTCGTGAGTTGGTGGATTTGCTGGCGGATAACTACGACGGCCATCCCGACGTCGAGTTCGTGGACACGTTCATGTACGGATTCTGGGGTGAGGGCCATACTTGGCCTCTGGAGATCAACCCTTTCCCCGACAATGTGACCGCCGAAAACACCTTCGTGAGCATGTTTCAACACCAGTTGGAGCGCTGGAAGAAGACTCCGCTCGCGACCAATACGCAGCCGGATTTCAGTAAGGTGGGCAATTCAGAACTGCTCGATCGTACGGTTCGGAGCTGCAACTGGCTGCGCACCGACACGATTTTCATCGAGAACGAGCAGATCGAAGAACTGAGCAACCGGCCGCCGTGGATCGCGGTCACGGTGGAAGTCGGCATGTCCGATGGATCGCCCAGGAGTCTGAAGCTGGACGAAGGCGTGACTTATACCGACAACGTCGTGCATCACGCGCGGGACGCGGGCGCCTGCTATTTCTCCTTGTCGAATTGGCACCGCATTCAAGCCGATCGCATTCTCAACTACTACCAGCAGTTTCCCAACGCGATTGACGAACTGGCGCGGCAAATCGGGTACCGCGTGCGGCCCTCGTGGGTGTGGACTTATGAAGAGGGCGGCTATCCCGGATTGATTATCGGTTTTGTAAACGACGGAATCGCCGGCGTTCCCGGCGCGCTGCGCGTATCGGCGACTCGAGCAGACGGCACAGTGCTTGCCGGAGGGAGCCTCGATGCCGGATATCCGCTGCCGGGAAAAGTCCGGCAAGCGAAACTCGCGCTGCCCAAGGGAACGAACTGGAAGGGACTTCGTCTCAAAGCGGAAATCGAAGTCAAAGGGCAGCGCTATCCGGTGCGGTGGGCCTGCCGCCAAAAGCTGAATGAAGACGGCAGTTTGACGCTGCGACCGACCGTCGGCCTCGGACAAGAAGATGAGTCTGGCGGCGTGCCTCCGACAAGCGGGTAGGACCCCTTAGCTTTCCCAAACGAATTACGCAGGATCAGAAATGAAACCAAAGAAATGGTTTGCAATCTTCTTGTTGTTATTGTTCGCTGCGGGGTTGCTGGCCGCTCCCGCTTCCCGTGAACAGGACTGGACGAACCAGGACTGGACGAACTATGTCCGCATCGGAGCTTACGGGCTCAGGGGCGGCGATGCTGTGCAGATCGTGAGTAAGGCCCAGGCCAGCGATGTATTCGGGATTGAAGTGGACAACGACATTCCCGGGCGCTACGAGAGCTTTCTTCAACCGGAAGAAAAGTTGAAAGCGATCCGGGAGCTTGCCGAAGAAGCACACCGCGTTGGCAACCATGCGTTCGTCTACATCGCCGGAACCGAGTGCATTACCGCGCACGCCGATCAGACTCCGCACACGTTGGCCAAGGATCATCCTGACTGGCTGCAGCGCAACATCGCCGGCAAACCCGCGATTTTCGGCGGCGGCACGGCCTTCTGGATCAGGGCGGGAGACGAGGACGTCTGGGTCAGTCCTTTCGCGACCGAGTGGCGCAAAACCTACATGGAGCGGGTGCGGCAGATCGCTGCGACGGGAATTGACGGCATCTACATTGACATCCCGTACTGGATGACCCATTTCGACGGTTGGGAGGACACCTGGGCGAGTTTCGATGACTACACCGTCGCGGCTTTCAAACAGCAGACCGGTCTCGATGCGAAACACGATTTGAAACTGGGAGATTTTTCCGATCCGGCATTTCGCAAGTGGGTCGAGTTTCGCATCCAGGCCATCACCGACTTCCTGCGCGAGATTGACCAGACGGCCAAGTCTGTCAACCCGAAGATCAAGACCATTCCTGAAATCTATCCCGGGATCGAAGAAGAGGCCGTGCGCGTTGGATCCGACGTCTACAGTCTCTACGCGGTGGTGGATGCGATTGCCCACGAATACGAGTTTGGCAACGGCAACCACATGGCTTCCTCGCGCAACCCGCTCGACTGGTTTCGCTACCAGGTGGGCATGCATTCGTTCCGCGCGTTCGCCCAAGGGAAGGCGACCTGGATTCTGAATTATTCCTGGGACGGCGACAAGAACGTGGACAAGCGCGAGGCCATGATGAACCTGGCGATGTCGCAGGTCATGACCGGCGCGAATTTCTGGGACGCGCCCGGACACTCCATGGCCGGGTCGAACGATCTGCCGACGCGAAAGACCATCTTTTCCTGGATCGAGGCGCATGAAAAGACGTTCTACTTGCCGCGCACGCCGATCGATCCCATCGGCGTTTATTTCTCTCCTGACACGCGGAATTTCTACTCGGATGAATTCATTGCCTCGTATCGCGGAATTCTGATTCTGCTGATGCAGAAGCACCTCGAATTTCAGATCGTGACTCCACGTGCGCTCGCCAGCTTCCGCGGCCAGACGCTTGTTTTGCCCGACGTGCGCGTACTCGGAGACAGCGAGAAGGGTTCGTTGAAGACCTTCGTGGAGCAGGGGGGGAAGCTGGTGATAACGGGAACCGATGCCACCAGAATTGGCAGTTCGCAGAATGTAGTCCGCTTCCCAGCCTGTCCGGGCAAGGCCTATAACGCAGCGCTGGAAAAAGATTTCGACGGCGCGTCCCCGGGTTCCGCGCGGGAGTTTTTCGACAGCCTGCAAGGGTCCGCTGCGGTGCGGATCAAAGCCGGGCCGCAAGTAGCCACTTCCATCGCCCGCACCTCGGATGGACACATCAACTGTTTCTTCGCCAACTTTGCCGGACTACGCGGAGGGTCCAATCCCGTCGCAACGCCTCAGAGCGGAGTAGAGGTGAGCGTCACTTCCAAGTCTAACGGGAAGGGTTTCTTTCTTCCTTTCCTTGGTGAAATCCAAACAGTCAAGGGCACGCGCCGCGGAGGTGCGCTCACGTTTGCGCTGCCGCCGATCACGCGGGGCGCTGTGTTCTGGTATGAGCCGTGAGCGGCTAAACAGGTTAAGTCACTTATGGCGCGACTGGAAGCCGCGCCCTTTCAAAGCCTGACCGACTTTTGACGCGAACTAGCCGGACACCACGCTACCGGCCTTCGACCGATCCGTGTTCCCAATTCTTCGATCGCGATATCGCGTCGCTCCAACGCTCGCGCAGTGACCGGGCTTCCGATGCTGGCATTCGCGGTTCAAAGTGCCGATCTTTTCCGCCTGCCGCAGCGTCCATGTCGCTTCCCCAGAATCCAACTGCCAGCCCGGCCAGATACGCCGCTCCCAGCGCCGTAGTTTCTATTACAGCCGGGCGAACGACAGGCACGCCAAGAATATCGGCTTGAAATTGCATGAGGTTGTCATTGGCAGCGGCCCCGCCATCCACGCGCAGTTCCTGCACCGTGTCGCCGGAGTCGCGCCGCATCGCATCCAGCAAATCCGCAACTTGAAAGGCAATGCTCTCGACCGCGGCGCGAGCCAAGTGACCTGCGGTCGTGCCGCGCGTGAGCCCGAAAATCGAGCCGCGCGCGTAGGAATCCCAATGCGGCGCACCCAATCCAACGAAGGCGGGCACGAAGTACACTCCACCGTTGTCCGGCACGGAACTTGCCAGCGCTTCGATGTCTTCGGATTTGCGAATCAGCCCCAAGCCATCGCGCAACCACTGCACTACGGCGCCCCCCACGAAAACGCTGCCTTCGAGCGCGTACTCGGTTACATCGGCAATCTTCCAGGCCACAGTTGTGACCAGCCGATTCGTCGACGGTACCGCGCGGCGGCCCGTGTTCTGCAGCATAAAGCAGCCGGTGCCGTAGGTGTTTTTAGTCAGCCCGGGCCGGATGCATCGCTGACCAAACAGAGCCGCCTGCTGATCCCCTGTCATGCCTGCCAGCGGAATCCGTTCCAGCCCCTGCGCGCTGACCTCACCATAGATTTCGCTGGAAGAACGCACGCTCGGCATCATCGAGGGCGGAACTCGAAACAACTGCAGAAGTTCGCGATCCCAATCGCCAGTGTGAATGTTGAACAGCATGGTCCGCGAGGCATTGCTGGCATCGGTTGCGTGTACGCGGCCTCCAGTCAGCCTCCAAACCAGCCAGCTATCTACGGTGCCGAAGGCAAGCTTGCCCGCTTCGGCGAGGCTCCGCGCGC
>Ga0187818_10000574_pt1 | contig 13513 bp, 10 predicted proteins | sample NC_wetland_sal_i_14_FD_130581 | JGI IMG/M metagenome (GOLD analysis project Ga0187818, IMG submission 130581) | Wetland sediment microbial communities from Neuse River Estuary, North Carolina, USA - SO4_3 | ecosystem: Environmental > Aquatic > Freshwater > Wetlands > Sediment | place: USA... | reverse complement strand
TGTTGTTCTACGGACTTGCGCTCCCAGCCGCGTGCCATATCAGAGGCCTTACCTTAGAAGGTGGGCAAGCCCCGTTTTCCAGGTTTCTAACAATGTCGGCGGTGTCAGGCACTCTTGGAGCGCACTAACCCGTGCACGCCAGATGAAAATCTGCCGAGTCGAAAGAGTGTTTCCGCCGCTCGCTCATACTGATCCACTAAGGGCGGAAGCGATCGGCTTTGCAGGTCAGGCAATAGGATTTCGGTCAGCAGGTGAAGGCAAGCCCCGATGGTTTGCAATCGAAGCCGAAAAGCATTCTCAGAAAGCTGAGCGCCGGACGCTGCGATCTTTGGGTCGGAGCTCCTTTGCGCGGCTTGACCAATCCTTGCCAGCGCCGCCACGGCCCTTCCCGCTTCCCAGGCATAGATGAGCGCTGCCCACGCGCGCTGCCGCTTAATCTCGCGGAACTTCTTGGGCGATAAATTATTGCGCAGAAACGCTTCCTCGGCTGAGTCGATCAGGTTTCTGAAGGCCTCAATGTCGAGAGAGCGGAACGCCTGGACAGCTTTTTCTAAATCAACCCGGCGCGTGCGGCTGCGGATGGCAACATAGACTAGGATCCCCAGCGCGAAGAACGCGACGGCGACAAGAATCCAAGCGGCAATCATTGCTTGAGAAATTGTTGAAGCTCCGTGTTCCATGTCTCCACCTCATCACGGGGAACCACGGTGAGGGACGCAGGGTCAACTTCGGGCGCCAGCAAATACCCGATCCAGATCAAAACACACACCAGGTAGGTGCCGGTGGTCAGCAAATTCAAATATACCGCCGCTACAGCACTGGCGAATTCCGCGCGAAGAGCAAACATAGCAAGATCGACGCTGGTCAGGACCCCAAGACCCAGCGCGATCCCGAATGCAGGGCCACGCCAGGACAGGCCCAAGAAGCGGGAAAAGAGCAACAAGGCAAGCAGCAAGCCGGATTGAACCATAGCCGCTCCCCGGTTGACGACGAGCATACCGGCGACGAACCCGAATCGACGGTCGCCGGGCGCATAGACAGCGAGCAGAACACCCACTACAAGCAGCAACCCTGTTACACATTGCAGCGATCGCCGCGCTGCCACCTTCAGAAACTGGGCTTCACGAAGCAAATCTCTAGAAACCTCGTCAATCACCCCGAAACGCAGAGCGATGCTAATCATCAGCGTGGCGCAATAAGCATACGCATACGGCCTGCTCGTCACGCCTCGGACGGAATACAACGTGAACATCGAGACGAACTCGGCAATCTCGTAAAGCACGTAGGCGAAAAAGACCGGAAATTGCCGGTACAAGCGGCGCTTGTATAGAACGACCGCTAGCACACCGAGAAGCAGATGCGGCGAGATCCACAGGAAAAGCAACAGCGCCTTGTGCCAACTCATGGGGAGCATTGCAGAGCACTATAACCCTGACGTTGCTCCTTATTCAACTGAGAAACCCGCCGCGATCTTGATCCTGAGTTTGGCTACCGCAAAGCGGAGACCAGGGACCCACCCGTCGGCTGGGGGAAGGGATTGCCATCGGCCATACTCGGAAGCGCCGCGGTTGTCAGGAACAGGGCCAATGCAGCTAACGCCAGCAGAAGTCGTTTCACGGTAGTTCTCCTTTGCGAAAGAATTCGCACCGTGATACATTGCAGGCGGCAGAGGGGTTTTCTGTATTTAGTTAACCTCCGATGTCTTTTCGGAAATCGTAAATTCGATGAGACTGAAATCCGCTCGCGAGGACTTTGAAGCGAATACCCTCGGCGCTGTCCCTGGGTTGTTGGGCAGACTTTCCTACGTTGGTGGATTGCATGACGGCAAGGGAACGGGCAATGGAAGGTATGAGCACTGGGGTTTGACGAGGGTGTATGGCGACGATGCCGCACAAAGCGCAATCCGTGCGTCTCATCGGGTACTGCTCTCCGAAGTCTTGAAGAAACCTTTGGCTGTGCTGCTCAACGACGTGCCAGCGTCATGCGCGAACGAACATCTGACAGAAAAGGAGTTCCTGGCTTCGCTGACGCAATCTCTACCTAAGCCCCTCTCCCCAGCTGCCCTGGCGCATCTGAGGTCAGTGCTGAGCGCACTTTCGGCGTTGCTTGAAAGTCGGAATAATGCCAGTCTCCGAGGCGCATCGCAACCCCGACAACCTGCCCAAGAATCTCGGCCTCCTGCGGGTATCTAAGAACTCGCACCGCAACGGGAGACAGGGGATGAGGTTGCAAGACGATGGAGTCGCGCTTGATCGAGCACCAGCAACACGTAAATCCGTCGCGCATTTCCACAAAGTAAATAGGACGCTCGAACTCCGAACGCCATATTCCTTCCCCTACCTTGTTCTTGGCTTCGTCCACCTGCACGAAACTGCCCGGCGGAAGAATGGGATACATCGTGAAATCTTCCGAGCCAATATACCCATAGCTGTATCGGTCATCTGCAAACAGCCCAAGGTAAGCCATGGGCACGGTACCCCATTGCTCGATTGCACGTCTCAGGTCCGTCGTTTTCTGGAGCGAGAATCCGGGATCGAGCCTGGTCGGCATCCGCACTTGTCTGACGTTGCTCGAAGCTTCGGACACGTGAGACTTCTGCGGGCGCCCAAAGCTAATGTCGGCTGAGATGCCATCGAGTTCGAGGCCATAGAAGGATAGCAACTCCCGATATTCCCGCCGATAAATAGCGGCAAACGAATAGAGCCGGAAAATACTCGGAATTATGCCTTTGGTTTCGATGTCGGACAAGCGGCTGGGCGGAATGGCGAATTCCTCACTCTCAAATCTCTGCGCGATCTGATTACTGGCCAGTTCCACGTCCCTCATACGATATCCGAGGGTTTCTCTCAGCGCCCGCAGCCTCTGCCCACCATTAAGTTGCACAACCGCCGACCTCCACGCCCACATTCTACCACCGCTTCAGATGGCGCAATGAACGCGAGCTTCTACCTGAATTTCCGGATTTTGGAACAGAAAAGGGCGCGTGGTTGCAGTGCGGTTCCTTTAGATATGGATCCAGACGGACACCACCGGTCGCACCAAGCGGGCAGATCCCCGTGAGCGTCTGTCCGGTTTTTGTAACAGGGACATTCGTGGTCTTGCATATGCGGCGGAGATGGAGTAACAATTATTTTTCCGGGAAGGCACAAATCCAGGAAAATCGTGCCGCAGACCTGAGGGGGCTCCCCGATCGGGGAGGATGAGATTGGTTCCCAAGTAAAGGAACCGACGCCTGCGGGCACCACAGCGTTGAAGGGTAGTTTCGCAGCTTGGCAAGCTGCGATGGCCCCCAGATCCTGCTCAAAATAAGCTGTCGGACAGATTGCACTCGGCAGGTGCAGGAGGTGTGTAATGTCAGAAAGCTGTGTCGGGTCAGAAACCAGAGTCGCACCCGAGGGAGATCCCTCGCCTGATCGCCAGCGGTATCGGCTGCTCCTCGAGATCACCGACCTGGTGGCGCGAGCCAAAAGCCTGCCCGACGCATTCAAGGAACTCGCTCCCCCAGTGCTGGCCCTGACGGGAGGCGAGTTGCTGAACCTTTCCCTCTATGATCCGCGCCGGGATTGCATGCAGACTCACTACTGGAAAAAGAACCGGGAAAGTGGAGAGTTTGCCGCTGCTCCCGTGGACGAAGCGGCAACCGGTTGGGCATGGAAACATCAGAAGCCGATCGCCATTCCCGATATCGCGGGCGAGCAGCGCTTTCCCGGCTGCGTGCCTGTGTTACTGAATCACGGTGTCCGCTCGTTGACCGTCCTTCCTATGAGCACGCCTTCAAGCCATTTTGGAGCGCTTGGGCTGGGCAAGAATGTCCCCGAGGTCCTGGATAGCCAAGACGTCGAATTCCTTTCTCGCGTGGCGCTCATGGGAGCGCTTGCGCTGGAGAAGGAAAGAGCCCACCATGCCTTTGAGGAGCAGCAGAGCCTGGTCGCCATCAGCCGTGAACTGAGTTTCAGCCTCGAATTGGAAAAGTTGTTGCCCGTCATTCTTTCCAGCATTCGGAGCATCGCGCGCTACGGACGGACCATTCTGACCCTGCTGGACGAGGAGGGCGAGAACGTGCACCGGTATGGAGATGCTTTGGAATGGGAGCCCCTCCTTAATCACGGGACCACGGTTCCGCTCGAGCAATCACTTTCGATGCGGACGATCCAGACGCGAGACGTCACATTTTTCACCGCCGACGATTTGCGGGACATGAACGATCCCCTGGCGAAAACCATGTACGAAGGGGGGATTCGGTCGGTCTGCAGTGTGCCCTTGCTCGCGGGCAATCGGATCTGGGGAACGCTGAATCCGAGCAGCATGATCGAGCACGCTTTCGGCCCGTCGGAGGTTGAATACCTGCAGCAAGTCGCCAACCAGATCGCGGCTGCGCTCCAGAATGCGCACGCCTATCGCGAGATCACCCAACTCAAGGAACGCCTTGCCCAGGAAAAGCGTTATTTGGAGTACGAAATCCAGAGCGCGAACCGGTCCGACGATATCGTGGGCAACAGCCCGGCCTTGAAACGGGTGCTGGATTATGCTGCCATCGTCGCCGACACCGATTCCACCGTCCTCATCACCGGCGAAACCGGGACCGGCAAAGAACGCATAGCCCGCATGATTCACGGCATGAGCCGGCGCAAGGACCGCAACTTCATCAAAGTGAACTGCGCCGCTATTCCCACGGGACTGCTGGAAAGCGAGCTGTTCGGGCACGAAAAGGGAGCGTTTACCGGAGCGGTAAGCCAGAAGCTGGGACGGCTTGAATTGGCGGATAAGGGCACTTTGATGCTCGACGAGATTGGAGAAATTCCTTTGGAGTTGCAGCCCAAGTTGCTGCGCGTTCTGCAGGACCAGGAGTTCGAGCGCCTGGGAGGCACGAAGACGATCCGAGTGGATGTGCGGCTGATCGCCGCCACTAATCGCGATCTGGTTCGCGCTGTGGAAGAAAAGGAATTCCGCGGTGACTTGTTCTATCGCTTGCACGTCTTTCCCCTGCATCTGCCGGCGCTGCGCGAACGGCGCGAGGACATCCCCATGCTGGTTCGCCATTTCGTCGAAAAATGCGCGGCCCGGCTCCACAAGCGGATCGACATCATCCCCAATGAGGCCGTCGAAGCCATGATGAACTGGAAATGGCCGGGAAACATCCGCGAGTTGGAGAATTTTATCGAGCGTTCGGTAATCCTGTCGGAAGGCAACCGGTTGAACCCGCCGCTCGCCGAATTGCGCGAGGAGATCTCACGGCAGCCGTCGGATTCCAACGGTACGCTGCGCGACAGAGAACGCGAACACATCGTCGAAATTCTGCGTCAGACCCGGGGCGCCCTGTCGGGTCCGTCAGGCGCGGCGGCCCGGCTGGGACTCAAGCGCACCACTTTGCAGTACAAGATGCAGAGGCTGGGAATCTCGCGCACGGATTATCTGCAATAGGAATTGCCGGACTAAGAATCCCTGGCAGCTTGCGGAAAAACTCACGAATGCGTGGGTGACCGTGGAAGAGTGGCCCTTCAGGGCCGCGTAAGCCTTGCGAAATCAGTGCGGGCTTTAGCCCCGGTGGTCGTTGTTCCCCGGCAGATTGTGTTTTTCCGCAGCCTCCTAGACTTTAAGAATCACTGGATCGTGATTATCTATCGTGATTATCTAGAGTTGAGACTACCAGAGTGACCGTCTGCCGAACTGTCGGCAGCCTGGCCGGTGCTATGGCATCTGCTTTCGCGCCCTGCTCGTTCAGACCATCCTAAACAGTGAAGTTACAGCCACTTAGCGTATGTCGAGGATGTGGCAGTTGGGATGCACTGTTGTCCACGTGGCGCATTCCCGTTTTCCCGCCGGACGATCAAGCCAGCCAAGTTTCGTTGGGCAGCAGGAGTTTGCTATGGGTGTGCCCCGGCGCTTCGCGATACCAAACGACTGTCTAAGCTGCACCCTGAGGCGGACCGGTGACTTCTGCAATTTGCCTCAGCCGCTCATGACTGAGTTCAACGCGATGGGGCACCTGACCCTGTACCCCGCCAATGCCACTTTGCTGACGGAAGGTCAAATCCCGCGCGGCGTCTACATCGCCTGTTCCGGCCGCTCGAAGCTCTCGGTCGAGGCCCGTGATGGCAAGACCATCATCCTGAAAATTGCCGGAGACCGCCAGGTGCTGGGGCTGAGCGCGGTCGTCTCCGGGGGGCCATCACCGATTACGGTTACCACCATCGAGCTTTGCCAGATCAAGTTCGTCGAACGCGACAGCTTCCTGCGTCTGCTCGAACACGACAGCCACGCTGCGCTGGCCTGCGCCACCATGCTCGCCCGCGAGGTCACGACCTCGTTCGACGATGTGTACGACCTGCTGCTTGCCCGCAGTTCGACGGAGAAGCTCGCACGCCTGCTCCTTTCCTGGGTCTCGGACGAGCCCCGCAACCGGGAACTCCGCGTATCCACGGAATTCACGCACGAAGAAATTGCGCAAATGATCGGATCTTCGCGAGAAACGGTAACCCGCTTGTTGAGTGATATGAAAAGGAAAGAGTTGATTCGGCTTGAGGGCGCAACGCTGGTGATTCCCAACCGCATCGCCTTGCAAGCCATTGCGTCTTGAGAGATCCCTCCCCGGGCGGGCGAAGCAGTCTCAGCGTCCGCCCCCTTTTTTTTGAGAGCGCTGTTCGTCGTTCGCTGTTCGCTAGAATCATTTGCAGAGCAAACAGCGAACAGCGAACGACCAATTTCTAGAGGTTGAACAGTTCCCGCAGGCGGCGGGTCTGCGCGCGGCTCACCGGAATCTCCGTCTGTTTCTTGTCGTCCATGCGCAACTGGTAGGAGCTCTTGAACCAGGGCACGACTTCGCGGATGTGATTGATGTTGACCAGAAAGGACCGGTGCGCCCGCCAGAACAAATTGGGATCGAGATTGTCGAAAAGTTCTTCCAGCGTTCGGCAGTTCGACTGGCCTTCCATGCCAGCGTGGCCGCTGGTAGCCACCGTGATCACGCCATCTTCGATGGTCGCGTAGCAGATATCCTTCGGATCGGCCAGGAATAACCTGCCCGCCGCCTTGACCAGAATCTTCGCCGTCTGCGGCTTTTGCGATTCCAGCATCCGCACCAGCGTTTCGAATTTTTCCTCCGGCCCGGCGCCCGCCTCGATCTTTGTCCGCGCTCTCTCGATGGACTGGGCCACTCGCTTCTTATCGAATGGCTTCAGAATGTAGTCGACCGCGTTCACCTCGAAGGCTTTCACCGCGTATTGATCGAAGGCGGTCGCGAAGACAATCTTGGGGAGGGGAACCTTGCGGTCGAGCAGCTTCTTGATTACGCTGAAACCGTCCAAGCCCGGCATCTGGACGTCGAGAAACACGATGTCCGGATTGTGCTCGCGGATCAGGCTGATCGCCTCCAGGCCGTTCTTGCCCTGCGCGACTACGTTCACGTCGCCAGTATTCTTGAGCAGGTAAGCGAGCTCGTCGCGCGCCAGTTGTTCGTCGTCAACGATCACCGCGGAGAGGGGCACAGGATTTCGAGCCGAGCTAGTGGAGCCGGTATTTACGGCGGCGATCGCCATATCCTTAACGATGAGTATAGCCACCGCGGTGGGTAGGCCGCCAGTCGCGACTCCTTTATAAAGAATTTTCTATTGCCAGCGCCATGCCCATTAGACCTTGGCGAAGAGTCGATCGCTCGCATTCACTCACGCCTGAATGCGCGACTGCCTCACAACGATGGTCGCAAGTTGAAGAAAGGGGGAAGGCTGCTCACCTAGCCATCCCCCAACTCGCGAGTCTTAGAAGCGTTCGTAGACAACCTTCACTGTCTTGCTAGCGTGGAGAGGGATGTTATCAAAGAAATACATCAGACGACCCACCAAGGTGGTGGCATCGGTGACAGCGGGATTGGTCGGGGTAGCGACCTCACCGGAGTAAACAACGCACCCTTGGTCGACATCGGTGGCGTAATCAGCAATGGTATAAACGGTGGTGATCGCCGTGGCCCCCCCGATCGCCAGGTTGCTGAGGCGCAGCCCATGTCCTATCGGGCCGTCAAACGCGGCGATCGTGTCAACCCACTCCCACACAGAATCTGTTGTGCTGGCAAAGGCAGCGTTCGCGACGGTGTTGTTGTCAACGTCTCCCTCAAAGGCGCGCTGGAGCCTCACGGGTGGGCAACCCGCGGCCGTGCAGTCGCCCTTAGCCAGCCTTTTGATTGTCATCGTGACGGTGACGGTCCTTAGCAACGTGTTGACCGCAAAACTCTGCGTGAGCTCGTAGTTGCCGCTCAAGCTATTGCGGACGATGGTGAGGGGCAGTGTGTTCGCCCCGTTAGGTTGAGTGACCGTGGCAGGACCAAACCCGGCCTCCACTGAAACGTCTCCGGGGTCCTGGCCCTGCGGCACATTCGGAAACGTGGGCAGGTTCCCGCTGCAGATTGCATACCCATCCCGGTAGAGGGTCGATGGCCCTATTTGCTGGAACCCGGACGGGGACTCGAAACTGACGATGTTGCCTTCGTTGGAAATGCAGACGTTCATCAGGGCAGCGCCGGAACCGAAATTCAGTGCCGTATCGCAGGAATTGGATGCCATCGCGACTGGTCCCCACAGCCCAAGTACCACGAGTAGAGCCACCCGCAGCGTAACCTTCGAGATAATTTTCTTAGCCATTTTCAGCCTCCTAGATTTGAACTACTTGAGCGCCGCTGCAGAGATCGCGACCCTTGATGCTTACTTGCCGTCTTCCGTCCCCACGATCCAAACTCGGCCTCTATGTAGTAACGCGAAGAAACCAAAGAAAAAGGTCCACATTTCTTTTGATATAGGTCGCGGGCGGTTGTGGTTTTCCGCCCAAAGAATCTGCATGTGTCACAAAACACAGGCGTAAACTCCGTTGGTTTTGCATTCGACTGGGTATATACTTCAAGCCCATAGAGATCGCGAGTCTTGGGGTGAATTGGAAGTGTTCGCGAGCTCATATCGGATCTTCCCTCGCTTTTATCTTTTCTTCTGGATTTCTAAGATCGAGTGATCGCGACAGCGGTGTCCGTTCACTCCCCGGTGGTTCCGGTCATCGCGTTCGAGGTTCTTATGGATACGCCAACGGATGTAGCCACCCCCCTGGGTGAACTCGATGTCGGCAATGACAAGGCAGTGGCCGAGTTGGTAGTGCTGCTCTACTCGGAACTGCGGAATTTGGCGTCTCGTTACTTGCGGCGGGAGCGCAGCGATCACACCTTGCAAACGACCGCCCTGGTGCACGAGGCGTATCTTCGCCTAGCCGATCAGAGAGAAGTTCGTTGGAAAAACAGGGAGCAGTTCCTGGGCGTCGCCGCACAATTGATGCGCCGGATACTGGTTGACTACAGCCGTGGCCATGACGCCAAAAAACGCGGCAAGGGCTTTGAGAGAGTTTTCCTGGAAGAAGCGGCAGGCGTTTCCAAGGGGAAGGCAGCAGATGTCATTGCCTTGGATGAAGCTCTGACCCGACTGGCCGAATTCGATCCGCAGCAAGCCCGGCTTGTGGAGATGCGTTTTTTCGGCGGTTTAAGTATTGAGGAGGCTGCCGGAGTCCTGGGAGTTTCCCGCACGACGGTTAAGCGCAATTGGAACCTGGGCAAGGCATGGCTCGCGCGTGAGCTACGCAGAGGCGACCAGAAAGATGCCTGAAAAATGGGACCAAGTAAAAGAGTTGTTCGCGTTGGCCCTGGAGCGAGACCCCGAGGAGCGAAGTAGTTTTTTGCGTCAAGCCTGCGCGGGCGATGACTCCCTGCGCACCGAAATAGAATCGCTGCTGTCGAGCTTCGACGGCGCCGCCACTTTTCTGGAGGATTGTCCCGCCGCCGATCTGCTGTCCGCGCGGTCGCGTGCGATGACGGGAAGAAGGATTGGGGCGTACCGCATCATCCGCGAGATTGGGCAGGGCGGCATGGCGGTGGTTTATTTGGCTGAGCGTGCGGATGACCAGTATCGCAAACGTGTAGCCATCAAAATGCTGAAGCCAGGGACTAAGCAGGATGAAATCCTCCGGCGTTTTCGCAACGAGCGACAGGCGCTGGCAGCTCTGGACCACCCCAGCATCGTACGACTCCTCGACGGTGGGAGCACCGAAGAAGGCTTGCCTTATCTGATCATGGAGTACGTCGAGGGCGTTCGTATCGACGAATATTGCGATACTCGCAGACTGTCGATCACCGAACGCTTGCAGTTGTTCCGTGCCGTCTGCCTGGCAGTGCAATACGCCCATGAGACCCTCGTCATCCATCGTGATCTGAAGCCCAGCAATATTCTGATTACCACGGAGGGCGTGGTCCGGCTCTTGGATTTTGGCATTGCCAAAGTGCTCAACCCGCAATGGTCCCCAGACACGAGGCTTACCCGAACCGATTGGCGCCCGATGACGCCCGAGTACGCGAGTCCCGAACAGTTGCGCGGAGCACCGGTCACAAAGACCACGGATATCTATTCGCTTGGACTCTTGCTTTACGAGCTGTTGACCGGGCATCGGCCGTATCGGGCTCGTCACGATTCTGCTTTGGAGATCGAGCGCCACCGTTATAACGAGGAACCGGAGAAGCCGAGTGTGGCAGTCGGCAGGATTGACGAAAAAGCATCTCACGATGGCAGCACGCGAACCGTAATCACCCCTCAATTAGTTGCTGAAGTACGTGCCCTTCGGCCCGAAGACCTGCCGCGTTGCTTGCGAGGCGATCTCGACACCATCGTGATGAAGGCAATCCGCACGGAGCCGGAACATCGTTATGCCTCCGCGGAAGAGTTCTCGAAGGATATCGAGCGGCACCTTTCGGGATTGCCCATTAAAGCCCGTAAACCTACTCTTCTCTACCGCGGCGGGAAATTCGTCCGTCGGCATACGGAGTCGTTGGCTACCGCCATACTGATACTCGCGGTGACAGCTGGTTTGGGGGTGTGGGCAGCGCGCAGATTGTGGAAACAGGAGACTGCCACCGAGCCCACGTCCAGCGCTCATCACGTTCGAATACGTCCCTCGGTCGCTGTATTAGGGTTCAAGAATCTCTCCAGCCGCCTAGACACCGTTTGGATTTCGACCGCGCTGTCGGAGATGTTGACTGCGGAACTGGCGGCCGGCGAGCAATTGCGCACTGTACCGGACGAGACAGTCGCGCGAACGAAAATCGACCTTGGTCTTTCCAATGTAGAGAGTCTGCCTCCCGACGCATTGACGCAAGTTCGCAAGAACCTGGCAAGCGACTTCATCATTCTCGGCTCATATCTCGACCTGGGAGAAGAAAAGGGAGGCCAAATTCGCCTCGACCTTCGCCTCGAAGACGCTGTCAAAGGAGAAACTGTCGCTGCCGTCTCGGAAACGGGCACTGAGAAAACCATAATCGATCTCGCTTCGCAGGTTGGTGCGCGCTTGCGCGAGCAGTTCGGGCTGGCGAAGCTTTCCCAAATCGAATCCGACGGAGTTCGAGCCGAGCTACCGTCGAATCCGGAAGCAATACGTCCGTATTCGCAAGGACTCGCCAAGATCAGGGCCTTTGATGCACTATCGGCACAGGAGCTCCTCAGCCACGCTGTCGCTGCCGATCCCTCCTTTCCTCTGGCTCACTCTGAGCTCGCAAGGACGTGGTCGTCCCTCGGGTATGACTCCAACGCGCAGCAGGAAGCAAAGCAAGCCTTGGATGGAGCGGGCAATCTTTCGCGTGAGAAGCACCTGCTGGTCGAGGCCCGGTTCTATGAGACGAGCAGGAATTGGGAAAAGGCCATTGAAGCCTATCAGACTCTATTCAGCTTTTTCCCCGACAATCTCGAGTACGGCTTGCAGCTGGCAAACGCTGAAACTGCTGGCGGCCGAGGCAAGGATGCATTGAAGAGCTTGGCCGCTCTGGATGCCTCGGGGGTGCAGACAAAGGGCGACCCGCGAATCGATGTGGCCAGATCGGACGCCGCTGCGTCGCTCGGCGACAACAAACTCAGGCTAGACAAGGCAGAGCTCGCGGCACAAGAAGCAGGTGAACAAGGGGCCAAACTCCTGCTGGCTCGCGCACGAAATTCTGAGTGCCGGGCTTTAGCGGATCTTGGCGAAAACGAGAAGGCCAAGGGTACCTGCGAAGAAGCGAGACAGATCTATGAAGCCGCGGGAGACCGCAACGGTTTGGCGCAGACCCTGCACGACATGGCTGAGGTCCCCATCAATCAAGGGGATTTCGCTGCGGCTGAGAAGTTGTACAGTCAAGCACTTACCATAGCGCGAGCCATCGGCAATCAGAAGGGTCAGGGGAGAGAACTGTTGGACCTCGGCCTGATTTCTGCCAAGAAAGGTGACTTCACCACTGCGCGACGGATGTATGACGAGTCATTGCGGAGTTACGAGAAGGCGGGTGACAAGTATGGAATGGCCAGCGTGATGGGCAATACCGGCACCCTCTTGCGCGCACAAGGGAAATTGCAGGACGCACTTAACCATTTTCAACAGACGTTCGAGTTGTCTAGCGAAGTGGGACATCGGGGTTCAGCTGCGCAAGCCATGGCGGCAATTGGAGACGTATTGTTAGAAGAAGGAAATCTACCTGGGGCTTACAAAATGTACCAACAGGCCTCGACTATTGAGCGCGAGATTGGTGGAAAGAATATCTACGCCTCAACGCTCAGTCAAATGGGGCGAGTGTTTCGGCAACAGGCGAAAGCGGATGAGGCACAACAGGCTTATCGTGAGTCCCTTTCCCTGCAGGAGGAACTTGGAAATAAAAGCGACGCCGCCGAAACTCGCCTGGCGCTGGCGGAATTGGATTGCGATTCCGGCAAAGGAACCGAGGCAGAACAACTCAGCCGCACGGCGGTCGAAGCGTTTCGCGCGGATGCTTACGCCGATGAGGAGATCTTCGCGCAATCTATGTTATCCAGAGCCCTTCTTCAACAAGGAAAGGTAAACGAGGCGCGTGCAGCCGTCGCCGAAGCGGTCCGACTTTCGGAAAAGAGCCAGGATGTAACCGTGCGAATCCCGGTGATACTTGATCATGCCTACGTCATGGCAGCCGGGAAAAACCTGGGCGGAGCGGAGACCACCGCTCAAGAAGGGCTGACCCGTGCGCGCAACCTGGGTCTTTTTCGCTTGCAACTGGAGGCCTCTCTCGCTCTGGGTCAGATTCAGATGACAGGGCCAAATCCCGCCGCGGGTCGCAAACGGCTCGAGGAAACGGAAGAAACCGCACATTCAAAGGGTTTCGAGCTTATCGCACGGAAGGCCAGTGCTGCGCGACAAGCAAACAGCCGTTAGGCTTCGCAAACTTGGACTGGAACTCCCTTTCCTTTACAGAGAATTCTCGATGGCCAGCGCCATGCCCATGCCGCCGCTGACGCAAAGCGTGGCCAAGCCGCGGCGTGCTTTTCGCTTGAGCATTTCGTGGAGCAGCGTCACCGTGATGCGCGCCCCGGTGCAGCCGATGGGATGGCCGAGGGCGATGGCGCCGCCGTTGACGTTGAGTTTCTCGCGATCGAAGTACAACTCGCGATCGCACGCCAGCACCTGAGCGGCGAAAGCTTCGTTGAGTTCGACCAGATCGAAGTCG
>Ga0187818_10000572_pt1 | contig 13528 bp, 11 predicted proteins | sample NC_wetland_sal_i_14_FD_130581 | JGI IMG/M metagenome (GOLD analysis project Ga0187818, IMG submission 130581) | Wetland sediment microbial communities from Neuse River Estuary, North Carolina, USA - SO4_3 | ecosystem: Environmental > Aquatic > Freshwater > Wetlands > Sediment | place: USA... | reverse complement strand
GGCTCGCTGGGAGGACCTGGAGCGCCGTCTGACGGTGCTCGAGGAAAAACTGTTCGCCGGGTTGCTGGCCTCGACCGCGGATGAGGAAATCGTCGCCGTGCGGGCACAGGCTGACCGCGATCTCATCCCTTACCGTCAAAAGATGTCCGGAGCGCAGATCGAGCAACTGCAGAAGCAGTACGTCCACAAACGCCTGCTGGAGAAATACAGCTTACCGCGGCTGAGCTTGTTTTACATGACGTGATGATCGTGCTTCGTGTTCAAGATGAACCATTGTTTCGACGCACTAATTCTCGGCGGCGGCGCGGCGGGCTTGATGTGCGCCATGGAGGCCGGCAAGCGCGGGCGGCGGGTTGCCGTTCTCGAACGCGCCGACCGCCTGGGCAAGAAGATTCTCATCTCGGGCGGCGGCCGCTGTAATTTCACGAATATTCATTGCCAGCCGGAAGATTTTTTGTCTGCCAATCCCCACTTTGCCAAGTCGGCGCTGGCCCGCTGTACGCCGGCGGATTTTATCGTGCTGGTAGAGAAACACAAGATTCCTTACCACGAAAAGGCGCTGGGCCAATTGTTCTGCGACCATTCCGCCCGCGACATTCTGGCGATGCTCGAAGCCGAATGCCGCGCTGCCGCGGTCAGCGTTTTCCTGAACGTAGAGATTCAGGAAGTAAGCCGCACCACAGAATTCGTCGTACGAGCCGACAACGCCGAATTTCGCGCGCCCACACTGGTGGTCGCCACCGGTGGCTTGTCCATTCCGAAGATCGGTGCGACATCGTTCGGCTACGACCTGGCTCGGCAGTTCGGGTTGAAAATTCGCGATCCTTGGCCGGGGCTCGTGCCGCTGGTGCTCGAATCTGATGACCGTTCTCACTACTGCGATCTGGCTGGCGTTTCCACCGAGGTCGTTGTCTCCTGCGACGGCCAGCAGTTCCGCGAGAAGATGCTGATTACGCATCGCGGGCTCAGCGGTCCGGCGATTCTGCAGATTTCTTCCTATTGGAAAAAGCCGCAGCCGATCGGGATTGATCTAGCGCCGGCCAGCGAAGTGACGGCGGACTTGCGTGACCCGAAGGCGCCGAGAAACTTATCTGCCCTGCGCTCCCAGTTGCGCCAGCGTCTGCCGAGTCGCCTCGCGGACCGACGGCTGGAACTTCATCCGCCCGCCTCATGGACGAACGCCGCCCTCGCCGATTTCGAACGCCAGGTTCACGCGTGGACCATAACGCCGGCTGGCACCGAGGGCTACGAAAAAGCTGAAGTGACCGCTGGAGGCGTAGACACCAGCGAACTCTCGCCCCAAACGATGGAGTGCCGCAATATTCCTGGTCTGTTTTTCATCGGCGAGGTCGTGGACGTAACCGGCCATCTCGGCGGCTTCAATTTCCAATGGGCCTGGGCTTCGGGCGCGGCGGCGGGAAGAGCGATCCAGGACTAGGATATAGTTTCGAGAGTTAGATATGAGGACATGGCTTCAGAGATATCTTCTGCTGTCCGCGATTCTGGCCGTAGTCTCAGTCGGTGCGTCCGCCGGGGTCGAAACCGAGGTGATCGACAAGACCCAGGTCGTTAAAGCCGTGTCAGGCGTTGTGCGCGACCCGAGAGGAGATCCAATTTCTGGTGCGACGGTGGCAGAAGTGACGCCTGACCTGAAAACGGTCATTCAGAGCACCACGACCGACGAAAGGGGGCATTTCGTGCTGCACCGAATACCTGGCACAAAGATCCACAATCTGGTGATTTCCAGGAGGCCCTTCAACCCGCTCGTCGTTCACGTCAGGGTCAGCAAGTGGACGAAGAAGCCTCTCGAACTGAAGCTCGAATTGAGCACCTAAGGTTTTCGAAATCGGCAGGCCTTGCTTCTCACCATCGAAAAGATGATCTATGGCGGCGACGGTTTGGCCCGCCTCCCTGCCGACTCTCACGGCCGTGGCAAGGCTGTGTTTGTGCCCTTCGTCCTGGCAGGAGAACAGGTCGAGGCCTCCCTTATCGAGCAGAAGCCCGGCTTTGCGCGCGGGACCGCTGACGCGATGGTAACGCCTTCTCCACACCGCATCCAGCCGGCCTGTCCCTACTTCGGGCAGTGCGGAGGCTGCCACTATCAGCACGCCAGTTATGAACATCAGCTCGAGATCAAGAAAGAAATCCTGCGCGAGACTTTGCGCCGTACGGCGAAGATCGAGTTGCCCTGCGACATTCAGGTTCATGCCTCTCCGCCGTGGAAATATCGTAACCGCTCCCGCCTCCAGCTACAGACGCAGCCCGCCTTCGCTGCCGGATATTTCAAGCTTGGCTCGCACGAACTGCTGCCCGTCGAGGAATGCCCCATCAGCTCGCCGCTCATCAACCGCGCCATTTTCACCCTGTGGCAGAGCGGACGAGATGGCAAAGTTCCCGAGGGAGTCGAGGAAATAGAGTTCTTCGCCAACGCCGACGACTCGCAATTGTTGGCAGAAGTGTCCTGCTCGCCGGAGGGTCCCCGCTCAGGAGTGCGAGCATGGGCGGAAGAATTTGGCGCAGCTATGCCTGAAATCGCGGGCGTTGTGGCCTTCCGCGAGACTAAGCCCGCGACTGGGCAACCAGAAAAGCTGCTCTCCCTCGGCGCCCCGTTCCTAACCTATCAAACGCAGCGCTCCGCTTACCGCGTCAGCGCCGGTTCGTTCTTTCAGACCAACCGCCATCTCACCGACGAACTGGTGAAGATCGTGACCGAAGGCCTGTCCGGCGACCTGGCCCTGGATCTTTACGCCGGGGTCGGCCTGTTTTCCACAGCCCTGGCCTTTCATCACATTATTTCTGTTGAGTCGTCACAGACGTCCACAGCCGACCTTGCCTACAATCTTGCCTTGAACGGAGAGGCGGTCCAGGCCACAACGGAGCAATACCTGGCCCGTGCGGAAGATTCGGGGCGGGCCGGGAAGGGCAGAGCCCTCCCTTATAACTTTCATAAGCCCGACCTGGCGGTAGTGGACCCGCCCCGCAGTGGCCTGGGACAGCGCGTGGCGCGTCAAGTGGCGAACTTGAACGCGCCGCGCCTCATTTATGTTTCGTGCGATCCGGCGACGCTGGCGCGGGATCTGGTCCACCTGTTTGCAGCCGGCTATCGCGTTGAACGAGTGCACCTGGTGGATTTGTTTCCTCAGACCTTTCACCTGGAGAGCGTGGTTCACCTGGTGCGATGACGAGTGGGAATCGCAGAGGCGGCCGCCGGAGAGTTCCGGTACGGCGCCGAGTGCGGGAGGTTCAACCACCGGAGCTGAAGCCCGCCCAATTTTCGATCGCTGACGCGGCCCCTTCGACAAGCTCAGGGCAAGCTCTTAAGGGCCGCTCTTCCACGGTAGGTCGAGTGCCGGCTTTTCTCCGAGCGCCGCTTCACGCGGCTTGAAATATGACTCTCTTCGCGCCGGATCGCCCGCCCGCCACGCCGTTCACTGAAAAGACTTCTCCGCCGGCTCTTCCGACGTTCCATTTCAAAGCAACCCGCCAGCCCATGCTGTGGGCGGCTGCCGCCTACTCCTCCGGAATCGTGGGCGGGATTTACATGTGGCGGCCTGCGTTGTGGTGGGTCGTCGCAGGAGTTGCCTTCGTGTGCGCCGCGGCGTATTTTGCGCAACGGCGCTCCGGCCTGGGTTGGGCGTTGGCTCTGGGAGCGTTTTTTCTATTAGGCGCGCTGCACGTTCAAGTCCGCGGGGCCTCGATTCGCCTGGACACAAGTATCCAACCTTATGCGAACGGGCAGGAACTCGACATCATCGCCCACGTCGCGCGCGACGGGCGCGTGCAGCCGGGCGGCCTCGGCGAAAGCCGCCAGACTCTTGACGTCGAAACCGAACAAATCACCACCGATGCCGGCGAGGCTCTGCCAATTCATTCCGGCATCCGGCTCAGCATTTACAGCCCGCGTTCGCACGACGCCGTCCCTGACGAGGACTCCGTTGCAGAGCCCGCCCGAGCCGCGGCGTCCATGCCTGCTTTCTACTACGGCCAGCGGCTTCATTTCTTCACCAAGCTCAAGCTGCCGCGCAATTTCCGCAACCCCGGAGCCTTCGACTATCAGGGATATCTCGCCGACCACGGCATCGCCGCGCTAGCCTCGGCCAAAATCGAAAACGTCGAGCTGATCCCAGGCTTCGCTGGCAGCCGGTTTGGCTCGTGGCGCAGCCGGCTGCACCGCGGAGTCATTGCCAAGGTGCACGAGCTCTGGCCTGCGCGCGAGGCCGCCTTGATTGACGCCATGGTCATCGGCGAAGAGGCCTTCATTGACCGCGACACACGGACTGACTTTCAGCGCTCGGGTACTTACCACGTGCTGGTGGTCTCCGGGATGAACGTCACCATTCTGGCCTTCGTGGTCTTCTGGACGCTCCGTCGACTGCGCCTGCCCGACATTCCCGCCACCGTGCTGACGGTGCTGTTCTGCGTCGCCTATGCTTTCATCACCGAGGTGGGCTCGCCCGTCTGGCGGGCCACGCTGATGTGCGCCGTCTACCTGGGCACCCGCCTGCTCTACCGCGACCGCGCCATGGTCAACGCGCTCGGTGCGGCGGCGCTGGGATTGCTCGTGTTCGATCCGCGCCAGCTTTTCACCGCCAGCTTCCAGATGACATTCCTATGCGTTCTTATCGTGGCCGCCATCGGCATTCCGATTCTGCAGCGCACTTCCCAGCTCTACAAGCGGGCCCTGGCCAACTGGGACTCGCCTGCCTACGCCGCGATACTGCCTCCGCGGGTGGGCCAGTTCCGAGTGGATTTGCAGTTCATCGCCGCGCGCGTCGCTCTCTTCGTGGGCGGGAAATGGTCGCAGCGCTTGATCCGCGCGGCGGCTGGCTTCGCTTTGGCGACCGGGGAACTATTCTTCATCTCCGCGGTCATGCAAATGGGGCTGGCCCTGCCTATGGCGTACTACTTCCATCGCGCCACGACCATCGGCTGGCCCGCGAATCTCGCCGTCGTGCCGTTAATGCAACTTCTCATGCCGGCCGCCGTGGCTGCGCTGACCCTGGGCTACATTTCGCCGTGGCTGGCGAAGATTCCCGCACTCCTGACTTCGTTCACGCTGGCCGGGATCACCGGCACGGTGCACGGCCTGGGCGCGCTGCGCCTGGCGGACCTGCGCGTCCCCATGCCTTCAATGGCAACGATGGCACTGGCAGCGGCGGCTCTGGTGCTGGCCATGTGGGCGGCGCGCCGCCGCGCAGTGCTCGCGGCAAGCGGCCTGGCAGCAATTCTAGCCGCGTCGTTCGCCCTGGCTTTCCTCGTACCTGCGCCGCGGGCCGATGCCGGCGTTCTGGAAGTGACGTCAATTGACGTCGGCGAGGGAGATTCCATCCTGCTAGTCTCGCCCCTCGGCCGCACTCTACTCGTCGACGCCGGAGGCCCCGTCGGTCCCGGCGGCTCGCAACTCGACTTTGGGGAAGATGTCGTCTCGCCCTATCTCTGGACCCGCGGCTTTTCCCGCCTCGACGCGGTCGCCATTACTCATGGCCACTCCGACCACATCGGCGGCATGGCAGCCGTGCTCAAGAATTTCAAGCCGAGTGAATTGTGGGTTGGTCTCCTGCCGCCGAGCCAGGCTCTGGAGAATGTGATCGCTACCGCTCACGCCCTGGGCATTAAAGTCGTTCGGCACTGGGAGGGAGATGAATTCAATTTCGGCGGAGCCACGGTCAGCGTGCTGTTCCCGCCGCGCGACTTGCCCCCCGGCGCCAAGCCGCAGAACAACGACTCGATGGTGTTGCGGGTGAGCTACCGAGAATCGTCAGTGTTACTGGAGGGAGATGCCGAAAAGCGCGTGGAGCGCCGCGTGGCCGCTCTCCATCATCCCAGCGCAAGTCTGCTGAAAGTGGGCCATCACGGGAGCGCGAACGCAACCACGCCGGAACTTGTCGCGTCCGCACGGCCGCAGTTCGCCGTCATTTCAGTAGGAGCGGGCAATTCTTTCGGTCTGCCGCGTCCGGAAACGCTGGCCCGCCTAGCTGAAGCCGGAACCCGCGTCTACCGCACCGACATGGACGGAGCCGTCTCGTTTTATCTGGATGGCCGCTCGGTTACAGCTTCGGTGGCGGCTCTTCATTAGTTTCAATCTCCGCGGTTTCATCATCATCCGCAGGCACGGTCCTCCGCTGCTCGGCAATCAGGCTTCGCGCCTTCTCCGCATCTTCCTCCCGCACCAGCAGGATCATTCCCCCGAATCCCGGGATCATATCTTCCACTTCTTCCGCTGCGGTGAGATCACTGTCAATGCCCGCCGACTCAAGCAGGCTCTTGACCACCAGTGCCTCCACCTCGGTGCCGGAGTCGAACACCTTCACCAGCTTTTCCTTGGGATTGGGCTGCATTTCGGCTGATGAGTAGTCAGGCTCTGCCATGGCATCTCCAATTCTGGAATCGGACCGCGGGCTGGCCGAATCCGTTCTGCACTGGGATTGATTCTACTATTCTCCCAACGACCACGACGGCCGGGTGCCCCATTGCTCGCGCTTTTTGCGAGAAGCGGGGGTTCAACCACACCTTCGGGTACTTGTTTTCTTCCGCGGCTCAGGCACAATGCCTCTAAGCAATGCCGCAACGCCGGAGCGCGTTGCGACATCTAAACCAGCGGGATGGAGTGGGGACACCATGAACTTTCCTGAGCAGGCCGGGCAGGAAGCGGGCTTTCCGCTATCAGACGACGAGGCCCGCCGCGCGCGGGAGGAGGAAGCCCGCAAAATCCGCCGCCTGCAATTGATGATCAGCATGGTGATGTCGGTGATCGGCCAGGACCCCAACCTCACCGTGGAGGAAGCCTCCGAACTGGCCGCCGGCGCCAAGCGCGCCGCGCTGGCCATGTTCCCCGACAAGGAACTCGCCTTCGATCTGCTCTACAAACCGCGCCTGCAGCGCATCCTGCGCGAGCGATTCCGGCTGCAGTAAGCCGTTGTTGATTGGTGGATTGTTGACTGAAACCCCAAGCGCGGCAGCGTGCTACCGGAAAGCGATTCGGGCTTCGAAATCTGCAATCTAAAATCTGCAATCCGAAATCTGAAATTACCTCACTCGTCCGCTACTGAGTTCCTCAGCGTCCCCACTCCCTCCACGGTGACTTCCACCACATCTCCCGCGACCAGCGGCCCCACGCCCGAGGGCGTCCCGCTGGGAATCAAATCGCCGGGAAACAACGTCATGGCCTGCGCAATGTGGCGGATCACCACATCCAGCGCAAAAATGAAGTCGCGCGTATTGCCCTGTTGCCGGACCGCGCCGTTGACGCGGGTTTCCACCCCGACGCCGGCCCCAGCCCACGGGTCAATTTCATTCGTGACCAGCGGCCCCACCGGGCAGAACGTGTCGAAGCCCTTGGCGCGGCTCCATTGCCCGTCTTTATTTTGCAGGTCGCGGGCCGTGACATCGTTCACGCAGGTGTAGCCGAGAATGTATTGCCGGATGTCGGCATCCGCCGCGGGTTGGTAGCAAGTCTTGCCGATGACGACACCCAGCTCGCCTTCATAATCAACGCGCTCGGAAATCTTTGGCCGTCGCACCGTCCCGCCGGGCGCCAGCAGCGCCGACGTGGCTTTCAGGAAAATCAGCGGCTCCTTCGGCACTTCGTGCCCCAGCTCGGCCGCGTGCTCGCGATAATTCCGCCCCACGCACACGATCTTCGACGGCCGCACCGGCGGCACCAGGAGCGCTTCTTCCAGCGGAATCGCCTCAATCCGGCGCGTGCGCAGGCTTTCCAGGTCCCCGCCGGCTTCTTCCGGAGGCGTGAGCAGAATCCTGACGATCGCATCGCGCCCGCCAACCGGCTCGACCAGCCCGTACTGGGCCTGGCCATTGAATTGAAATCGGCAGTATCTCATCGCTCTCTATCTAACCACGATTGATTGAAAAGACAGTGAACTTGTTTACATAAATGCTCTTGTCACGCAGACTGCGAGCCCTCAGGGGCTAAAGCCCTCATCATTCGCCGCCTGATCGGCACCGCTGAAGCCGTGCCCTACCTAAAACCGGTTTATGAAACACATCCTAGCGGGGGTTTTACGGCACCCGCTCACTCGCCTCTTCCGACCGTGCGCTTTCGTTCCCGCGCAAGTCCACGGCCGAGACCGAATAGAAATAGTTTTTCCCTGACGCCACATTCACATCGCGGTAGGCCGGAGTCTTCACCAGCTGCGCGTTCACCTTCACCGGTGCAGCGCCTTCTTCATGCCGATACACGCTATAACCGTCAAGATCAACGTCCGTCACCGGCGCCCAGATCAGGTCGATGAATGGCTGTTGCCCTGGACCAGAAAACACGGCCTGCAACCCAGACGGCACGGCGGGCGGAAAGACATCGTCGGCGAACACCTTGACTTCAGGGGTGTCGTCGCCTTCGATTTCAAACGCGGGCTTGCCCGGCTCGGCGATCACGAGGACCGCCGTCCCGCGGTAGAAATAGGTCTTTTCCCAGTCAAATGTCTGGTCCAGGTAACTCACCGGACAAGGCTCTGCCGCTTGTTCCGCCTGAGGTGCATCCGAGGCGGGAGTGGGTGCGGGTGCAGTCATCTCTGAGCAGTGCCCGAGATCGAGGTCTGCAATCTTGTTCTCCGCGCTGCCCTCCTGCTTGCGGTAGATTCGAAACAGGGAACGAACGTTCGGCGCTTCCTTCGGTGCGGGCGGAACTGCCCACGAGACGCGCACTCCTTGCGCCGTAACCTCTGCCGCAAAATTCGAGAATGGAGGCGGAGCCGCTGCAGCCGGAACCTGCACCTGGTTCGAGAGTCCGGCGGAATGTCCATCCTGATTCAGAATCTCCACGGCATACGTGACGAACGACGAAGGGTTGGATTGCTGCAAATCTGGCGCGAGCATATCGGTGTAGTTCGCTGCGCGCTTCTTCCCGGCGGGAGACTTGGTGGCCACCGGTTGGGGCGCCGGCATCTGACCCTCGGGTGTCCCGCACTCGGTCAACGTCGGCTCCAGTCCGCGGCAGATCCGCGTCGGCCCCAGACTGCGCACGGTCTGGCGATCCGTGGTCACGGCCGGGATCGTCCAGGTCAGGGTGACTCTGGCGCCTTTGCGCACGGCCCGCAAGTCGGATGGCGGCTGCGGCAGTTCGAGCGATGGAGGCTTCGGAGGTCCCATCGTCGCGCACGCCCCGAGCATCAGCAGCATGAACAGCCCCAGCAGCAACTTTCGTGGGAAAAGTTTCATGGGGAAGAAAACAGACTATCAGAAGGTTCGAGCTCTGCGCTGCATCCGGAAGTGCAAGCGGGTGCGGTCAATGGATTTCAGAATCAAAAGATAAACCACAGAGTACACAGAGGAACACAAGGGAAAATCGCGAGAATTCCTGTGTAGTCTCTGTGTCCTCTGTGGTTAAAGGTTCTCCAGCGGTTTTCTAGAGAATGTACCGCGACAAATCCTGATCCTTCACGATGTCGGTGAGCATCTTGCGCACGTAATCCGCATCCACGGTGACCGACTGTCCCTTCTTCTCTGGTGCGTCGAAGCTCAACTCGTCGAGCACGCGCTCCATGATGGTATGCAGCCGCCGCGCGCCAATGTTTTCGGTGCTCTCGTTGACACGGAAGGCGAAGTGCGCGATTTCGTCCAGTGCCTCGGGTGTGAACTCCAGCTTCACGCCTTCGGTTTCGAGCAGCGCCGTGTACTGCTTGACCAGCGACGATTTCGGCTCGGTCAAGATGCGCACGAAATCTTCCATGGTCAGCGACCGCAGTTCCACGCGAATCGGGAACCGGCCCTGCAATTCGGGGATCAGGTCGCTCGGCTTCGACACATGGAACGCACCCGCTGCGATGAACAGAATGTGATCGGTGCGCACCATCCCGTATCGCGTATTGACAGTCGTGCCCTCGACAATCGGGAGAATGTCACGCTGCACGCCCTCGCGCGAGACGTCGGGCCCGTGCCCGCCTTCGCGGCCGGCAATCTTGTCGATTTCGTCGAGAAACACGATCCCGGAATTCTCGACGCGCTCGATCGCGATTCGCGTTACCTGATCCATATCAATCAGTCGCTGCTCTTCTTCCTGAATCAGGTATTCGAAGGCCTCGTTCACCTTCATCTTCCGCTTCTTGGTGCGCTGCCCGAAGATGTTCGGCAACATATCCTTGATGTTGACGTCCATCTCCTCGACACCCTGGTTCGAAATGATCTCGAACGACGGGAAGTTGCGCTCGCGCACATCAATCTCCACCGTACGGTCGTCCAGCTTGCCCTCGCGTAATTGCTGGCGCAGTTTTTCCCGCGTCCGGCTGGAGGATTCCACCAAAGCGCTCCCGCCATCAATGACGACGCCGCCCGCGCTCGAAGGCTCTGGGCGCGGCGGAGGCGACGGCGGCAGCAGAATGTCAAGCAGCCGCTCTTCCGCGTTGAGTTCCGCCTTGTCGGCAACGTCTTCCAGCTTTTCCCCGCGCACATTGTCAATGGCAATCTCGACCAGATCGCGCACCATGGACTCCACGTCGCGCCCCACGTAACCGACTTCGGTGAACTTCGACGCTTCGACTTTCAGGAACGGAGAATTCGCCAGCCGGGCCAGCCGCCGCGCGATCTCGGTCTTTCCCACTCCCGTCGGCCCGATCATGATTATGTTTTTGGGAATGATTTCTTCGGCGAGGTCGGGAGCGAGTTTCTGGCGCCGCATACGATTGCGGAGCGCAATGGCCACGGCGCGCTTGGCGTCGTTTTGGCCGATCACGTGTTTGTCCAACTCGGCGACGATCTCACGCGGCGTGAGTTCGTCCAGCGCGAGCTGTTCTTCTTCGGCGGTGGAGGGTAGATAGATGGCCATAAAATTCGGACCTTGGACTTCAGACCTCAGACCTCGGCACAACGTGGCTGAAGTTGGAGGTCTGAGGTCGGAGGTCTGACGTCTGAGGTCTATAGCTCTTCAATCGTTACCTTGTCATTGGTATAGATGCACATCTTGCCCGCGATCTTCATTGCTTCTTCGGCAATCTGCCGGGCGGTGAGCTGGGTGTGCTCGGCGAGTGCCTGCGCCGCGGCCTGAGCGTAAGCCCCGCCGCTGCCGATCGCTGCCACGCTGCCGTCGGGTTCGATGACGTCGCCCTGCCCGCTCAGCAGATAGGTCTGCTCCTTGTCGCAGACCAGCAGCAGGGCCTCCAGATGGCGCAAGTACTTATCAGTGCGCCAATCCTTGGCCAGTTCCACCGCCGCCCGCCCCAGGTTGCCGTGATACTGCTCCAGCTTGGCTTCAAAGCGGCTGAACAGGGTAAAGGCGTCGGCCGTAGACCCGGCAAACCCGGAAAGAATCTTGTCGTTGTAGAGCCGGCGGATCTTCTTGGCCGTGTGCTTGATCACCGACTCGCCCAGCGTGACCTGCCCATCCCCGGCCAGAACCACACTTCCACCGCGGCGTACCGACAAAACTGTAGTCGAACGTATTAGTCGCTTCGCAGTCATGGGCGCAATTTTCGATTATAACAGCGCTCGGCGCGATCCTACGGTACGGTATCAGGGTCACAGCACCGCCACCTGCCGTTTGAGTTCTTCGCCTCATGGTGGCCGCAGGCCGTCAAATGTCCAGATTCTCCGCGACTCTCGCGCCTGAGAGGCTGCCCTCCTGGCTGCGCAAGAGTGCTTCAGTAACCCGTCCAGCGATTACTCGTGTGACTTTACCCGGCCCTTATCTGCCCTTAACTTCTAGCTCATGCGCTCTTCTGCTGCGGTTCTTTGCCGCGATCAAGCGTCGCTGGAGACGTTGAACGCCACTCTCTGCGAGCTGGGCATCCGGATGGTGAACTGCCCCTCGCGTGAGGAGGCTCTCGAACTGGTTCTGGCCGGCCGTTGCTCCACCCTGATTGTGGACTTCGATCTTCCCGGCGCGGAAGAAGTCATTCGCATGGCGGCTCTGCTGCCGCCGGTGCAGAAGCCCGCCCTGCTGGCCGTTGCCAGCCGCGCCTGGCCGGGGACGGGCGAGGCGTTCCATTCCGGCGCCAGCCGCATCCTTTACCGGCCGCTCGATGCGCAGCAGGTCAAAGACGCCTTCCGGTCCCGGAGAGCAACCAAGAAAACCCGGCGCAAGGCCGCGCGCTACCAAATGAAAGCTCTGGTGTACCTGGAGTTCGAGAAACGCTCGCTGCCCGCGATCAGCATTGATATCAGCGAAACCGGCATAGCGGTTCAGGCCGTCGAAACCGTGCCCATCACCTCTGACCTCGCCTTCCGCTGTGTTTTGCCCGGCACCAGTGTGTGGCTGGCGGGCCGCGCCGAGGTAATCTGGGCCAGCGAGCACGGCCGGGCGGGGATGTTCTTCTCTCAACTCTCACCCGCCTCCATGAAGCATCTGAAGCATTGGCTCAGCCGCCGCCGCGCTCACACCCACGCAAAAAAGGGAGCGCACGCCCTGCTCCCTCCCGAGGACGACCACGTGTGCTTTGCCGCCGCCGGGGAGTGACCGGCTGCACACATTCTCCAGTCCCACAGGCCACGAGGAGAACTTCGGTTTCTTAAGATTGAGGAAAGCCCACTTCTCGCGCACAAAACGCGCTGGAAATGGGGCACCCGCATGTCGCTTTCAAACTAACGGAAACTGGGTGCCCCACGTCTCGCTTTTGAGATGTGGGGATTTTCGTGCGAAGCCTACACTCCCACCGCCTGCGGCTTACTCGCCAGCAACTGCCTTAGCACGTACTGCAGGATTCCTCCGTTGGCGTAATACAGCGCTTCCTGCGGCGTATCGATGCGCACCAGCGCATCGAACTCGACCGGCTCCTTGCCTTTGGGGGTGGCTCGGACTTTCACGGTGCGTCCGGCGGCGAAATGCTCGACCACGTCGCGAATGCCGGTAACCTCGAACACTTCCTCTCCCGTCAGTTTGAGCGACTCCGCGTTCTTGCCGGCGGGGAACTGCAGGGGCAGAATACCCATGCCGACCAGGTTCGAGCGATGAATGCGTTCGTAGCTCTCGGCGATCACGGCGCGTACGCCGAGCAAGGCTGGCCCTTTCGCGGCCCAGTCGCGCGACGAGCCCGAACCGTACTCCTTGCCGGCGAGAATGACGAGCGGAGTGTTGGTGGCGCGATATTTTTCCGACGCGTCGAAGATCGTCATCTCCGCTCCCGACGGCAGGTGCCGCGTGAAGCCGCCTTCGGTCGCGACCAGTTTGTTGCGCAGGCGAACATTGGCGAACGTCCCCCGCACCATCACTTCGTGGTTGCCGCGCCGCGATCCGTAGGAATTGAAATCCGCCGGTTTGACGCCATGCTCCTGCAAATATTTCCCGGCCGGGCTGTCTTTCTTGATGGAGCCCGCCGGCGAAATATGGTCGGTGGTCACGCTGTCGCCGAGGACCGCCAGCACGCGCGCTCTCCTGATCTCTTGCACCCGGGCGGGTTTAACGGCCATTTCGTCGAAATAGGGAGCTTGGCGGATATAGGTTGAGTCCTTGTCCCACGCGTAAGTCTGGCCCTGGGGCAGGACCAGACCGCGCCAACGCTCATCGCCCTGAAAGACCTCGGCGTAGGACTTGCTGAACATCTCGGAAGAAATCGCCTGCTGCATGGATTCTTCGATCTCGCGC
>Ga0187818_10000571_pt1 | contig 13531 bp, 13 predicted proteins | sample NC_wetland_sal_i_14_FD_130581 | JGI IMG/M metagenome (GOLD analysis project Ga0187818, IMG submission 130581) | Wetland sediment microbial communities from Neuse River Estuary, North Carolina, USA - SO4_3 | ecosystem: Environmental > Aquatic > Freshwater > Wetlands > Sediment | place: USA... | reverse complement strand
TAGCGGATCGCCGCCTCGGCTTCGCCCGCGCTCGGCGCACCGCAACTGCCGGCCGCCCAGCCCGGCTGTGCCGCCGAGGCCGCCACCAGCGCCGCGATCAGAACCAGCTTTTTCATAATCTCCCCCAAACTGAACTCCCCACACGCAAGCGACGATACGCAAACCGGCAGTTTTTTCAAGAACCGCTCCCCGACCTGGCCAGCTTGCCGCGGCGAGCATGGCGGCGCCATAGTCATCCGATGATCGTGCTGTTCACCGATTTCGGCCTTGGGGGACCCTATACCGGGCAGGTCAATGCGGTCCTGCAGGAGAGTGCGCCCGGGGTGCCGGTGATCCAGCTGTTTGCCGATGCCCCGGCCGGACAGCCAAAGCCCGCTTCCTATCTGCTGGCCGCCTACGCGGCGTGGTTTCCGGCAGGGACGGTGTTGCTCTGCGTCATCGATCCCGGGGTCGGCAGCGCCCGGCGCGGCTTGATTGCCGAGGCCGCGGGCCGGTTTTATGTCGGGCCGGACAACGGGCTCTTCGAGCTGGTGCTGCGTCGCGCCGCGAGCTCCCGCTGCTGGGAGATCGGCTGGCGGCCGCCGGCGCTGTCGGCGAGCTTTCACGGCCGAGACCTGTTCGCGCCGGTTGCCGGGCGGCTGGCGCGGGGCGAGGCGCCCGCGGCGCTGGCCAGTCCGGTCGTGCCGCGCGGCTACCCGGATTGGCCCGACGATCTGGCAGAGATCGTCTATATCGATCATTACGGCAATGCGCTGACCGGGCTGCGCGGCGAATCCCTGCCGCCGAACGCGCGCCTCGTCGCCGGCGGGCACCCCGTCGCCCATGCCGAGACTTTCTCCTCGGTGCCGAGCGGCGCGGCGTTCTGGTACGTCAATTCGAACGGGCTGGTCGAGATCGCGGTCAACACCGGGCGCGCCGATCGCGCGCTCGGCCTTGCCGTCGGAAGCGAGGTCACGATCCTGGCGTAGCGCCGCCGGTCAGGTCGGCGGGAGCACCACGTCGACCCCCGCCGGAACCCGGAGCTGGCGGCGCCGTTGCAGGCGATGCAAGAGCCACATCCCGGCGCCGATCGCGACGAACACGCCAAGCATCACCAGGCTGAACGAGCGGGCGATATCGCCGAGCATGGCGCGGAAGGCATGACCGAGGAAATAGCCGATCGCGATAAAGCTCGCCGCCCACAGCCCGGCGGCGGCGAAGTTCAGGCGGAAAAAGCGGTCCCACCGAACCGCGCTCAGGCCCAAGGCGAACGACGAGAAATTGCGAACGCCGTAGATGAAGCGGAACGACAGGATGAACCCGGCGTCATAACGCTCGAGCCAGCGCAGCGCGCCGTCGACGCCGTGGCGCCAGCGCGGGAAGCGATCGAGCAGCTTGACCCCGAAATGGCGGGCGATCCAGAAATAGAACTGATCGCCGGCAAAGCTGCCGAGCCATGCCGCGGTCAGCAGCAGCAGCGGATCAAGGAGACCCTGGGCAGCGGCGAACCCGGCGAAGATGACAACCGTCTCGCCTTCGAGAAAGGTCCAGACAAAGACGATGCCGTAGAAACACGCGCCGTTATGCGCAATGAGCTGGTTGATATCCATCGGCGATTATTGCTGACCCCGTCTCCCTGTTCCGGGCGGTCGGCCGTGGACGGCGCCGCATCCTCGCGACCGGCGAGCGGCGCATGCTAGAGTGTTGACCGAGCCCGGTCGAGCGGTTTCCCGCCGGTATTCGCGATTGCCGAAACTATACTCTCGGGGAGAAGACATGCCGATCCTTGGGTTAAAGTAGAGAGGGGACTTTGGAAGCGCACGAGATCGCCGAGCAGATCCACGAGCACTCGGAGCCCCATGCACACCCCGCCCGAACCCATGACTGGTTTCGCCGGCTCACCGCTATCTATGTCGGGATCATCGCGATGCTGCTGGCGATCGCCGCGCTTGGCGGGGCCGATGCCACAAAGCAAATGCTGAACGCCAACATCCACGCGTCGGACACCTACGCTTTCTATCAGTCGAAATATATCCGCCAGATTCATTACCAAACTGCTGCCGAGCAGCTCGAACTGCTGGCCTCCGGCGCATCGGGGCTATCGCCGGACCGGGCCGACAAGGTTACCGAGCTGGTCAAACGCTACCGCGACACGGCGGCGCGCTACGAAAGCGAGCCCGCGACCGGAGACGGCAAGAAGGAGCTCTTGGCGAAAGCCAAGGAATGGGAAACCGTGCGCGACCACGCGGCGGCGCAGACCCCGAATTTCGAATACGCCGAAGCGCTGCTCCAGATCGCCATCGTGCTCGGTTCGGTCGCGATCGTCGCAGCCTCGCCCGCGCTGCTCGGGGTCAGCGGCGTGCTCGCCGTCTTCGGATTACTCCTTACGCTCAACGGCTACCTGCTGCTGGTGCCGCTCAGCCACGGGTGACGCCATGAGCGTTCGGGTTTGCCCAACCACGGGTCATTCCGGGGCGCGGGCGACAGCCGCGAACCCGGAACCCAGGAACACCTGCGAATCAAGAAATGCTCTGCTGTTCGTGCGATACCCCCGGTGCCGTGTGCCTGGGTTCCGGGTCCGGCCCTCTGGGCCGTCCCGGAATGACCCGCATGAAAGCCGCAGCAAACCAGCCAACGGCTTTGCCGGGCGTTGGCCAATGGCAGCGTCATGAACTACTACGTCTACCTCCTCGCCAGCCGCAAGCACGGGACCCTTTATGTCGGGGTCACCAATGACCTCCCCGGGCGGGTGTACCAGCATAAGGGCAAGACAGTGCCAGGCTTCACTGCGAGATACGGCGTCGATCGGCTGGTGTGGTACGAACGCTACGACGACCCGGTATCGGCGATCGCGCGCGAAAAAGAGCTAAAGAAGTGGCGGCGCGACTGGAAGGTCAGCCTGATCGAACAGGACAACCCGGATTGGCTCGACCTTTATGACGGGATAGCTCGCTGATCACCCCCCGGCGAATTCGGCGATCAGCGCGTTGAACCGGTCCGCCGCCTCGTACTGGACCCAGTGCCCGGCCCCGGGCACCACGGCAAAACGCGCCGTCGGCTGGAAGCTGCGCAAGATCCGCGCCCGCTCGTCGAGATGGGGGTAGGCGGTGGCATCGCGTTCCCCCCAGATGCCATTGAGCCGCGCGGTGACCCGCGGCAGCGCCTCGACCAGCGCGCCGGAGCGCGAAAACCGCCGGCTGCGCATGCGGGCGCGGGCATGGTTGGTCTTCTGCAGGTAGAGCGCCAGCTCGTCGATCTTGTCCGGGTCGGCGATCATCAGCTGGTTCAGATTGTGGCGATGGGTGGCGAATTCCTCCGCTTCGTCGGCGCCGGGCGGGACGCGCTTCAGCGGCGTTGGCGAGCGTTCGAGCCCGAGACCGTTCGAGCCGACCACGGTGAAGCCGCGCACCCGGTCGCCAAGCTGGGCCGCGACATTGCCGCCGATAACCCCGCCGAACGAAAACCCGGCGAGGTGCGGCGTCACCCCGCTCGCGGTCCGGCCGCGCGCCAGCACGATGTCGAGCCCTTCAGCGATGATCGCCGCCAAGCCCTGCGCGGTCCACGGCTCGGGCGGGGTCGCCGATTCGCCGAGCCCGGGCAGATCGGGCGCGATCACCCGGAATTGCCGCGCCAGCGGCAGCACGTTGCGGATCCAATGCGTCCATGAGCCATAGCCGCCATGCAGCAGCACGAGCGGCGGGCCGCTGCCCCAGCACCGCCACACCATCGTGCCGTCGCCGCACGGCGTTTCGACCCGTTCGGCCTCGGCCGCGATCCCCGCGACCAGCGCAACCGTCCTTTCGCTGATGACCCCCACAGCCGCCTCGCAAAATTGCCGCAGCCACGCTGATAGCCGGTTTCGCGCCGTCCGCCTATAGAGAACGACGCTGCAGCGGGCGGAACCGGGCGCAAGTAGGATCGCCCGCGAAACGCGGCCTCGACACCAGCCTAAATTTTGCGCAATCCTCGATCGCGAGCGCGAATGGGAGGAACGCAATGGCGGCGATCCTGATCGGCAATTGGTGGGTGCTGGCGCTGCGCGGCGCGGCGGCCATCCTCTTTGCCACCCTCGCGTTTTTCTTGCCGGGGATCACCGCGACGGCGCTGGTCCTGTTGTTCGCGATCTATGTGTTGATCGACGGCATCTTGGCCCTCGTCGCCGCGTTACGCGCCGCGCAGCGCCACGGCCGATCCGGCGCCTTGCTGCTCGAAGGGATCCTCAACATCCTCATCGCCATCCTCGCGTTTATCTGGCCGGAGGCGGCGCTGGTCGCGCTGATCTACCTCATTGCCCTGTGGGCGGTCATCACCGGGATCGCGCTGACCGCCGCGGGGCTCGCCCTGATCCGCCTGAGCGGCGAGTGGCTCTTGGTGGCGGGCGGCCTCCTGTCGACCCTGTTGGGGATCGCCTTGTTCGTGCATCCGGGGGTCGGGGTCGTGACGCTGTCGTGGTGGTTGGGGTTCTATGCGCTCCTCTTTGGGATCGCGCTGTTGAGCGCCGCCTTCCGCATCCGCTATCACCCGGTCTGACGACGACCCCGCTCCCTTTCACCGGGCATTTTCATCATCATATGAAAGGGCGCCGAAACCCCCGGCGGAGTGGAAGATGCCGAAACGCCAGCTCGATGCATTGATGTGGGCCCAGGCCTGCGCGGCGATGGAGCGTGCCGAGCGCCTGCGGCGGCAATTCTTTCACCACGCGACGCCCCATTGGGAAGCGCCGATCGACGTCTTCGAGACCGATGACGCGCTGACCATTCTGATTGCCTTGCCCGGGGTCGAGCTCGAGCGCGTCAAGGTCACCTTGAACACCGGCACGCTGGTCGTCAGAGGCGAGCGCCCGCTGCCGGCCGAATTGCAGCACGCAAAGATCCTGCGGATGGAGATTCCCTACGGCCGTTTCGAGCGGCGGATCGAGTTGCCGCCGATGCCGTTCGAGATTTCGGGCCGACATCTCGCCAATGGCTGCCTGCTGCTGCGCCTGCAAAAGGGAACCCGATGATGGACCGGGAAGAACCTCATTTGGCCATGCCCGATGCCGCCACGACACCACCCGCAGCGGGAGCCGGACAGGGCGCGCCTGAGACGGTTGCCGCCGTTCCGGCCGACGCGCTGATCCTGATCACCACCCGCAACCTCGTGCTGTTTCCCGGGATCGTACTGCCGATGACGCTCGGCCGGCAGCGCTCGGTCGTCGCGGCGCAGACCGCGATACGCCTCAATCGCCCGGTCGGGCTGTTGCTGCAACGCGAAGCCGCGGCCGACGACCCGATGCCGGTCGATTTGCACCGCGTCGGCACCGAAGCGAACCTGCTGCGCTACGTGACCAGCCCCGACGGCAGCCACCACGTGATCTGCCAGGGCGAGAGGCGCTTTCGCGTCAAGGAGTTCCTCGACGGCTATCCGTTTTTCGTGGCCCGCGTCGAACCGGTGCCCGAGCCCGAGGAACAAAGCACGCAAATCGAGGCGCGGCTGGTCAATCTGCGCAATCTGGCGCTCGAAGTCCTACAGCTGCTGCCGCAGACCCCGGCCGAGCTGGTCAACGCGGTGCAGACCGTGACCTCGGCGCCGGCGCTCACCGATCTGATCGCCAGCTTCATGGACATCACTCCGGTCGAAAAGCAGGAGGTTCTCGAAACCTTCGCGATCGAGCGCCGGCTGGAACGCGTCTCGACGATGCTGGCGCATCGGCTCGAAGTGCTGCGCCTGTCGCGCCAGATCAGCGATCGCACCAAGGAAACCATCGACGACCGCCAGCGCGAATTCCTGCTGCGCGAGCAGCTGAAGACGATCCAGCACGAGCTCGGCGAAGGCGAGGACGCCAAGAGCCAGGAGATCGCCGAGCTGCGGCGCAAGATCGAGGCGGCCAAGATGCCGGAGGAGGTCGAGACGCACGCCAAGAAGGAGGTGGCGCGGCTCGAACGCATGCCGGAGGCGGCCGGCGAATATTCGATGGCGCGCACCTACCTCGAATGGCTGATCGAGCTGCCCTGGTCAGCCGAGGACGAGGCGCCGATCGACGTCGCCGAGGCGCGCCGCATCCTCGACGAGGACCATTACGGCCTGCCCAAGATCAAGCGCCGCATCCTCGAATTTCTCGCGATCCACAAGCTCAACCCGAGCGGCCGCAGCCCGATCCTGTGCTTTGTCGGGCCGCCCGGGGTCGGCAAGACCTCGCTCGGCCAGAGCATCGCGCGCGCCACCGGGCGCAAATTCGTCCGCGTCAGCCTCGGCGGAACCCATGACGAAGCCGAGATCCGCGGCCATCGCCGGACCTATATCGGCGCGCTGCCGGGCAATATCATGCAGGGGATCCGCCGCGCCGGCAGCCGCAATTGCGTGATGATGCTGGACGAGATCGACAAGCTCGGCCGCGGCATCCATGGCGACCCCGCCTCGGCCCTCCTCGAAGTGCTCGACCCCGAGCAGAACTCGACCTTCCGCGACAATTACCTCGGGGTGCCGTTCGACCTGTCGCGGGTCATGTTCGTCACCACGGCGAACGTCCTCGACAATGTCCCCGGGCCGCTCAGGGACCGTATGGAGGTGATCGATCTCCCGGGCTATACCGAGGACGAAAAATTCGAGATCGCCCGCCGCTATCTCGTCGGCCGCCAGATCAAGGCGAACGGCCTCACGGCCGATCAGGCCGAGATCAGCGATGCGGCGCTGCATGCGATCATCCGCGACTACACGCGCGAAGCAGGGGTGCGCCAGCTCGAACGCGAGATCGGCGGCGTGCTGCGCAACGCCGCGATGAAAATCGCCGAGGGCAGCGTCGCCCACATCCGCATCGCGCCCGAGGATCTGCACGAGATCCTGGGGCCCCGCCGGTTCGAGAGCGAGGTGGCGATGCGCACCAGCATCCCCGGCGTGGCGACCGGGCTCGCGTGGACGCCGGTCGGCGGCGACATCCTGTTCATTGAGGCGACCCGCATCCCAGGCAAGGGCGGCCTCATCCTGACCGGGCAGCTCGGCGAGGTGATGAAGGAAAGCGCGCAGGCCGCGCTGTCCCTGGTCAAAGGCAAGGCCGCAAGCCTCGGCCTCGATGCCAAGCTGTTCGAGAACAGCGATATTCACATCCACATCCCGGCCGGGGCGATCCCCAAGGACGGCCCAAGCGCGGGGGTGACGATGTTCACCGCGCTGGTGTCGCTGTTGACCGGCCGCACCGTCAAGAGCGACACGGCGATGACCGGCGAGATCAGCCTGCGCGGCCTCGTCCTGCCGGTCGGCGGCATCAAGGAAAAGATCGTTGCCGCCGCCCGAGCGGGGCTCGGCACGGTCATCCTGCCGGCGCGCAACCGCAGGGATTACGAGGAGATCCCCGAGGCGGCACGCAACGCCCTGCGCTTCATCTGGGCCGAGCGGGTCGAAGAGGTCATCGAGGTTGCGATCGAACCCGCCGTCGCCCCCGCCCTCGAGCCGGCGGCGAATTAGCCAAGGGACGTCATTGCGAGGAGCGCAGCGACGCAGCAATCCCGATCGGAAAGAGTCTCCGGCAGGAGATTGCTTCGCTTCGCTCGCAATGACGCCCTGGCGATGATGGCTTATCCCCTCGGGGAAACTTGGCGCAGGCAAGCCCGCCGCGTCACAAGAGGACGTGGGCGATTTCCTTGTAGGGCCGCGCGTCGATGAAGTGCCGCTCGCGCGTCGCCTGGTCGATATAGAAAAACACCTGCATGACGAACACCATGTTGACGGTTTCGCCATCCTCGGCCAGCGGCATGAACAGGACCTTGGTGTGGCGCTCGGGGGCCTGCCGCCCCGGGGCCATGAACACGCATTCGGAATAGAGGGCTCGGCGCGCGCCGACGCATTCGTCGTAGAGGGCGATGACGTGGGCCTTGTATTCCGGGCCCGGCAGGACGTCGTCAAGGTAGCGGCCGGTGGCGCTCATGCCGTGCGCCTGGGTGTTTTTGGTCCCGATCAGGCGATAGCGATAACGCCCTTCCGGCAGCACATCGACCAGCATGACGTCAGGCAACAGTCTCGGGATCTCGGTCGGATCGATATCGGCGCGCCGCGGCAGCGCCCGGCCCGCGAGCTTGCAGCGCCAGTAGTCGTGCGCCTCGCGCAAACGCGGATCGGCGATCGGCGACGCCGACTCGCGGGTCGCGGCGTCGGAAACATCGCTAACCATTGGGACGCTGCGCAGAGCCGCAGCGGATCGTGACGACGGCATATCGGGTCCCGTCCGTGGAAGCGTCTGTTGTGGCGCCAATGTGTGAACATTTGGTTCACCGAGGGTCGACGCGAAGGTGTGAAGATTCGATTGATGCCGGTACCGGCACGGCTCAGCGACAGTCGATTTCCCGCCCCGCTAGGCGGCAGTGGGCGATGACGGCGTTGTCCGGAGCGTAGAGCGTACCGTCCCACCCATCGGCATCGCGCTCCATGATGAAATAACCAAAGCGCTCGCTCGCAAAGCCCCGGCGCACCGGCATGCCGTCGATCTCGGCGCCGATGATCGGCGCGCGGCCGAGCGTCAGCAGCGTATCGCCGCCGGTTCCGACGATCAGCTGGGCCGGGCGCTCCGGCCCGAATTCATAGCTGATGAAATCGTGCAGATGCCCGGCCAGCACGAGATCGAGCGCGGCCGGGACATGGCCCTTGATCGCAGCCTGCTCGGTCAGGTTGGTCGTTTGGCCGCTCAGCTCGGCTTGCGCCATCGCCCAGATCGGCTTGTGGGTGAGTAGCCACGCGTGCGGCGGCGGGTTTGCCAAGAGCCGCGCGAGCTGGTCGGCATAGGCCGCGACCTTGTCGGGCGGCGCGAGAAAATCATTCGCATCGGCGCCATCGAACAGCAACAGCTCGAGCCCGCCGATCGACAGCCGGTAGGGCTCGGTACGGTCGACGCAATCGGCGCGGGTCGGATAGGGATCGAGCAGGCGGAACCAGCCCCTCCCGCCGCGCTGGCAGACCTCATGGTTGCCGCGAACCACGACCCAGGGGGAAGCGGCGAGCAGGGGCGCCGCCGGATCGAAGAAATCGGCCTTCCAGGTCCCCCAGTTGTCGCCATAGGGGCTGCCGGCGCATCCGGCGCGGCCCGCCGGGCAGGCGCCCTCGCGATAGTAATAATCGCCGAGATGGATCACCAGATCGGGCCGCCGCGCGGCGGCTTCCTTGGCGATCGTTGGAAACGGCCAGGACGAGGGATCGTTGCAATCCTGCAGCGCCCGGCCCGCGATCCGGCACCCGCTATCGCCGAAGACGGCAATCCGGCGCACCGTCGCCGGCAGGACCGGGAGCTGGATCCCGCCCGCGGCGAGGCGGGCGGTTGCCGCCGGCACCCGCGCCTCGCAGATCTGCACCGGGAAGGCGGCGTCCGGCGCGCCGCGCGGCAGCGAGGCGACGGCGGCGCCGTCTGCACTCACCGGCGGGCAAGGATTGCCGGGCGCAACGACAGCGCGGACCGAGAGGACCCCGTCGGCGCCAAGCTCAACCCATGGCGCGGGCAGCTCGGCGGCGGTGGCCACAGATGCCGCAACGCACAGCGCTGATATCCAGAGGAGCTTGCCAATCACCGTCTAACGTCCCTCTGCCTCTCACCCTGTCCCTCTCCCCGCAAGCGGGGAGAGGAAACGGGCTCGGAGGGTTGTGGCTGCGGGCAGCTACCAGCCAGAGGGGCAGCTATTAGTTTTCGAGCTTCATCCCCTTCTGCACGCCGGGCCGCGCGCCGATCCGCTCGCCCCAGGCCTTCAGGTGATTGAGCCCGGCATTGTCGGGCAGCGCCTTGCGCCCGGCATAGATCGGGTAGACCGCGAGATCGGCGGCAGTGAGCTCGTTACCGGCCAAAAAGGGCGTCTTGGCCAGCTGATCGTCGGCAAAGCGCCACAGATTGACGAAGCGGTCCTCGTAGAACTTGATCGCCGAATCCGGCACCTTTTCCGGCATGCGCGCGCCGAGGAAGAAGATCGTCTGGTTGACCGAGGCGTAATCCGCCGCGCCCTCGGCCATCCATTGGAACATCCGCACCCGGGCCACCGGGTCGCTTGGCAGGAACTTCCCGGTCTTCTCGCACAGATACATCAGGATCGCCCAAGACTGGGTCACGGTCAGCTCCCTGCCGCCCGGTCCGTCAGGGTCGATCAGGGTCGGGATGCGCCCGGTCGGATTAAGCTTCATATAATCCGGCTTTTTCTGGTCGCCCTGCCCCAGATTGAGGACGTGGATCCTGCAAGCTACGCCGCATTCATTGACCGCGATCGCGGCGCGCTGCCCATTGCCGGTGCCGGCGGTGTAGAGTTCCATCGCCATCGCTGCGCTCTCCTATTGCTGGTTCGATGTCGCATCATACCGCCGCTTTATGACAAAGCGAGGTTGGCACGAGATGCGCCTATCGCAGCGGCCGGATCTTGGCCTTGACCTCGGGCCCCGCCGCACCCTCTGCGGTTGCGAGCGCGGCGGTGAGCGCGGGGGTCGGCCATGGCTGGCCGGCGGCCGCCTCATAGGCGCGGCAGGCCTGCAGCACGGCGAGGTCGGCGAAAAGCGGCCCGGTGACCTGCAATCCCAGCGGCAGCCCACCCTCAAAGCCGCACGGGATCGAGGCCGAGGGGTTCTTGGTCAGATTGAACGGATAGGTATAGACCACCCAGCTCCACGAATTGCTCGTATTCGGCACGTCGTCGCGGCGCGGATCGGCATAGGCGGCCGGGATCGGCATGGTCGGCGACAGCAGCAGATCGTAGCGGTCGAAAAACTGGCGCAACGCCTGGCCAAGCGCGACGCGCTTGCCGACCGCCTCGACATATTGCTCCTGGCTCACCGCCTCGCCGCGCCGGCACATCGCGACCAACCCTGGATCCATCAGCGCCACCGCCTCGGGCTTCTGCGCGCGCAGCAACGCCCAGAAACCGCCGAGCGCCAGGGTCTCGAAAATCGGCATCGGCGTTTCGGAGAACGGGTCGGCCGCCTCGACGACAGCGCCGAGCCCGGCAAAGACCGTGGCGGCATGCTCGACCGCCGTGCGCACTGCCGGCGCCGGCTCGTGATAGCCCAGGGTCGGCGACAGCGCGATCCGCTTGCCCTTGAGCGAGCCCTCGCGGACCCGCTCGCGATAGGCGACGCCGTCATCGGGCAGGCTGAACCAGTCGCGCGAGTCCGGCCCCTTCATCGCATCGAGCATCAGCGCCGCGTCATCGACGGTGCGCGCCATCGGCCCGACATGGGCGACGTCGCCGAACGCCCCCGGCGGATATGCCGCAACCCGGCCGAAGGTCGGCTTCAGCCCGAAAATGCCGCAGAACGAGGCGGGAATGCGGATCGACCCGCCGGCATCGGTGCCGACCGCGAGCGGACAGATGCCGGTCGTCACCGCAACGGCGCTGCCGCCGCTGCTGCCACCCGGGGTGCGCTCGCGGTTCCACGGGTTGCGGGTGATGCCGGTGAGCGGTGAATCGGTGGCGCCCTTCCAGCCGAATTCGGGGGTGGTCGTCTTGCCGAAAAACACCGCGCCCTCGGCCCGCAGCCGGGCGGTAGCCGGGGCATCCTCGGTCCAGGGCTGGTTCGGGTCGATCGTGCGCGAGCCCATGCGGCGCGGCCAGCCGCGGGTCAACAGCGTGTCCTTGAGCGCGATCGGAATGCCGTCGAGGAGCCCCTGCGGCTCGCCCTTCTGCCAACGCGCCTCCGCGGCGCGCGCCGATGCCATCGCGCTCTCCGGGTCGTAGAGGACAAACGCATTGAGCGCGCCCTCATAGCGTTCGAGCCGAGCCAAGGTCTCGCGCATCACCGCGACCGGCGACAGCTCTTTCGCGCGATACAGCTCAATCAGCCGAGTCGCCGGAAAGTAGGCCAGATCCTCAGCCATCAAACCCTCCCACTCACTCCGCATTCCCGGCGAAAGCCGGGAATGCGGCGATTATCAAGTGTTCATCACCACGTTGATCAGGCTCTCGCCGCGGGCAAAGCGGTCGAGGTTGCTGGCGATGCCGCTCAGGCGCCGGTCCCGCGCGCCGTCGGTCGCGCTCGAACAATGCGGCGTCATCAGCACGTTGGGAAGCTCGTGGAAGGGAAAATTCGACGGCCGCGCATTCGGCTCGGCCGGGCTCGGGTAGCGCCACCAAACATCGAGCGCGGCGCCGCCGATCCTGCCGTCGCGCAGCGCGGTGTAAAGCGCCTTCTCGTCGGCGATAAGTGCCCGCCCGATATTGATCAAGAGGGCCGTCGGCTTCATCAAGGCCAGACGCCCGGCATCGATCAACCCCCGGGTTTCCGCGCCGAGGCCGGCAGCGATCACCACCACATCGCAGCGCGGCAACATGCGGTCGAGCTCGCCCAGCGGGTAAATCTCGGACGCCTCGCCCTTGTCGGCGATCGGGCTGCGGTTGGCGGCGACAATTTTGCAAGCGAACGCGGCCGCGCGCTTCGCCACCTCGCGGCCGATCTTTCCATAGCCGACAATGCCCACGGTCTTGCCCAGGATTTCGCCATGCGTCGGCCCGCCGCCGGCACCGCCCCCGGCCCAGGAGCTGTGATCGCGGAAGGCATTCACGATGTCGACCAACCGATGGCTCAACGCCAGCATTGTCATCAGCACGTACTCGGCGATCGCCTGCTCGTGCCCGTCGACGTTGCACACGGTGACGCCGCGCGGCAGCGACGGCAGATCGATCAGATCGAGTCCCGCGGCGGGTGACTGCAGCAGCCTGAGGCGCGGCGCCTCGGGGAAATCTTTCTTCCAGACATGGCTGACGACGATCTCCGCCTCGGCCAAGGCCGGGATCAGCCGCTGGCTGTCGGCGATATCGAAGAGGACTGTCGGTTCGATCTCTTCCGTGACCTTGCCGAGGACGGACTGCACGACCTCGGGCCGACCGCCAAAATTGCCAACAAACGATACTTTCATCGGTAAATCCTCAAACCGTCGTCACAAGGTTGATCAGGCTGTCGCCGCGGACGCAGCGGCCGATATTGTCGGCGATCTCATCCCAGCGCCGCCGTACCATGCCTTGGGTCCAGCCCGAATTGTGTGGCGTCACGATGACGTTCGGCAATTCGTGAAACGGATGGCGCGAGCCGCGCCGCTGGGGCTCTGCCGCGTTGGGGTATTGCCACCAGACATCGAGCGCCGCGCCGCCGATCTTTCCCTGGTGCAACGCGGCGTAGAGCGCATCCTCGTCGATCACCTGGCCGCGGGCGATGTTGATGAGGAATGCAGTCGGCTTCATCAGCCCGAGGCGGCGCGCATCGATCAGCCCGGTGGTCTCGGGGCCGAGCGCGGTGCACAGCGCCACGGTGTCGCATAGGGGCAGCATCTGGTCGAGCTCGGCGAGCGGGAAGATGCGCTCGACCCCGGCTTCCGGCTCGCGCGGGGTGCGGTTCGCCGCCAGGATGCGAACCCCGAACGGCGCCGCGCGCCGGGCCACCTCCTGGCCGACCCGGCCATAGCCGACGATGCCGAGCGTCGAGCCGCGCACCTCGCCGTGCGGCGCCCCGCTCTCGACCCAGCTGGTGCGCCACGAGGCGCGCTCGCGGAACTCGCCGGAGATCTCCATGAGCCGGTGATGGAGGGCGAGCCACACCATCACGATGTATTCGGCGATCGCCGTCT
>Ga0187818_10000570_pt1 | contig 13532 bp, 13 predicted proteins | sample NC_wetland_sal_i_14_FD_130581 | JGI IMG/M metagenome (GOLD analysis project Ga0187818, IMG submission 130581) | Wetland sediment microbial communities from Neuse River Estuary, North Carolina, USA - SO4_3 | ecosystem: Environmental > Aquatic > Freshwater > Wetlands > Sediment | place: USA... | reverse complement strand
TCGGTCTGCCACCAATTGTCATGGAACGGCCGGCCGAAGGCCTCGACGCCCCAGATCACCGCTTCCGGGTTGAGCGGCTCGCCGACGCTGGCCATGAAGCGCAACGCGCCGAGATCGTAGCCGCGCACCGCTTCGGCGCCGAGCTTCATCATCATGCGGATCGCGGTCGGCGCGGTGTACCACACGGTAACGCGCTCCTCGGCGAGGACGCCGTACCAGCTTTGGGCGTCGAACTCGGCCTCGACGACGAGGTTGGTCACGCCATGGGTGAGGGGCGCGATGATCCCGTAGCTCGTGCCGGTGATCCAGCCAGGGTCGGCGGTGCACCAGAAAATGTCGTCATCATGCAGGTCGAGCGCATAGAGCCCGGTGACATGGTGGGTCACGACCGCCTCATGCACGTGGATCGCGCCCTTTGGCCGCCCCGTGGTGCCGCTGGTGAAATGCAAGAGCGCCATCTCCTCCAGGGAGGTCGGCGGGATGACGAACGCCTCGCTAGCGCCTGCCATCAACTCATTCCAACGCAGTGTCCCGCTGATGGGAGCCCCATCGTCGATCAGGATCACGTGGGCGAGCTTGGGCAGCTGGCCGCGCAACCCTTCGACCTTGCGGCGATAGAGCGCCTCGGTGGTGACCAGCACCCGCCCATCGCCGATGTCGAGCCGGGTGGCGATCGGCTCCGGGCCGAAGGCGGAGAACAGCGGCGACACGACACACTTCGCCTTCAGGCCGCCGAGCACCGCAATGTACAACTCAGGAACGCGCCCCAGCAGGACAAAGACCCGATCGCCCGGCCCGATGCCGAGGCCGGCGAGGAGATTGGCGAAACGGTTGGTCTGGGCGGCCAGGTCGCGGTACGTGAAATCGTGCCGCGTCCCGGTCTTGCCGATCCACCGCAGCGCCACGCGGTCGGCGCGCGGGCCTTGTGCGTGCCGGTCCACCGCCTCATGCGCGATGTTCAAGCCGCGGGCGCCGGGAAGGCCATCCAACAGCGCGCGCGCCTTTGTCCAATCGAAGTCCGCCCGCACGGCGGCATAGTCAACCAGGTTCGGTCGCCGCGGAAGCTGAGCGATGTCCTTCGCGATCGGATGATGCGTCACCGCGACGTTGTCGAGCATGCCATCCCCGTTTGGTCGACTGCGATCAACGTACTGCCCTGCCTGGCGACTACATTGATCAGAATCAAGGGTCGCGCCGTCTCGTCTTGGACTGGGACGCCGCGCTTAGCCCTCGGCGAATTGCGCTTTCTTGACGCAATGTCCTCTACGCAGCCGACCGAGGTGATAGGATCGCACGTCAATCGGGTACGAGGCGACCGTGAGCATCAGGAAAAGTGGCTGCGCCGTTGCGATGATCACCCTTGTCGTGGCCGGCAATGCGTGGGCGGCGACCCCAAGGGGCGAGTCGTTGGCTCAGAGGTGGTGCTCTCAGTGCCACGCCGTCAAGCCGAACCAATCTTCCGTCAACCCCGCCGCGCCCAGGTTTTCGGATGTGGCGGCCGACCCCTCAATAACCGACTACTCGCTGCGCGTGTTTCTCAAGACACCGCATTCAACGATGCCAAATCTCATGATGAAGCCGGACGATGTGGACGACATCGTCAGCTACATTCTGTCGCTGAAGCCTCGGCGGTAAACACGACCATCCGCGTGCGGGATTGCGGCGCCCGCGTGAGCGGGAGGCCCTTTCATGTCAGAGAGGGCTTTGTCTTCGCCAGCCTTCGCCGGGCGGCATCGTTTGGCGATCGCACCCCGCATCAGCAGCGCCAAGGGCCCCATTCCCGCTGACCCAGCGGGCGAAGACCACCACCTTGTTCGATGCTTCGATCCGCCGGTTGACCAGCGCAGCGCAGACGCTGACGCGCTGGCGGTAGAGCGTCGCGAGCCGATGATCGAGCCAGGCCCCCTCGACACCGCCTTTTGCCATCGTCCTCAGCATGAGGATTTCGCGATCGAGGAGGTCCTGCATTAGCGCCAGATCGCGGTTTGTCCCGATCATGGCCTTGGCTCCTTTGTTGTCTGCTGGTGCGGCGTGTCCAGCATCGCCAACCATGGGCGCGCAAACGTTGATCCAGATCAACGAGAGAGCAATCGGCTTTCCTTGGCGGCGATCGCGAGGTAGGCGGCAGCGCGAGCTATCCATTGATCGGGCGTACGCGTCCCCGGCTCGGCAAGGTGTCGAATGGCGATACGGGCGCGCACCAACGCGTTGAGGGCTTCGTAAAACCGCACCAGCTCGGGCGGCGGCGCATCGCCGGTCCGCTCGCGGTACCGCCGCAGCAGACAGCTCTCGATTGCGGGCCCGCCGAGTCGGCGGCATTCGAGCGCGAGATAGGCGAGTTCGTTGACCGGATCGAGCCGGCGCAGATCGGCGCGAAATTCAAGACAGTCGATGATGCGCGGCGTGCCCTTGAGATAAACATGCTCGGGCCGCAGATCGCCATGACCATCGACCAGGCGCCGTTCGCGAATGCGCCGGCGAAACAACGGGGCGCGGCGCGCCATGAAGGCACCGAGCCGCCGCGCGATGGATTTCGTCATGGTGAGGAGCCCCGGCTCGTGCGCCCGCGAAAACGCCGCGAGCGTATCGTGCAGCTCGGCGCGGATGCCGACGTTGAGCTGTGGTGCGGTCAGCCGCGCCCGCGCCGCCGTCGCAAAAAAACCGGCGAGAGCTCGCGCCAATGCCTCCAGTTCGCCGTAATGCCAATCGCGGCGTGCAAGACGCCGATCGAACATGTGGTCGGCGTCGAGGCGGATCATCTTCACCAGCCAGTCGACCGGCCTGCCCGGCCCGCCGATCGACAACCCGCCGTCCGGCCGCAGCATTAATGGCACGGCGCCGAGATACACACCCGGCGCCAGCCGGCGGTTGAGGCGCATTTCTGCCCCGGCGTTGCGTCGGCGCGCCGCGACAGAGCGGAAGTCGAAACCGACGCCTTGCACCGGCTTTTTCAGCTTGTAGGCATAGGTGTCGGTGAGGAACACCCAGGAGAAATGGGTTTCCGTGACCTCGACCCCGTTCGGCTGCTCGCAGTAGCTGTCCGGGCGGCTGAGGAACTGTATCTTCCGGCCGGTCTCAACCTCAACGACCGGACCGGCGATATCAGCCGTGCAGAGGTCTGTCGAGCCATCCGGCATACCGTTCCCGATCACGGCGGCAGCGCCGAAGCCGGGTTTTCGGTGCGGTCGAGCTCGGTGGCCATGCGCCGCAGGCTCGACCCGATCTTGACCGGGTAGGAATAGGGTTCCAGGCGCCGCAGCGGACCCGGCAGCCGGGCAAGCTGATCGCGCGCATGGGTCCGGGTCTCTGGCAGGGGGGTCGCCGGCGCTATGCGGCGGCCGCCGCGCATGAAGGGCCGCAGCAGCGCCTCGCCCTCGCCAGCCTCGCCCGCGAGCGTGACGAGATCGCCGGCGAATTCGCCGTCCATCCGGGAGCACCGCCAGACCTGCTTGCGGCCCGGCCAGGTCGCCTTGCCCTCGGAGCGCTTGCGGCGCGGCTTGCCGGCATATTCCTGGAGCTTGTAGGCGCAATCGAGAGCCGGCGCATCCGACGAGGTGGTCAGGCTGGTGCCGACACCGAACGCGTCGATCGGCGCGCCGCGCAGCGCGAGCAGCGCGTCTTCGTCGAGCCCGCCGCTGGCGACGATCGTCACGTGCTGCAACCCACCCGCATCGAGAATGCGGCGCACCCGTCGCGCGTGCTCTCCGAGGTCGCCGCTGTCGATGCGGACGCCGGTGACGACAATTCCCTCGGCAGCAAGCCGAGGCGCCAGGCTCACGACCCGTGCGGCCGCACGTTCGGTGTCGTAGGTATCGATCAGCAGCACGAGATCGCGCGGCCGCGACCGCGCGAAATGCTCGAACGCGGCAACCTCGTCATCATGAGCCTGGATGAAGGAATGGGCCATCGTGCCCTTGACCGGGATGCCATATTCCAGCCCGGCCGCGAGGGTCGCCGTGCCGGCAAAGCCGGCGACGTAGCTGGCGCGCGCGGCGAGCATCCCGGCTTCGGCGGCATGCGCCCGCCGCAGCCCGAAATCGATGAGCGGCTTGCCCTCGGCGGCGAGCACCAGCCGGGCGGCTTTCGAGGCGACGACCGTCTCGAAATGCACGAGGTTGATCAATCGGGTCTCGACGAGTTGCGCCTGCGGCAGTGGCGCGGTGACCCGCAAGATCGGCTCGTCGCAAAAGAGCACGGTCCCTTCCGGTAGTGCGTCCACCTCGCCGGTGAACCGGAGACCTGCCAGGTAGTCGAGCAGGCTGTCGGGAAAGCCGCCGAAGGCGCGCAAGCGCTCGATGTCCTCACCGGAGAACGCGAGGGCTTCGAGATAGCACAATGCCTGCTCCAGCCCCGCCGCCATCAAAAAACCGCGGCGGGTCGGCAGCTTGCGCACGAACAGCTCGAACACGGCTGTGTCGTTCAGCCCGTGATCAAGATACGCCGCAAGCATGTTGAGCTGGTAGAGGTCGGTCAGCAGCGCGGTCTGGGCAGCCGGCATTGGAAATACCCGATACGTTCGGACACTGACACGCCAGCGCTAGCATACTTACGCCGCTGAGCCGATCTCGAAAGATCGGCCCCGAGCCGGCGAGGCACATTGATCCACCTCAAGCGACCGGGATCTGTCGATCCTAGAGCGGGATCCATTGAGGTTCGAACAACCCCAGTTCGTCTTCCCCGGGCTTGGCCCGGGGATCCACGAGCGGCTTCTCGTGGATGGCCGGGCCAAGCCCGGCCGAGACGGCACTAAGATGATTCAACTCATCGGAACTTTGCTTTAGGGTCTCAGGCAGCGGTCACCAGACGCAGCCAGGTCTCGCGCCGCCTCGCCTCGCGCGCCGCTTCGCGTTGTTCGGCGCGTTGCCGCAGCGCGGCGCGATCGGCGGCGCTGGCCGACGCCTGGGTCGGTGCGGCACAGGCGGTGGGGCAGCGCGTAATCCCCTTGGCGCGGATGAAGGCGGCGATCTCGGCTTCGCAGTCCCGTGGCGACATGTGTTGCCTCACGATCTCAAGCACAGTTGCGATGCACGCACTATTTCAAACTAGCCCGCGGCTGCGAAATCCGGTTTTGTCCTTAGGGAATTCTACGTACCCGGCCTGGTTGACCTGGATCAAGGCGCAGCCGGCGGCGACCGCTACGGTCGCTCGCCATGGACGAGGAACGCATCCGCCGAGTGAGGCACCTGCCGCAGGGCGCGCAGACCGGGGACGGTTCCCTTCATGAGTGAACGTGCTTCGGTGCCGCGCGAGGATCACGCGGAAAACATCGCGCCGGTCGGCGACCGATCAGTCCTGGCGCCGGCCGAAGGTCCCGCCAACCTGATCAGCGTGCAGGCCTTCCTGCTGGGCGAACGGCTCGATACGCGACGGCTTGAAGGGCCCGCACCCCTCGCCACGGCCCCGGCGGCGGTGTCCATACCGGGGGGCGGTATTGCCGTACTGTTCCGTTATGGGGTCGCCGTTCTGTTCGGGGCCCCGCGGGGCGCGACAGATCGCTTCCTCGCCTCCCTCGACCCGTTTGTCACTGAACCACTTCCAGTCCCGGAACAGGAAGAGGCGCAGCTCGTGATCCAGGCGGATGCCGATCAACATGTCGATGCCGCCGGGAACATCGTACTGCGCGAGCGGACAATCGAGCGCGTGCAGCTGGTGGCGGACGTATTGGCGAAAAGCCTGATGTTGGCCCACTACGAAATCCGGATCGCCGCGGCGTTCGATCGCATCGAGCCGCTGGCCGCGACGTTGCGCAAGAAGGGCCGCACCGGCGCGCGCAGCCGGGAGTTGCTGCACCAGATCGGCAACGTGTTGGCGATGCAGCAAAAGATGGTCGGCCGCGTCGAGACCGGCGAGAAGCCCGAACTCCTGTGGGAGCACCCTGAACTAGAGCGGCTCTACATGCGGCTCGCCGACGAATACGAGCTGCGCGAACGCGACCGGGCTCTTGACCGCAAGCTCGACGTCATCTCGCGCACCGCCGAAACCCTGCTCGGCCTCGTCCAGACCCGCAGCAGCATGCGGGTCGAGTGGTATATCGTGCTGCTGATTGTCGCCGAACTGGTGCTGGCGGGCTACTCGTTGCTGCCGGGCCGATGAATGCGCATCCGACAGGGGGTTGATGTACCGGCCGATCCGCAGCTGATTTATATCGCCCTGAAGCCCGCAGGTTACCGATGCCTCCCATAGTAACGTTGACAATGAACCCGGCGCTCGACATCGCCACGGAGACCGAGGCGATCGTGCCGGCGGAAAAATTGCGCTGCGGCGCGCCGCGCTACGACCCGGGCGGCGGCGGGATCAATGTCGCCCGCGCCGTGCACATGCTCGGCGGCGACGCCATCGCGGTTTTCCCGATCGGCGGTCCGTCCGGCGAGATGCTCTGCCATCTGGTCGCCGATGAGGGCGTATCGCACGCGGCGGTGGCGGTTGACGGGATCACCCGCGAGAGCTTCGCTGTCGTCGAGCGCCAGAGTGGCAAACAGTATCGCTTTCTGTTGCCCGGGCCGCATATCGGGGCGCGCGACCAAGCGCGTTGCCTCGACGAGCTCGAAGCGCACCTCTCCGGCGCCGAGTACCTCGTCGCCAGCGGAAGCCTCCCGCCCGGCTGCCCGAACGATTTCTACGCTCGCGTTGGCGATTTGGCGCGGCAGCATGGCGCGCGGTTTGTGCTCGATACCTCGGGACCGGCCCTTGCCGGTGCCGGTGGCGCCCCCTTCCTCATCAAGGCGAGCCTGCGCGAGCTCGAAGAATTGAGCGGCACCGCGGTTCGCACCGAGGGCGAGCGGGAGACGGCAGCTCGCGCGGTCATCGCGCGGGGCTGCGCCGAGATTATCGTCGTCTCGCTGGGCGCCGAGGGCGCGCTGCTCGCGACCGGCGAGGAGATCCGGCGCTTTCCCGTAATCCCCGTCCCGGCGCTGAGCAGCGTCGGCGCCGGCGACAGCATGCTCGCCGGTATCGTCTTGAGCCTTACGCGTGGCTGGACGCTTACCGAGGCGGTCAGGTTCGGCATGGCCGCCGGCGCTGCCGCGCTCCTCAGACCGGGCACCGAACTGTGCCGCCCAGAAGATACCGACCGGCTCTACCGGGCAGCGCAGGACCGCCAGATATAAGGCAGCCGGGCGAGGGCCGTCTATTTCTCGACCCAGATTTCGCCCACCTTGCGATAGCGCTTTTTCACCGCGGCCCAGGCGACCCGGAAGGCGGTCTCCTCCTGCGCCTGGGGCCCTCGTGCCGCATAGGATTGCCAAGCCGCGTTGAAAGCAGCACGGAATATCTCCTGCGCATGCCGCGGCAGGCTTTGGACTGCTGGCGGCATCTCATCGAGTGTCTGATACGGCATGCGTTCCGGCTCCCGCTGTAGCTGTTATTCGGCGGCACTCGGCACGGCTCTTGCCGCCTGTTCCGCCTCATGCACGACCGCCATCGTGCGGAACAGGCTGGCGGCGTTGACGCTGATCGAGTCGATGCCGAGTTCGGCGAGGAACCGCGCGATCTCCGGGTAATTGGCGGGCGCCTCGCCGCAGATCCCGACATGGCGGTGGTTGCGTTTGGCGCCGGCGATGGCGAGGCGAAGCATTGCCAGCATGCCCGGGTCGCGCTCGTCGAAATCGAAAGCGACGATCTCGGAGTCGCGGTCGACCCCCAGGGTCAGTTGCGTCAGATCGTTCGAGCCGATCGAAAACCCGTCGAACAGGGTGGCGAAATTGTCGATGTCGATCACGTTGTTCGGGATCTCGCACATGACATAGATCTCAAGCCCGTTCTCGCCGCGTTTCAGCCCGTTCTGCGCCAGCGCCGCGATGACGCGCCGGCCTTCCTCGACCCGCCGGCAGAACGGCACCATGATCAGCAGGTTGGTGAGCCCCATATCGTCGCGCACGCGGCGCAGCGCCGCGCATTCGAGGGCGAACCCTTCGGCATAGGCCGGGTGGGCATAGCGCGACGCCCCGCGGAAGCCGAGCATCGGGTTGACCTCCTTGGGCTCGAACCCCGCACCGCCAATCAAGCTGGCATACTCGTTGGTCTTGAAATCCGACAACCGCACGATCACCGGCTTCGGATGGAACGCCGCAGCGATGGTGCCGATGCCCTCGGAAAGCTTTTCGACGAAGAAATCGGCCGGGCGATCGTAGCCGCGGACCACCCGGGCGATGGCGGCGCGCGCCTTCGCCGAGCGCACTTTTTCGGGATGGAGGAGCGCCATCGGATGAATGCCGATGTGCTCGCTGACAATGAACTCCATGCGCGCCAGTCCGACGCCGTCATTGGGCAGCATCGCGGTGTGGAAGGCGAGCTCGGGGTTGCCGAGATTGACCATGATCGCGGTACGCGGCCGCGGCAGTCGACCGGCCGGGATGCGGGTCACCTCGAATGCCAGCATGCCCTCATAAACCTTGCCGAGCTCGCCATCGGCGCAGGACACGGTGACCGCTGTACCGGTGGAGAGCTCCGTCGTGGCGCCTGCGGCGCCGACGACCGCCGGCACGCCGAGCTCGCGGGCAACGATCGCGGCGTGGCAGGTGCGCCCGCCCCGGGCAGTGACGATCGCGGCCGCCCGCTTCATGACCGGCTCCCAATCCGGGCTGGTCGCTTCGGCAACGAGAACCTCGCCCGCCTCGAACACGGCCAGGTCGCCCGGACCGGTGACAACACGAACGAGGCCGGAGGCGATTTTCTCGCCGACGGCGTGTCCCGATACCAGCACCGGGCCGCTCGCCTTCATGGCGTAGGTTTCGAATGACCCGGGTTCGCGCTGCGAGGCGACCGTCTCGGGGCGTGCCTGGAGGATGTACAGCTGGCCGTCCTCGCCATCCTTTGCCCATTCGATATCCATCGGCATGGGCTGCCCGGCCTTCTCGGAATAGTGGGTCTCGATGCGGATCGCATGATCGGTCAGATTCAGCGCCTCGGCATCGGTGATACAGAAGCGCTGGCGGTCGCTGCGGTGGGTGCGGACATTCCGCGTGGTCGCGTCGCGGTGGCCGGCGGCATAGATGAGGCGCAGCTGCTTGCGCCCGAGCCGGTGGCTGAGCACGGCCCGGTAGCCTTGCGCAAAGGTCGGCTTGTGCACATAGAATTCGTCGGGATCGACCTTGCCCTGCACGATGTTCTCGCCAAGCCCGTACGATCCGGTGATGAACACCACGTCGCGAAACCCGGATTCGGTGTCGAGCGTGAATATGACGCCGCTCGCCGCGAGATCGGCGCGGACCATTTTCATGACCGCGACTGACAGCGCGACCTTGAAATGATCGAACCCATTGTCGAGGCGGTAGACGATGGCGCGGTCGGTGAAAATCGAGGCAAAACAGCGCCGACACGCCTCGACCAAATCATCCTCGCCGCGCACGTTCAGAAAGCTCTCGTGCTGCCCGGCAAAGCTCGCGCTCGGCAGATCCTCGGCGGTCGCCGAGCTGCGGACGGCAACGGCGACGCTATCGCCGCATTTGCCTTCGAGCGTGCGATAGGCCGCCGTGATCTCGGCGCGCAGCCCGGGATCGCCGGTTGCGTCATAGACGATCTGCCGGGCCGCGGCGGCGCGCTCGGCGAGCAGCGCCACATCATGATGATCGAAGGCCATCAGACGGCGCAGCTCGCCCCAGGCCCCAGCCGCCCCGAGCGCGTCGCGATAAGCCCCCGCGGTCACCGCAAAACCGTCGGGCACCCGGATGCCCTGCGGTCCCAGCACCGAATACAATTCACCGAGCGAGGCGGTTTTGCCCCCGACCTCCGGCACATCGTCGATGCCGATCTCGCTGAACCAGCGGATGCGGGTTTGCAGGGACATCCCTCGTTCCTCAGTGGGTCATCAGGATCGGGATCGTCGCCTCGGCGAGCACCTCGCGCGTCGCGCCGCCAAGGAAGGACTGGCGCAAGCGGCTGTGCGTGTAGGCGCCCATGACGACAAGCGAGACTTCGCTCATGCGGGCGACGGCGAGCAAGGCAGCACCGGTAGAACATGGCACTGCGGAGTGGCCTGCCGGACGGGTCGGGATACCGTACCAGGACAGCGCCTCGGCGAGTTCGGCGCCGTCCGTCTCATCGCTCTCGGCTTCCGGCACGCTGAAAATCGAGACTCGCGAGGCCGCGCGCAGCAATGGCATCGCGCCGAACACCGCATGGCTGGCTTCGCGGCTGCCGTTCCAGGCGATCATGACATGCTCCAGCATGTCCGACACCGGCCCCTGGGGAATCAGCAGCGTCGGGCGGCCGCTGCCGAACACGGCGGCATCGAAGCAGCGCTCGGCCACGACCTCGCCGGGCTGGAAACGGCTCATCACGATCAGGTCGCTGACCCTGCCGAATTTGGTCACGACCTGGTCGATCTCGTCGACCCGCTCCACCCAGCTTACGAACAGGCTGTCGAGCCGGTCGTCGCGCGGCTTATCCGGGATTTCATGCTGCGAGCGCCAGGCATCGAAGCGCGCCTTCTCGGCCTCCGCCGCCTCGCGCCCCTGTTGCTCGATCGTCGCGCTGGTCAGCCGCGCTCCGGCGAGCGGCATGTAAGAGATTGCAGCGCGCGGCTCGGGACGCACGAACATCGCCCGGATATGCGAATTCAGGCGTTTTGCCACGAGAAGCGCCGCCTCGAGTGCGGGCTCACCGGCGAGTCCGGGAGCGAGCGGCACGAGAATTGTTCGCATCATGGATTTGGCCTCTGGCTTTGGGGATCGCCAAGCGAGCTGCCTAAGCCTCTACACCGCTGCGGCCGCTTGCACGTTGATGCAGATCAAGCCCCGTGCGAGCCATGCCAATCGAGCCCCCGCTTCGCGGTAGACCCCAGAAATCATGCCGCGGCTTGGGGCAGATGCGCTGCGAACCAATGGCTGGCGAGGTACACGACGGTTTCGAGCGCCCCCTCCTCCTCGAAGAGGTGCGTGGCGCCGGGAACCACCGCGAGATCCTTCTCGCAACGCAGCTCGGCGAGCGCCGCGCGGTTCAGGTCGAGAACCGTCAGGTCGGCGCCGCCGACGATCAGCAGCGTCGGCGCGGTAACCTTTGCCAGCGCGGCGCCGGCCAGATCGGGACGCCCGCCGCGCGACACCACGGCCGCGATCGAGGAAGCCGCCGATGCCGCCGCGACAAGCGCCGCCGCTGCACCGGTGCTGGCGCCGAAATAGCCAATCGGCAGGCGCGCCGTCTGGCGGTCCTGCGTCACCCAATCGGTCGCCAGCAGCAGGCGCTCGGCAAGGAGCGGGATGTCGAAGACGTTGCCGCGATCCTGCGCCTCAGCCTCGGTGAGGAGATCGAACAGCAGCGTGGCAAGCCCGGCCTCGCGCAGCGCCTGAGCGACGAAGTTGTTGCGCGGGCTGAACCGGCCGCTGCCGCTGCCGTGGGCAAAAAGGACGATGCCGCCGCTCGCCTGCGGTACGCCCAGCACCCCTTCGAGGCCGATCGGCCCGATGGTGACGTTGCGCGTCTGCTCACCCTCGGCGGAAGGCATCGGCGTCACTGGATATCTTCGTCCTCCTGCGCGTCCTGCCAAAGCCGGCGCACCGGCTCGGGTAACGCCGCCAGGACGTGAGCGACCTGCCCGGGATCGATCTGTTGGTCGAGGACGCGCATCACCCGCCGCGTAACCCGCTCGACCTGCAGCAGCTCGTCATGGCCTTTCAGTTCGCGGCGCATCGAATCGAGAAAATCTTCCGCATGTGCCGCCTTCAGCTTGGCGGCAGAGGGATGCCAGCCGTCGTAATAGATCCCGCGGATCAGCATCGGCAGCTCCGCCCCGAAATGGGCGACCAGCTCGACCGGAAGACGGTCGCGGACCGCGTGCAATGTCGCGCGCAGCGCCGCGTAGGCTGCCCGTTCGTTGTCGAACCCGAGTTCGCGCCCGACTTCGTGCAGCCATTCGTGCGTTCTCTGCAGCGAGGTATCGAGGACGGCGGCCTTGGTCATCATTCCCTCCAATCCCGGAGCCATGTGGCTTGCTTCATGCCGAGTGCGTACCCTAGGCCGATGTGCCTTGGGCCGAATTGATGTAGGTCAAGACACCGCGACGAGGTCCGAGCAACAGGCCTCGGTCCGGCGATGCCCAGCTTTAGGAGCCTTGTGGCGCTCGGCCGTGGCGGGTCATCGAGCGGCGCGGAGTCCGCGGAAAGAACGCCGCTCCCGATCTAATCAGGTCGTGGACCCGCGGCCGACAGAGTTGTTTCTACGCGATCAGCTTCTGCATCCAAATCTTGGGCAGTGTGCAACCGCGCTTCCCAGATCGTTGGGTTCTCGGTCCGCTCAGCGAACTCCCGATACCAAGACGCGAGTTCCCGGAGCTTCCTTGGGTCTTGCATGGCAACCATCCCTGGGTTTTCCATGCTCACCATAAGCGGTGCGTTCGACCGTCTGATTGATCTGAATCAATCCTTGCTCGATGTCGACCGGGCCAGGTGGAAGGTCCTCATGATTTTCCCTGTCGGTGACCCCCGACATTGACCGATTTCAGCCTAAGCAGGAGCCCATGCGCTTCCGCCCGCCATATTGATCCAGGTCAAGGGCTTCGTTGCTCCGGTGCTCTATCGTCCACGGTAACTGGGCAGAGGGCTTAACGATGCGACAATCCGGAGCCATCCTATTTGCGCTCGAAGGCAGCCGGCGCTACGGCGAGAGCGTGGCATCCCGCCTGGAATGGCCGTTGAGCGCCCATGAGGAGCGGTCCTTCGAGGACGGCGAACATAAGATCCGCCCGCTCGTCGATGTCAGCCGGCGCGATGTCTTCGTGATCCACGCACTCCATGGCAGCGCCGATGCGAGCCCCAACGACAAGCTGTGCCGGCTGTTGTTCTTCATCGGTGCGCTGAAGGATGCGGGCGCCGCTCGCGTCACCGCGGTCGTACCCTACCTGTGCTACGCCCGCAAAGACCAGCGCAGCCAGCCGCGCGACCCGATCACGACGAAATACGTCGCGCGAATGTTCGAGGCGACCGGGGCCGACGCGATGATGACGTTCGATGTGCACAATCGCGCCGCATTCGAGAACGCCTTTCGCATTCCCACCGCAAACATCGAGGCGATGCCGATTTTCGTCGAGCATTTCGCCAACCTCCTGCGCCACGACAAGATCGCCGTCATCTCGCCCGATATCGGCGGGGCCAAGCGGGCCGAACGCTTCCGCCGGGCGCTCGGCGCCGCGCTCTCCGAGGAACCGAGCGCGGGTTTTGTCGACAAGCAGCGGGCCGGCGGTGTGGTGAGCGGCGATTTTTTCGTCGGGGACGTGCGCGGCCGGGCGGCAATCCTGTTCGATGACCTGATCAGCACTGGCACCACGCTGCGGCGCGCCGCCGCCAAGTGCCGGGAAGCGGGAGCCAGCCGCATTTTCGCCGCGGCCACCCATGGTCTGTTTATCGGTGAGGCGCCTGCCGTGCTCGGCGGCCCCCCGTTCGACGGGGTCGTCGTCGGCAATACCGTGCGCTCCGAAGCCGAAACCGCCGGCCTGCTGCCGGAGAATGTCACGGTGCTCGACACCTCGCGCCTGGTCGGTGAGGCCATTGCCCTCGCTCACGCCGGGCTTTGATCTCAACCAGGAGAAGCGCCATGGATCG
>Ga0187818_10000569_pt1 | contig 13535 bp, 10 predicted proteins | sample NC_wetland_sal_i_14_FD_130581 | JGI IMG/M metagenome (GOLD analysis project Ga0187818, IMG submission 130581) | Wetland sediment microbial communities from Neuse River Estuary, North Carolina, USA - SO4_3 | ecosystem: Environmental > Aquatic > Freshwater > Wetlands > Sediment | place: USA... | reverse complement strand
TGCACATCGCCGCGCAGCACGGCGTTCATCCAGACGCTGGAGTGCTCGCCAAGAACTACGTCGCCGATGAGCTGGGCGGAGTCGTCTACGTAGCTGGTGTCGGGGAACTGCGGGGTGACGCCTTTGTAGGAGCGGATCATAGCGGAGGTAGTCAACATACCATGAAGCCGTGGAGGATTGCAGATTGCAGAAGTCAGATTGCAGAAGTGAAGAACCACCGACCACCGACCACTGACCACTGCGAAAACCGAACAATTTCTGAGTGCGCAGGTCACATCTTCCTTTGGCGCACTTTGGTATATAGGCTTAGGGCTTCCTGGATCTCCTCCGATTCCGAGTTCTCGGACACGAGGGGATCGGTATGCGCCGCCGCCAGTTGCTTCTGGTTTCCACCTGCAAGATTTCCCGCTTTGCTTTCTTCCGGCTCTTTCTGCGGCCGCTGATTTTCGGGCTCGTGATTTCCGGGCTCATGATCTTCGGTCTAATGACCTTCGGCTTGGCCGTGGCCTGGGCGCAGGACGCTTCCACGGGCGGGCTGCGCGGGAGTGTGCTCGACGCGCAGGGAGCGGCGGTGACGAACGCGGATATCGTCGCCATCTGCGTGGAGACCGGTGTGCGCTATCACGCCGCCACCGATGTCGAGGGGCGGTTCGTGATGGACCTGTTGCCCCCGGGGAACTACTCGGCGCGCGCGGAGACGGAAGGCATGTCGCCGCAGGTCTCGCCGGTGGTGCGTGTGGAGGTCGGAGCGGCGGTGCAATTGACGTTTAAGCTGTCGGTGGCGGGACCGAAGGAGACAGTGACCGTCTCGGAAGCGCCGCAGAGAGTGGAGACGAATCCGAGCGCGGTTTCGGCACTGCTTGATGAGCAGGCGATCGCCAGCGTCCCGCTGAATGGGCGGCGATTTACGGACTTGCTCCTGCTGACGCCAGGCGTGACCCAGGATCCGCGCGGGCTGACGTCGGGCTCGAACGGCGATCTTTCTTATGGCGGGATTCGCGGATACCAGACGAGCTATCTGGTGGACGGCGCCGACAACAACAATGGATTCTTCGCGCAGGCGCGGGGGCGGTATCGTTCGCCCTATCAGTTTTCGAACGAGGTGGTGTCGGAGTTCCGGGTGTCGTCGAACAGCTATGGAGCCGAATCGGGACGCGCGGGCGGCGCGGTCGTAAATGTGATTACGAAGTCGGGCTCGAACGACTGGCACGGAAGCACCTTTTATTATTTGCGCGATAGTTCGATAGGGGGAGCGGCGCTCCCGTTCGTCGGCTTCAGTCCGAGCGATCAGCAGCACCAGTTTGGAGGAACCTTTGGCGGGCCCATCGAACGCAATAAGATGTTCTTTTTTGCGGGATACGATCAGCACATCTTTCATGTGCCGACGGTGGTGGAGTTTCTGAACGGGCAGACGGCGGTGGTGCCGCAGTGGACGTACCCAACGCCGGGGGATTACGAAATCTGCGATGCCTCCATAGGCGGGTCGGCCTGCGATCAGGCAATCGTGCCCGGTTGTCCTCCTTCCGGTGCGGGAGGGCCGCCCTGTGTTCCGCCGAGCGTGTTGCCGGCGGCGGCGCAGCTTTCAACTCAGGGAGGTACGTTCCATTCCAAGCTGCTCGGGAACGCCGGATTCCTGAAGCTGGATCGCGTGCTGAGCTCACACGAACTCCTTTCGGCGCGGCTGAGCACGTCCCGCTATTACGGTGCGAACAACGTGTTTTTCGACCCTGCCAGCCCGATCACGAACTATGCGATGAGCGGGAACGGGGAAGAGGACGTGACCACCGAGAGCGCCTCGCTTTCGCTGCTGAGCAGTCTGACGCCGCGCTGGACGAGCCATCTGCGGGCACAGTTTTCGCGCGACCTGGAGCAGTCGTTTCCCAATTCAACGGCCGCGCGCGCCGAAATCTACAACTGGATCAGCGATATGGGCCAGTCGTCTATTCTGCCGCGGCAGACGCGCGAACACCGGCTGCACCTGGCCGAGACGATGAGCGTCAATTGGGGACGGCACGAATGGAAATTCGGTGGGGACACGATGCGAACCTGGGATTACAACTATTTCCCGTCGCTGTTTGGGGGTGAATATATCTTCGACTTCATTGCGGTCGATCCCTGGACATTTCAACCGATGCACGGCGGACTGGAGCTGACGCCGCTGCGCGCGTGGGCGCATACGGTGATGCCGAGTTGGAATGCGGACGCTGGCACTTGGACGGGACCGTCCGCCAACTTAGCGCGCTATTACGTGCAGAACTTCGGCAATCCCGTGTCACATCCCGACAGCAACGATTACGCGGCGTTCGTGCAAGACACCGTGCGGTTGACGCGCCGTTTGTCGGTGAGTGTGGGCGTGCGCTACGACCGGCAAACGTTCGGGCGAGCGGGACTGGTCAGCAATCCCCTGTGGCCAGCCACGGGGATGCTGCCGTCGCCGGGCAAGAACTTTGCGCCGCGAGTGGGACTGGCGTATGCGATCGGCGATCAGCGGCCGCTTGTGGTGCGCGCGGGATTTGGAATTTTCTATGCGCGCATCCCTCAGATCTATCAATCGGCGGTCATCAACAACAACGGGGTCACCGATCAATTTCTTTCCCTGGACAACACGGACTATTACCAGAACCAGGTGTTCCCGGCGTATCCGAACCCGGCGGTCAATTGCCCGCGCGGACCGGTTACGTGCACGATGCCGGCCGCGTGGCAGCAATATGCGTCTAACGAAGTGGCGGCCTTTGGCCCGGGGTTCAAGACGCCCAGAGTTCAGCAGGGAAGTTTGCGGCTGGAAAAAGAATTAGGGGCGGGGATTGTTGGCGAGCTTTCATATCTATACGTGCACGGGGTGGATATGATCCGCGCGCGCGACGTGAATCTGCCGCCTCCGACGTATTACAGTTATCCCATTTTCGATGCCACCGGCAGCACATTTCAGAACGCGTTTTACACCGTAGACTCGTTTGCCACGTGGCAAAACAACTGGAGCATCAGTTGTCCTTATCCGCCATGCATCAACCCACTGGTTCGGCCGATCCCACAGCTGGGGTCGATTGACCAGTTTGAGAGCGCGGCCTCGAGCGTTTATCACGGATTGACGGTGTCGCTGCAGAAGCGAATGTCGCGCGGGCTATATTTCCGCCTGGGTTATACCTGGGCGCACTCGGTCGACGACGGGCAGGACGCGCTCGTGGCGGGCCAGCCGGCGACGGTGCAGAACTCCTACTCGACCAAAAGCGAACGTGGGCCGAGCGTTACCGATCAGCGGCACCGGCTGACGATTGCGGCGGTGGAGGAACCACACCCGTTCGACGCCGAACACGGAATTCTGGCTGCGATGTTCAATCACTGGAAAATCTCGGGAGTGATGACCTACGGTTCGGGGCGCCCGGCAAACGCAACGGTGTCAGGCGATCCCAATCAGGATGGGAATACGGGCAATGACCGGCTGGCCGGATATGGACGCAACGCCTTTCTCGGTCCCGATTACGCAACCATGGATTTGCGCCTGGGACGGAAAGTCAAGCTCGGCGGCCATTTGCGGTTGGAACTGACCGGGGAGGCCTTCAATCTGTTCAACCGGGACAATCAGAGATACATGGTTTCTGACAATGGCTTCTACAATTCGGCCGGCCAGTTCGTCAAATACACGCAATATGCCAATGGCATTTACTATCCGGCGTACTACCAGCGCCCTGTAAGTTTCATGAAGGCGACGAGCGCGTATGCGCCACGCCAGGTGCAGTTGTCGGTGCGGTTGAAGTTTTGAGGCGAGCCCACGCCCATTGGGACCCGGAAGAACACCGTGCCCGCTTCAGCCCCGAAGGGTCCGGCACGCGATCGACAGATCCGTGTCAAGCCAGCTTACGGAAAAATTCTGCACATTCCGCTTGACTTAGGAGGGTAAAGCTTGACATAACTAACAAGTCCCGCCAGGACCAGTAGGGGGGTGTAGTTCGTTGGCTGAAGTTCGACTGCAAGAAGGGGAATCGCTCGAGAATGCGCTTCGCCGATTTAAGCGGAAGGTGCAAACCGAGGACATCATCAAGGAAGTAAAACGTCACTCGTTCTACCTGAAGCCCGGGGAACGAAAGCGCGTAAAAGAAGCGCTGGCGCGCAAGCGCAGCCGCAAGAAAGCTCGCAAGGAGCAGGATTAACGAATCGACGGGCCGTATACGAGGGGGTATGGCCCGTTTCTCCGACTCGAATGCTGCGGCGAAGTGTGCTGGCAGGACGGTCGGAGGTGGTAATCCATGCGGTACACACCGCATGGCGGGCCGAATCCATAGGGTCAATACGAGGGGGATGTACATCTCCTGCCCACGATGTGAACCGGATGTTTCCCTTCGGCACTCCCGTGTTGCGCAGGGACGGGGAATGGGAGCGCCTCTTCCAATGGAATTCCAGGACAAAATTTTGAAGTGCGTGGATTGTGGCACAGAGTTTGTGTTCACAGCCGGAGAGCAGTTGTTCTTCCGCGATAAGCAGTTCAAGAACGAACCTAAGCGTTGCAAGAGCTGCAAAAGCAAGCGGGCAGCCATGGTCGGAGCCGGTAATCAAGGGCATTCCTACGGCAAGACCGAAACGCGGACGACCTGTTCGCAATGCGGCAAAGAAACGACGGTTCCATTCCGTCCGACCCAGGGAAGGCCGGTCCTTTGCCGCGAATGTTTTCAGCAAGGGCGGCAGGCCGCCACCGCGTAACCATTCTCTGAAGCCAGACCGAAGTTGGCCCGCGGACTCTTATCCAGCGCGGCGCGCTCGCGCTTGTGCCTGGGAAGCGGAGCCCTGCTGCCGAAGCTGCTGCTGATCCGCGTGGCGGATGAGGAGAGCCTCGACCTGGCGGACAAGATCGCTGGTGCCGAGCGGCTTGACCAGCAGGGAATCGGGGCGCTCGCCGGTCGAGTTCTTGCCGCTCAGGTGTTTGTCGTAGGGGGGATAGGCAGTTAGCAGAGCTGTCGCCGGCGAGTAGCTTTGCCGGTGCGCGGCACGAATCACCTCGAGGCCGGCCTCGTCGGTTTCCATGCGCAGGTCGCTGATCACCATGTGATAAACGCCCGACTCCAGGCGGGCGAGGGCTTCGGCAGTGCTGGCCGCGGTTTCCACTTCAAATCCGTTGAGCTCCAGAACCGCCTTGAGCGTCAGCAGGACCGCCAGATCGTCATCAACGAGAAGAATGCGCCGTTTCATATGCGCCTCTCACGGCAATTCGAGATGCAGAGCCCAGGGGGGAAACCGGGGACAGCCATTGCCCAGAACTTCAGGCGCGCCATCCACTCAGTTAGTATAGAAGCGTGGCTCGCTTCTACATAGAAAATTTTGGCTGTCGCGCTACCCAGGCGGACGGGGCGGCGCTGGAGCGCCAATTTCTGGAGCGTGGAATGGACCGTGCCCAGGCTGCGCGCGAGGCTGAAATCGTGGTGCTGAACACGTGCACGGTCACCGAGGGCGCGGATAAAGATGCGCGGGCCTCGATCCGGCGGCTGCGGCGCATGAACCCGGATTGCGAGATTCTGGTAACGGGATGCTACGCGCAGAGGGCGCCCGAAGAACTGGCGGCCCTGCCCGGCGTGACCTGGGTGGTGGGGAATTCGCATAAGCACCAAGCTGCTGAAATCGTTGCCGCATCTTCGTCCAACGGTTTTGTTTCGGTCGATCAACTTTCGGGTGAGACTGCACGATTCCCACACCATCGCACAGAACACGATGGTGTGGGGCACCCTGCTGCAAGACATCCTGATGTCATCGTCGGAGATATTTTTGCACACACCGAGTTGATGGCGGCGCCGGTGTTCGAGGCTGCGAACGAGCGCACGCGGCCGAACCTCAAAGTGCAGGATGGATGCGACAACCGGTGCTCGTTCTGCGTGATTCCCTACGTGCGGGGCCAGAGCCGCTCGCTGCCCACGGAACGAGTCATCGCGGAGGTGCGGACGCTGGTCGAAGCGGGCTATCGCGAAGTGGTGATCTCGGGGATTAATTTGGGGCGCTGGGGAAGGGATTTGCCGGTCGTCGGTCGTCAGTCGTCGGTCGTTAGCGAGCCAGTCGTCGGTCGTAGGTCGCCAGTCCTCAGCGAACCAGTTTCTTCCGACTGGCGGGGCACTGCAGGCCCACAATCAGCGACCCACGCTGAGCGCGCCACGACGCGTTCCGGACGACCGACGACTGACGACCGACGACTGGTGGATCTGATTCGAGCAATCCTGTCGCAAACATCACTGGAAAAATTACGCATCAGTTCCGTTGAGCCGATGGATTGGAGCAACGATCTGATCGAACTGATGGCGTCGTCTCCGCGGATTGCCAAGCATGCTCATGTGCCTATGCAGTCGGGAAGCGACGCGGTTTTGCGGCGCATGCACCGCAAGTACCGTCCCTGGCACTACCGGGAAAAGGTCACAAAGATCCGCGAGGCGATGCCGCGCGCCGCGATTGGCGCCGACATGATGGTGGGGTTTCCGGGCGAGAGCGAGGCGGAGTTTGCCGAGACCCGGCGCATGGTCGAGGAACTGCCATTTACCTACCTGCACGTGTTCACGTATTCCGCCCGGCCCGGAACTCCCGCCGCGAAGCTGGCGGGGCAGGTCCCGGTGGCGTTGGCGCGGGAAAGAAACGGCATGTTGCGTGAGATTGCGGCGGCCAAGAAGGCTGCATTTCTGCGCTCGCTGGTGGGGACGAACGTGGACGCGATCACGCTGCGGGCGGGCGGCGAGGATTTCACCGAGGCGCTGACGGACAACTACCTGAAAATCAGGGTCCCCGGCTGCCGGGAGGCAAACCGCTGGATTGAATTACGCGTCCAAGCGGTTGAGGGCGATGCACTGGTAGGGCGGGAGGTTGCCAGCGCTGGCCTGGCCAGTTGGCGACGCGGGACTGGAAAGGGGACATGATAGTAACTCGGGAGTGCACGGAGCCGGAACATCCTCATTGACCGGCAACCGGTTTACCGCTTACGATAGGAGAAAATCAAGATGAGGGATCCATCCCTATCTATGTCGCGCTTCGATTTTCGCTCGGCGATCTGCTGCTTGCTGGCGCTCGCGTTTCCGGCGCGCGTGCTGGCTGCGGACTCCGCTGAGGCGATGTTATACACGTCCGGGTCAGCCTGGGTAAACGGCAGCCAAGCGCCGAAATCGGCAGCGATGTTCACGGGAGACCTGCTGCAGACGCAAGCCGACTCCACGGCCAGTATTCAAGCCAACGGGTCCAGCGTGATGGTGCAGGCGGATTCGCTGGTGAAGTTCGAAGGCCCGGCGGTCGAGATCGAGCATGGCGGAGTGCGGGTGACAACCTCGCGAGGAATGGCGGCGCGCGCCGGTGACGTGACGGTCAAGCCAGCGGGCAATTCGTGGACGGAGTTTCAGGTGGTTGACGTGGACGGTCAGGTGCAGATCGTGGCCAACAAAGGCGACGTGACCGTGCAGGATGACCAGGGCACGACAACCGTGACGCAGGGTCAACAAACCACACGAGACGACACGAACGATACCGAGAAGAAAAAGAAAAAACGACGTGGCGCAGGCGCGGCCACAGCGGCCAAGGGCGGGATTATGAGTTCAAAGCCGGCCGTCATAACCGGGCTGGGCGTTGCCGCAGGCGTTGGCGTATGGGTATGGTTGCAGAACGAACCCCCCATCAGCCCGGATTGCCGAACGCTTCCCTGCCAGTGAGTTTTCTCCGATGAGTTCTGAGGTGGGCGACTGAAGTTATGTCGCGCTACGTTTCCTACCGTGATTTCGACTGGCTCCTATTGGGCTTCGTGCTGGCGATCTGCGCTCTCGGTGTGGTGCAGATTCACAGCGCGACCGAGCACACCAAGTTTGCCGGCTCCCATATCAAGCAGATCTACTGGATTCTGGCCGGCGTAGGGGCGATGTTCCTTCTCAGCCTCTTCAACTACCAGGCGCTGCTCGAAAAAGTCCACTGGATGTACGTGGTTTCGCTGGCCTCTCTGATCGCGGTGCTTCTGTTCGGGCAAAAGTACCTGGGGGCGCGGCGCTGGATCAAGATGCCGGGCGGCGCTCACTTCCAGCCATCGGAGTGGGTGAAGCTGATCCTGATTCTGGCGGTGGCCAAGTATTTCGCCGATCTGCAGCAGCGGGAGTTGTCGTGGTCCGACTTTCTGAAGGCAGGCGCAATCGTAGGCTTCCCCATGCTAATGGTGCTGACGCAACCGGATCTTGGGACGGCGCTGACCTACCTGCCAATTGCGGCGATGGGGCTTTTCCTGGGCGGGTTGCGGCCGAAGCAGGCCGGCGTCGTCCTGCTGCTGGCGGCGCTTTGCATGCCGCTGGCCTGGCATCACATGAAGGACTACCAGAAGCAGCGGTTGGTCAGCTTCCGCGAGCCGGACCTGGATCCGAAAGGGTCCGGCTACCAGGTCGCGCAGTCTCTAATTGCGGTCGGTTCGGGAGGCATCTGGGGCAGCCGCCAAGGCTCGCAGACGCACCTGGCATTTCTGCCGGTGCCGCAAACCGACTTCATTTTCGCTTCGCTCGCCGAGGAACATGGGTTTGTAGGAGCTTTGGGGGTTCTCCTGTTATACTTCATAGTGCTGATGCGTTTGACCCAGAATGCGCAAACGGCGCCCGACCGCGCCGGAGCATTTCTGGTCATGGGCGTGGTGGCTGTGCTTAGCTTTCACGTCCTGGTTAACGTCGGCATGGTGGTCGGGTTTATGCCCGTCACCGGAATACCGCTGCCGCTCATGAGCTACGGTGGCTCTTCCGTTCTTTTCATGTTTCTGGCGCTGGGGATGGTCATGAACGTCAGGATGCGCCGCTTTGTGAACTGAGGCGGAGAAGCAGAAGTTGCGGCGCCCAACCGCGCCGCGCAACAGGATCAGGTAGCAACAAAGATTACGAAGGCCCTCGCGAAAAAGGAGGGCAGATATCCGGCGAAGTGGAAGCCGGACAGGATTGAAGCCGGTCAGGCGGGGAACGGCCCCCTCGCGGTGCGAGTGAGTGGTCACAAGCCTGGCAGAACGGCTCAACGCGATCAGTGCAGAAGATTAAGAATTCACTGCAATCGAGTTCCCGGCTTGAGTTCCGGGACCACACCCGCTTCTTCCCCCAAGAAACAGGCCGGTGCTGAACGCTCGTCAATCCTTTCGTCCGCCTTGCGCTTTTCGACCGGTGAGCAACAACCGGAGCAGCAATGAACAAGGAATTGTTTGTATCGGCCACTCCCCATGAAACCAAAGTGGGGATCACAGAAGACGATCAATTAGCAGAAATCTACCTGGAACGGGAAAACGAATACACCTTAGCGGGCTCGATTTACAAGGGCCGTGTGACGCGCGTGCTGCCAGGCATGCAGTCGGCCTTCGTAGATATCGGGCTGGAACGCGACGCCTTTCTGTATGTTTCCGATTTCATGGACCTGGAGCAGCAGGACGAGGACTTGGATGAAGCTATCCCGACGAATCGACCGGTGAGCGACGCGCCACCCCGGCGCGCTGCGGAAGCGTCGGCGCCCGCGGATGACATGCAGGCAGCCGAACCCGCCAGCGCGACGGTCGAAGGACCGATGGAGGGCGGGCGTGCCCGCCCGCCTCACGACAGCTTAGAAGCGGGAGGCCCGGATGCCGACAGCGTCGCGGAAGCAACAGGGGAGTCGCGTGACCGCCAGTTCCGGGGCCGCCGTCGTCGTCGTGGACGGCGCGGTGAAAATGGGCGCGGGGCCGGCCCTGACCGAAGTGAACCCCGCGGCGAAGGCCGCCTCCCAGATGACTCGCGCGGCGATCGTTCCGGACGCGTCGAGCCGCGCGGTTTCACGCCGCGCTTCCAGCGTCCAGCCATGACGGGCCGGTCGGGCCGCGATTACGATTACGGACCACCGCCGGGCTATCAGCCGATCATCCTTCCCGGGGAATCCATCTCAAAATATCAGCGGCAGGCGGCGAGTGCGGCTCCGCCCGTGGAAGCGGAACCGGAGCAGCCGATCGTGGCATCGCTGGCGTCCAACTTTCCGGAAGACGAGCCATTGTTCGCCGACGAGGTCTCCGAACCGCTGCACGAGCAGCATGATCATGAGCCGCCATTGGAAGCACATGAAGAAGCTGCCGCAGCGGCGTCCGTTGATCTCCCACTCATCGCAAAGAGTGCCATGAGTGGGGCGTCCGCGGTGAGTGAGGCGCCGCCCGCAGAACCGAGCGTCGCAGCGCGGCCTACAGCCTCAACACAACCTGCGGAGGAGACACCGGATCTGCCACTAGCGCACGAGGCGGACATCGTGGCCGCTCTTGGGCATCCCAGCGAGACGGCACCGGAGGTTGGTTACGACGCGACGCACGGTCCCGTTGAGGAACAAGAGATCGAGGAAGAGGAAGCCGAACTCGGGGCCTATGGCGACGAACTCGGTGACGACGACGACTTCGAGGTCCTGGAAGAAGAAACGCGGGCCGCGGGAGGGGAGCTGGTATCCGCAGGCGCTGGAGACGCGGGAAAGACGGCTGCTTCTGGACGTGAACCGGCGGCCGGAGAAAATGGCGATGTCTCGGAGGCTGCGCTGGAAGCCGAAGAGCGCGAGGCCGAAGAACTGGAACTGGAAGAGGCGCAAGCCGAGGCGGAGGCGCTGCTGGAAGCCGAGGCCATTGGCGAAGGCGCAATGGACGCCAGCGCCGAGGTGAGGACGCCGGCGCCGGAAGCTAGATTGCTGCAGCGGACGCAGCGCCGCGGATTTGAGCGCGGCGGGGATTTCCGCCGGGGCGGGCGGCGCGGCCGCCGGCGCTTCCGCAGCCGCGAGAATCAGGTTGTGCCGCAGATCAGCGAATTGCTGAAAGAAGGGCAGGAAATTCTGGTTCAGATTGCCAAGGAGCCGATCGGCAAGAAAGGTGCGCGCATCACCAGCCACATCGCGCTGCCGGGCCGCTTCCTGGTCTTCATGCCTACGGTGAATCATACCGGCGTATCGCGCAAGATTTCATCCGAGGAAGAGCGCCTGCGCCTCAAGCGCATCATTCAAAGCGAGCGCGAGAATGGCGGAGGGTTCATTGTGCGCACGGCGGCTGCGGGCGCTTCCGACGAGGAATTGCGCGCCGACATCCGGTTTCTGAAGAATCTCTGGAGCGAGATCAAGTCGCGTTCGGAAAGCGGCAAGTCTCCGGCGCTCATCTATCACGATCTCAACGTGGTCGAGCGGGTGCTCCGCGATCAGGTGAGCTCGGACTTTTCCGTGATCTGGGTGGATGCAGAACAGGAATACGAACGCATCCTGCGCTTTGCCAACCGCTTCCAGCCCGCGTTGGTGAAACGCGTCAAGCTCTACACCAAGGAAACGCCACTGTTCGAGCAATTCGGCCTGAACGAAGAGATCAACAAAGCTCTCAAATCGAAGGTTTGGCTGAAGAGCGGCGGGTACATCGTGATCAACCAGACCGAGGCCCTGGTCGCGATTGACGTGAACACGGGCAAGTACGTCGGCAAAACCTCGCGCCTCGAAGACACAATCGTGAAGACGAATGTGGATGCTATCCGCGAGATCGTGCGGCAGATCCGGCTGCGCGACCTGGGCGGCATCATCATCATTGACTTCATTGACATGGACGAGCGCCGCAACCGCCAGAAAGTGATGCAGGCGCTGGAAGAAGCGCTGCGCGGCGACCGGGCGCCGTCGAAGGTGCTGCAGTTTAACGATTTCGGCCTGGTAGCGATTACCCGCAAACGCGTGAAACAGTCACTCGAACGCACCATCGGATCGCCGTGCCCGTATTGCCAGGCCACCGGTTTCGTGAAGGCTGTAAACACGGTATGCAACGAGATCTACGTCGAGATGCGCAAGATTATGCCGCATCTGGAACACAGCGACGTGATGCTGCGCGTGAACCCGGACGTGGCGAAAGCGCTCAAGGCGAACAATGCGCGTCTGCTTAACGAAATGGAAGAGCTCACCAAGAAGACGATCATAGTGAAATCGGACCCGGCGCTGCACCAGGAGCAGTTCGACATTCACTGAACACCAGGCTAGTCGCTGATAGCAACCGCGTTCTGACTAAGAGGGACGGCACTTGGCTCGTCCCCCTTTTTTGTTTATAGGAAGGGCTTTCTCTGATCTCCCCCGAAAATCGGGTTATGGTACTAACTATGGTATAATGGTATTATGAATTCCATAATTGGCATGGATCAGGCGGGCCGCCTGGTGCTTCCCAAGGCCGTGCGCGACCAGTTGCAGTTGGAAGCGGGTGAGGCGCTGGAATTGGAGTCGTTCGAGGACCATGTCGTTTTGCGTCCGGTTCGAGGCAAAGCGCCGATCTACAGGAAACGCGGCATCTGGGTATTCCGGGCGGGCGCACCACTGAAGGCATCGGTGGTGGACGAGACCGTCCAAGCTGTGCGCAAGGATCGTGAGCAACAAGTGACTGGCAGGAAGCGGAAAAGGTGAAATCCTTCTTTGACACGTCGGTGCTGGTAGCCGCGTTCCTGGAGGATCACGAGCATCACGAGCGCAGCTTTGCCCTGTTTGCTCGTGCCCGTCGGGAAACCGCCTGTTGTGCCGCGCACACTCTGGCGGAGCTCTATGCGACCCTTACGCGGTTGCCGGGCCGGTTCCGTTTGACCGCGGACCAAGCGCTCTTGTTCCTCGATTCAGTCGCCGAAAGGCTCGAGATCGTGTCGCTGGACGCAAAGGAATATCGGTCGGCGATTCGGGAAGCCGCCGCGGCCGGTATTGTTGGGGGGACAGTCTATGACGCATTGCTGGCGCGGTGCGCCATCAAAGCTCGCGTAGCGAAAATCTACACTTGGAACACTGCCCATTTTCAGAGGCTCGGCGCCGAGAGTGCCGGAAAGGTGAAGACCCCGTAGAACCTGACCGCACGCCCGCGCCTATGCTTCGGCGACCAGAGTTTCAGCTTGGGTGATGCGCGAGCGAAGCTTTTCCAGCGAGGCGTGAAGCGAGGCGTTGCTTTCCTGCGCAGCCGGAGAATGGCTCGGCGTGGAAGTCAGCCGGTCCACCGCTTCGGGAATACGCTTGGCCAGGTCGAGAAGCACGGCCAGAGAATCGGCGTGCAGCTTCCAGACCGTGCTCGAATACGGCGCGCGCTTGAGTTCTTCTGTCTCTGTGGTCATGCGCGCGGTTACGGCAACCATGCGCAGCATCATGCGCGCAGCATCGGCCCGGGGGCTGGCTTGTTCGAGATAGTCGGCGGTGTAGGCTTCAACCTCGGCGGGGCTGAGCATCAAGTTGAAATAACGCATGGGGACAATCTGGCGGTATTTCGGATCGGCTACGCGCACGAAGACGCGAATCGATTCTTCCACTCGGCGCAGCTTGGCTTCTTCTACCGACAACGCCTGCGGAGTAATAGCAGCGGGGACATATCTAACCTCGCGGGCCGGAGCGGCGGCGGCGCCACCCGCGCCGACGCCATTGCCGCCAGGCGCCGCAGCCGGCGAAGGCGTGTGCTGGGAACGGCGGATTGGTGGCCTGCGCTCCAGTTCTTTCTTAAGCCGCGACACGCGGCGGAATTTGTCCAGAGCCGCGGCGTAATCCACCTTGAGCAGATTTTCCTCATTCAATGCCGCAACATGCTCGACGGTGACTTC
>Ga0187818_10000568_pt1 | contig 13541 bp, 14 predicted proteins | sample NC_wetland_sal_i_14_FD_130581 | JGI IMG/M metagenome (GOLD analysis project Ga0187818, IMG submission 130581) | Wetland sediment microbial communities from Neuse River Estuary, North Carolina, USA - SO4_3 | ecosystem: Environmental > Aquatic > Freshwater > Wetlands > Sediment | place: USA... | reverse complement strand
GCGTAATATCGAGCGCGCTGGTTGTCGTTGACGCGTTCCCGGTCGAAGTCGAAATCGACATCGGCGCCGGGATGCCGCCGCACCGCCTGGTCGGTCTGGCCGAGGGCGCGGTCAAGGAGGCGCTGGATCGGGTCAAGTCGGCGCTGAAAAATTCCGGCTTCGACTTCCCCACGCGCAAGATGACGATTAACCTCGCGCCCGCCGACACGCGCAAGGAAGGCTCGGCGTTCGATCTGCCGCTGGCGCTGGGAATCCTCGCCGCGCAAAACGTGTTGAAGGATCGCGAGCGGCTGCGCGCCTATCTGGTGCTGGGCGAACTCGCGCTCGACGGGCGGATCAAAGGCATCAAGGGCGCGCTGCCGACCGCGCTGCTCGCGCGCTCTTCCAAGTTCACTGGCGTGATGCTGCCGCGCGAGAACGCCTCGGAGGCATCGGTAGTTGGCGAAGGCACGGCGGTGCTCGGCGTCGAGAGCCTGCGCGAGGCTTTCGAATTCTTCGAGGGGCTGCGCCCGCTGCAATCCGCGCCCGCCGATCTCGGCGCCGTGTTCGGCGGGGCAAATATTTACGACGTAGATTTCAGCGAGGTCAAAGGCCAGGAACAGGCCAAGCGCGCGCTCGAAGTCGCTGCGGCCGGCGGTCATAACGTGCTGATGATTGGGCCGCCCGGCTCGGGCAAGACGATGCTCGCCAAGCGCCTGCCCTCGATCCTGCCCGCGATGACCTTCGAGGAGGCGATCGAGACCACCAAGGTGCACTCGGTGATGGGCCTGATGGACGGCCGCGCGCTCATCGCCACGCGGCCCTTCCGCTCGCCCCATCACACCATTTCCGACGCCGGCTTGATCGGCGGCGGCACGATTCCGCGCCCCGGCGAGGTCAGCCTCGCCCATCACGGCGTCCTGTTCCTCGACGAATTGCCCGAGTTCCGCAAGAACGTGCTGGAGGTCCTGCGCCAGCCGCTCGAGGACGCGCGGATCACGATCTCGCGGGTGATGGGCACGCTGACTTTCCCCGCCTCGGTGATGCTGGTCGCGGCGATGAACCCATGCCCGTGCGGCTTCTACACCGATCCCCAGCACGAATGCTCCTGTTCGCCCATCGTGATTCAGCGTTATCGCTCGCGCATCTCGGGCCCGCTGCTGGATCGCATCGATATCCATATCGAAGTGCCGGCCGTGAAGTACAAGGACCTGACCGATCGCGTCGCACGCGAGGCGTCGACCACCATTCGCGAGCGGGTCAATCGCGCGCGCGAGGCGCAGCTGATTCGTTTCAGGGGGATGCCGTTTTTCTGCAACGCGCAGATGCGCGCGAGCGATCTCCGCATCCATTGCCAAATCGAGTCCGGCGGCGAGCGGCTGCTCGAGCTTGCCATCAACCGGCTGGGCCTGAGCGCGCGAGCCTACACGCGAATCCTGAAAGTCTCGCGCACCATCGCCGACCTCGACGGCGCGGCCTCGATCGCCGCGCATCATGTCAGCGAAGCGATTCAGTACCGCACGCTCGACAGAACCGCTCTCTAGGGCAAAACGAAACGGGCGGCTCGAATGATCGAACCGCCCGCCGTCAGACCTGCGCGATTTCCCGAGTCAGTGGATGTCGTACCCGGACACGAACTGATCGAGCTGACCGGTACCCGTGTGCTTCAACACTAGCGTGCCCGAGGCAACCGTGCTCGCGGAGAAGTAGCCCTTCGGACCCATCACGGCGTTACCCAGCGAGTTGGTCGGCACTTGGATGCCGGTATCGACATCGCCCGAATTGTCGATCGGCCGGAAGTACACCTCGTAGTTGGTGCTCGGCTCCGCGCCCTTCAACGTCACCATGATTTGGCCAGTTGCGTTCACCTGGTACGAGCCGTTATCCAGCGGATCGCTCCCGCATACCAGGCCGCTCGGATCAGTCACAGTGCCGCATTCGACCAGGTTCGACACCGAAACTGCCGGCGGCACGAACTTCTGATCCACCTTGAATCCGGACACGAACTCATCCGTGCCGCTGCTCTGGAGCACAATCGATCCTGAACCGATCGTACTTGCGGCGAATTCAGAGGGCACTACCAGCGTGGCATTGCCATGCTTGTCCGTCGGGCCGACCGTTCCAATCGTAATCGGGGTGCCGCCGCTCGGTGAACGAAAGATCGCGGTGTAGCTCGTACTGGGCCGGGCGCCGGACACATGGATCGATACAGCGCCGTCGTCGTTTTCGACATCGACGTGGCCGTAGTTCAAAGGGTCGCTTCCACAACTCGAAAGAGCTGCCGGCACTACCACATCCGTGCAACGCACCAGCGCCGGCTGGAAGTCACGGGCCGACTCTAGACCGTCGCTCGAGATTAGCACCCCCGTGACGAACTCCTCGCCGTTGACGCTGCTTAGAACGACGTTGCCGGCGCCGACCGTCCCGAATTTGTAAAATGCATCCTTGCGCAGCGCGCCGTCGCCGTTAGCATCGGTCTTCAGACTGCCAATCGAGGCGGACTGGCTACCGTCGCCCGAGACAAGAGCGACATCGTACGTGGTGTTGGTCGCCGCGCCGAAGACTATAACCGTCACATCCCCTTGATTGCTGATCGTCGCTCCGCCGCGCTTGAGCCGATCCTGAGTCGTCGCGCAGGTCAGCCCGGCGGGCGTCGTAACCGATTTGCATTGAACCAGCGGCGCGTCGAAGGTTTGCGCGCGCGCCGATCCAGATGCCAGGCAAAGCGCCAGTGGTGCGGCGAGCAATGCGACCGGCCATTTCGCTCGTGATTGAAACATAAAACTTCCTCCTGATTCTCCGTCGATTGCCGCGCAACCGAGTTGAAAATTCCGATTCAGAGTCTAAGACGCGCCCAAGCGCCGTCTCGTTTACCGATCACTCAAAAACAATTCGCTCGGGCACACGCGGCGCAGTCCCAGAAACGCCGGGACTTGGGCATTAAGTAGGTTTTCTCTGTCTGCTGGTTCCTGCACAGGGAGGCAGTGAAAAATGAAAAGTAAAGCGATTGTTCTTCTGCGCCGTTGCCTACTGCGCCGGCCCCTGCTCCCGCGGATGCGGCCGCAATAGTCCCAGACGCCGGCGCGCGTCTCGCCGCTGCTGCGGCGTCATCTGCTGCCAGCGGCGCCAGTTCGCGAGCATCCTTTCGCGCTGCTGCGGAGGAAGCTGCTCAAACTGCTGGTATCGCTTCATCACCTTCTCGCGCTGCTCCGGCGGCAGTTGCCGCCAGCGCGCATAGGCCTGATGCAATTCATCGCGCCGCGCCTGGGGAAGCCGGCGCCACTTGCGGATTCCTTCGAGCACCCGCTGGCGTTCTTCGGGCGGCAGATTGCGGAACTTCTGGAAGTTCTGCTGCACCTTTTCCCGCTCTTCGGGCCCCATCTCCTCCCACCGCCGGTAGTTCTCGAGCACCCGCTGACGCTGCTCCGGGGTCAAATTTGCCCATTCTCTCGGATGCTGCGCGGCAAGTGCGCGCTCGGCATCGCTCGACGGCTCTACCGCGGGCGTCGATTGCGCGTGAGCAGGATTAGCCGGCGGCAATCCGCCCAAGATGAATGCCGCGAGCATGAATGCACTGACCTTTCGCATGCGGCGCGTCATGGCTGCGGGCCCTCGACGTCATAGCTGGGCTGGCTCGACGGCGCCGGTGGATGCGTTTCGGCGGGCGCTCTGGGAGCCGATTCGCCCGCGGCAGCGCCGCCCGAATCAGCGTGATTTCCCAGGTAACCCATCGCGTCGAGCGTGCGTATCTGATCGAGCATCGAGTCTTCAGTTGGGGGCGCAGCGGGCGCCGGTGCGCCTTTCACCTCGTTGCCAGGGCGCGGTTCGAACAGGTCAAGGTTCATCAGCATTCTCAGGTCTGGCGGCGCGGCCTGCGCCGATGTCCGCCGCGGTTCGCTAACGACAAGCATGGCTGCCAACAGCATGATCGCAATCACTTTACGAGGGAGTTGCATTGTTCTGGCGACCCTCGGGCCCAAGCTCGTCCAGATGCTCGATCACGTCATAATTCTCGAGCAGATCGAGATGCTCGACGACGCGATAGTTGGCGAGCAGGCCGACATCGGCGCTGCTCAACTCCTGTTGCAGCTCGAGCTGATCGACTCCGGGCGCCTGCGGACTTCGCGCGCCGCGATGCATCACAATGGCGATTGCAAGCACCGCCACGGCCGCCGCGCCCATCGCTATCGAGGGCCAGCCAAAGACCGGCAATTGAAGATCGGCCCACCATCGCCCGCGGCTGCGCCCCGCCTGGGCAGCCCGCAACTTGCGCTTAAGCTCAGCCCGGTAATCCGCCCACTCGGGTTCGCGCACATCATCGACTGCGCGCGCGAGACGCGACAGTATCGCCGACGACGCCTGTGCCGACTCGCGGCATTGCGCACATCCATCCAGATGCGCCGCCACGCGGGCCCGCTCGGCGGCGCTCAGCTCTCCGCGCAGATACGGGATCAGTTCGGTCTCGGGGTGATTGGATGCCATCGCGGTCGGTCGTCTCTCAATTAGTCAGCTGCGTCTAAGTCCGTCGTTTCTCGGCTAGTCACTCGCTTTGCAGCAATTTCCGCAGCTGCGCGATCGCGCGATGCACATGCACGCGCGCCGTGTTCTCCGAGCACTTGAGCACCTCGCCTATTTCGCGGCTCGTGAATCCCTCCTGCGTCTGCAGCAACACCGCGGCACGCTGCTGCGGCGAGAGCTTTTCCAGCGCGCGACGAAGCCGGCTTGTCGATTGGCTCAGCATCGCCTCGCCCTCGGGGCCGGCCTCACTCGACGCCGGATCGAAAGCGCGTTCGTCGGGGTCGTCGCCGCCGGACCTCGCCAGAGGCGCCATTTGCCGCCACCATCGATTTCGCCGCCGATAGTCGATACACAGGTTGACGAGTATCCGGTAGAACCAGGTCGAAAAGCGCGACCGTCCATCGAACCGGCCGGCGGATTGGTACAGCCGGATGAAGGCGTCCTGCGAGACGTCGCGGGCGTCGGCTTCGTTCCCAAGGATTGAGCATGCGAGCCGGTAGGCGCGGGCCTGATGGCGGTCGACCATGAGCTCGAATGCGTCGGCATCGCGCTCGGCGACTCTCCTGCACAGTTCCTCATCGGACGGCTCCACTTGAATCAGCCTGTCCCTGGGCCGTTCGATAGCCACGAACCAGGCTGAATCACGGTCCCCGGCTGGCAATCCAAAAGAAACAGCCCTCGGACCGATGTTACATTTTCCCGCTGCATTTGACGAAACAACCTTGCAGATCGTTTACACGCTCGCTTAAGCCGAAGTTAGGATGTCGCGTGCCACGCCACTGGTTACCCGCCTCTCCCGCTTGGTTGCGGGAGAGGCCGCGCCTTTGGCGCGGGTGAGGGTGATTTTCGCGCGCGATTCAAGATTCTGTTTCTGCTCTGAATGTCCGCGCCGGAGTTATGCAAGGCCTCCCACCAGGAAAAAGGACCCCGACTTGTTCCAACCGGGTTAAGCCTCAATCCGATTCTCACAGGACGTTCGAAACCCGGTGTAGGTTTCGATACACGACCGCCGAGCGCCGCTACGATCAGACGCGCTGAACGATCCGGCAGGCAGCGGCGAGGTCCGAACCGTGCCCCGCCCGCGTCTTGCCTACCTCGCCGCCAGCACCTCCGCCAGATGCCGCACTTCGATCTTATTGCCTGCGCGGCTCAATCCCCCGCCGATCTGCATCAGGCATCCGCAATCGTTGGCGACTACGACCTCGGCGCCGCTCTCCTTGATTCGCGCCATCTTGTCCTCGAGCATCGAAGCCGAGATATGCGGGAACTTCACCGAGAACATTCCGCCGAAGCCGCAGCACTCCTCCCGGTCGCGCAGATCGCAAATTCTGATCCCTGCCACCGCACTCAGCAGCGTCATCGGTTCATCGCGCACCCGCAACTCGCGCATCAGATGACACGACGGATGATACGCGACCGCCCGCTCGTAGCGCGCACCGACGTACTTCACCTTCAGCACGTTGACGATGAACTGCGACAGCTCGAATACCCACGGCCGAATCGCGTGCGCCCTGGCGGCGAGCGCGGGATCGTCCGCGAGCAAGTCGCCGTAAAAGATCTTCAGCATGCTCGTGCACGAGCCAGAAGGCACGACGATCGGAATGCCCGGTTCGACCGAACTCAGAAAACGGCGTGCGAGACCGAGCGCCTCATCGCGGAAACCCTCATTGAAAGCGACCTGGCCGCAACAGAACGCGCTGCGAAGCGGCGTCACTTTGAGCCGCAGCCGCTCGAGCACCGTCGCCGCCGCGTCGTTGACTTCGGGAAAAAATTCCTCGGCGAGGCAGGTCGAGAATAGTTGGACTTCAGTCATCGCCGGGCCACACCACGATCGCGTGGATCGATTTGGGGCCGTGCACGCCGAGCACGATTCGTTTCTCGATGTCCGCAGTCCGGCTCGGGCCCGTGACGAGCGTCAACCGATTCGCCGCGACGCCGCCCGGGCCCAACTCGGCGAGCACTGCCGCCAGATTTGCCATCACGCGATCGATCTGAACGATCGCGAGGCTCGCCGGCGGCAGCAAGGTGAGAGAACTTGGCCGATCCCGGGTCGAAACTACCGCCAGCGTGCCGGTCGAGGCGATCGCGAAATCCGCCTCCACGATCCCCAAATCTGCGTTTGCCACCTGCTCGCGCATCGCGGCGCGCTCGGTGTCCGCCACCGGGATGGTGCGAACTATCCTGCAATCCGCGCGCTCGAGCGCCTCGCCGATTGCGTCCATGTCGCTCATGAGGCCTCGTCCGAGCGCTACCGTCATCGCGCCGAGCTCGCCGGCGAGAGTGACTATTCGATTAGTCACTTCGGCCGGAGTGAGTATTCCGAGGAAGTTGCCGCCGACCGCTTCGAGCTCGCGCGCGAACGTCGATGCCAGCTCGGCGCGGCGCGCCGACGGCGAGACCGGAACCGCGATGCTCGGGGCGGGGGCGTGAGAGGCGCTCCGCGGGCCGGCGCCGAGCGCGTCTTTTACGCTCGCGATTATTTTGTGAATCTCAGCCACGATCATCTAGGCCCGCGCTTCGGCCCGGGCGCGGGGCGCCTGTGCGGACGCGGCCGCGGGAAGTCGCGATATTTGGTCCAGTTGCCGAACGGTCCCGGCATCCGGCGCAGATAGCCATTGCGCGCGAATGGTTTCAGCACCATCGCGGCGAATTTTCCAAGGGCTCGAACCGTCCGCGGGTACCGCGCCAGCCTGGCAAACCGCCGCGCGCCGCGGCGCGCCCGCTCGATCGCACGCGGCCATCGAAGCGCATGCTCGCCGGCGGTCTCTTTCCAGCGCAAATGGAGCAGGATTCGCGGGATGTCGATCTTTACCGGACAGATATCCTTGCACGCGCCGCACAGCGTTGACGCAAACGGCAGGTATCCTGCGGCGCTGCCAAAAAGATTGGGGCTGACGATCGATCCGATCGGACCCGGATAGACCGAACGATACGCGTGACCGCCGATACGCCTGTAGATCGGGCATACGTTCAGGCACGCGCCGCAGCGGATGCAATTCAACGCCCCGCGCAGAACCGGATCCGCAATCATCGCGCTGCGTCCGTTGTCCAGGATCACCACGTGCATCTCACCCGGTCCGTCGAGTTCGCCCTCGCGCCTGGGACCGGTGATGAAACTGGTGTAGGTCGTGAGTTTCTGCCCGGTGGCGGTGCGCGCAAGAATTTCCAGGAAGGGGCTGAGGTCTTCGAGCCGCGGGATGACCTTCTCGATTCCCATCACGGCGACGAACGTCTGGGGCATCGTGCTCGACATTCGCCCGTTGCCTTCGTTCTCGACGATGACGAGGGTGCCGGTTTCCGCGATCGCAAAATTGACGCCGGTAACTCCAAACTCCGCGTTCAGAAAGATCCTGCGCAATCGCGAGCGCGCTTCGGCGGTCAGTTTTTCCGGCTCCGCGGTGTACGCGATACCGAACTTGTCGGCAAAAAGTCGCCCGATGTCTTCCTTGGACAGATGAATTGCGGGCGTGAGGATATGCGACGGGCGCTCGCCGCGAAGCTGTACGATGTACTCGCCAAGATCGGTTTCGACCGCGTCGATCCCCGCGCGCTCGAACGCTTGATTCAGCTCGATCTCCTCGGTCGTCATCGACTTGCCCTTGACGACGTTCTTCGCGCCCCGGGCCTTCGCCAGCTCGACGATATAGCCGCGCGCATCCGCCGCATCTTCGGCAAAGAACACCTTGCATCCACGCGCTTCGAGTTTCGCCGCCAGTCCGATGAGCAATTCGTCGAGATGCGCGATCGCGTCGGTCTTGATTCGATGCGCCGCGTCGCGCTGGTCGTCGTACGGCGGGAACTCCGCCCTGACTTGGTCGAAATGGTCGAGATGGCGCGCGCTGGCGCTCTCGAGCTTGCGCCGCAACTCATGGTCGCCGACGGCGGCGCGGCTCGACTCGAAGAAATTGCGGGCTTTGGGGGATTCAGCCATCGGGAATGTCGCGCGTCAGTTGCGAGTCGAGGACGTCAGTTTATCAGCGCAACTTTAGTTTATCAGCGCGACTTGGCGAATCAGGCGCAGCACCGCTTCGCGCGCCGACTCGGCCGCGGGATGCTCGGGAGCCTGCGAAAGAAAACTCTGGAAGTCGTCGAGCGCGGGCTTGAAGCATTCCAGCCGCTCGAACAGGCTGCCGCGTTCCACCAGCTCGTCGAGCGCGCGCGGTTCCAGCATGATAATCCTGTCCAGCGCCGCCAGCGCGCGCGTCCAGTCCGACGCCCCCAGGTAAATGATCTTCAGGTTGCGCAGCATCCGCGCCAGGATATGGCGCGCACCGCGCGGCTTCAGCATCGCAGGATTCAATTCCACCGGCTGTCCGTAGATTTGCGTCAGTCGCGCGCGAATCTCGTCGAGCTCGAGAATCTTTCCGCCGACGAACGGATCGATGACGAGCTCGCCGCGCTCGTCCACCGCCTTGACCAGGAAATGCGTGGGGAAAGAGACCCCGTAGAGGTTGATACCGAGCCGGCGGCCGACTTCTAGATACACCACCGAAAGCGTAATCGGAATTCCGAGCCGGCGATCGATCACGTCGCTCAGAAATGAGTTGCGCGGATCGTTGTAGTTCTCGGCGTTGCCCTCGAATCCCTTCAGCTCGAACAGAAAATGCGACAGCAACTGGACGCGTTCCACCGTGTCCTCGCCCGCGCGGACGATTGGTTCGGCTTCACGCGCCAGCGCCGCCAGCTTGTCCAGGTATTCTTCGATGTCAAGCTCGGGATATTCTTCTTTCGCGATCAGCAGCGCGCCGCGCGCCAGTGGCACCGGCTCCTTCGCCGCCAGCATCGCAAATTCTCGACGTGCATCGTTCATCGGACGGGCACCGTTCGTATCAGTCTCGCCTTGCGCGAATCTTTTGACAAGCGCCGCCGATCAGTTTGTTTCAAGCGCCGCCGCGGCCTCGTCGCGTACCGTCGCGTCGCAGTCGTGGAGTGCGCGTTCGAGTGCGTGGCGTGCAGCGCGTCCTCCAATCCGTCCGAGCGCCCATGCGGCATGCGAGCGGATCAATGGCTCAGGCTCGGCTTCCAGCGCGCGCCCAAGCGGCGCCGCCGCCGCGGGATTTCGCGTGTTGCCGAGCGCGACTGCGACGTTGCGCAGCAGCCCGCGCCGCTTGGCGCGCTTCACCGCGCTCTTGGTAAAGCGGCGGCTGAACTCTTCATCGTTGAGCGCCAACAGCTCGGGCAAACGCGGGACGAGTTCCTGCGAGCCCTCGTCAGCCGCCAAATCGTTCCATGGGCAAACCTCGTTGCAAATGTCGCAGCCGAAGATCCAGTTGCCCAGCTTTGATCGCAACTCGCGCGGAATTGCGCCGCGATTTTCTATCGTCTGATACGAGATGCACAGCTCCGAGCGCATCACGTAGCCGTCGGCGAGCGCCCCGGTCGGACACAGATCCAGACATCGCCGGCATGTCCCGCAATGTTCGCGGTAGGGCCCCGCCGCCGCTTCGAATTCCAGGTCGGTGAAAATCTCGGCGAGAAAAAAGTACGAACCGTGGCCGCGATTCAGGATCATCGTATTCTTGCCGAACCATCCCAGCCGCGCATCCGCCGCCCATTCGCGCTCGAAGACTGGACCGGTGTCCACGTACACGCGCGCGATCGAAGCGGGACGAAGTTGCGAAATCACCTGAGCGACGGCGCGCGCTCGCCGGCCCACAACGTCGTGATAGTCGCGGCCGAGCGCGTATGCCGCGATTCTGCCGCGCAGCTCGCCGCACCAATCGACGTTGGGAATCGCGCGCGGCGTGTACGGATAGCCCAGGCTCACCACGGACTTCCACCGCGCATCGAGGCGGCGAGGATCGAACCTGCGCTCGGGCTCTCGCGCCAGGTAGGCCATCGTCGCATGACCGCCGTCGTCGAGCCATTGGCGATAAAAGCTCTCGCGCTCGTTGAGTTGACGCAGCCGCGCAAATCCAACCAAAACGAACCCCAGTTCGTTGGCGGCGCGGGTCAGCATTTCGCGCACAACATCCATGGTGATGCAAAAATGCTAGCATCCGGCTGGGTTTTTCGCGCCGGTAATGGTGGATGCATTGACTCCACAATTGCGCTACGATTAGTTTCTTGACAATGCGCATGATTGACGGGTAAGCGCTTTTGAACGGAGGTTTGTAGCAAAAATGGCCGAGGAACATATTGAGCATCACGGGCCCACCGAACAGGCGCCGGCTGAGCCGATCGATACCGCGTCGCTGCCCGACGTGAAGCTCACACCCACCGCGATCGAGAGAGTCCGCAAGATGCACGCCACGGAAGGCCTCAGCGCGGATCACGGACTGCGAATCGGCGTGGTTGGCGGCGGATGCTCCGGGTTTCAGTATTCGTTGAAGTTCGACACCTTCAAAGAAGGCGACCGGGTGACGGATTTCGGCGGCGTGCTGGTGTACGTGGACGAAATTTCGCTGCCATATATGGCCGGCACAACGCTCGATTACGTCGAAGGGCTGCATGGCGCGGGATTCCGCTTTGACAATCCGCGCGCGAGCCGCACCTGCGGATGCGGGTCGTCCTTCAGCGCCTAAGCTTAACCACTGATTGATTTACCAGGCCGCTCCGCTCGGGGCGGCCTTTTTTGTTGCGCCGGCGATGTGTTAAACCCGACCCGCGATGCTCGCCGGATTGCTCTACTGGCTGTCTCCGGCGCGCCGGCGCTTCATGCGGCGGCTGGCAAAACCGGGACTCGACGCGACTCGCGCACGCCTGGCCCAGGCCGGGTCGCCGCGCGCGATTCGCTTCATCTCGACGCTGCTCGACGCCAACGCCGACTTCCTTGCCTACGCGCTTTCGTCCAAAGGACCGCTTAGGATGTATTCCGATCGCGCGACCCCCGACACGGTGTCGGCGTGTATGAGCACGATGCTGATCTACTCGGTAAATCTGTTTGCGCGGGACCAGATGACGAACAACGAGAGCGAAATGATCCCGCTGCTGGCGTTTCTCACCGGCCTCAAGCCGACCCAGGTGATGCTCCGGCGCGACGCGCTGCGCAAGGCGCCGCGCTCCGAAGAGTGGATGGTGCTGACGTGGCTCGCGAAAGATCTCGGCGCCGAACCGCCCAAGTACGACGCCCAGCTCGAGCGCATTTTCGGATACAATTATCTGTCGTACATCGCCCAGTACCGCCCCGCGCTGGAGCGCGCGATGGCCGCGGCGGACACGGCCTGAGCTTTTTCGATGGAGAAAGCTGTGCAGGATCTCAAGCTGAAAGATCTCGAGGGGCGCGCAGTCATTGTCACCGGCGCGACGCGCGGAATTGGCCGGGCGATCGCCCTTGAAGTCGCGCGGCGCGGCGCCAACGTATCGTTCAACTACCTCAAGAGCGATCAGAATGCGGCCGAGCTCAAGGCCGAAATCGAAAAACTCGGTGTCAGAGCGCTCGCCTGGAAGCTTGATGTCGGCGATCTGAAGAATGTGCGCGAGATGGTCAACGCGACCAAAAAGGAATTCGGCCAAATCGACGGCCTGGTCAACAACGCCGGCATGACGCGCGACAAGGTATTCGTGATGATGTCGGAAGAGGATTGGAGCGAAGTCATCCGCGTCAATCTGACCGGCGCGTTCAATTTCGCGCGCGCCGCAGCGTTCATCATGATGAAGGCGAAGCGCGGATCGATCCTCAATATCACCTCGGTCAGCGGGATTGTCGGACTCCCGGGTCAGGCGAACTATTCGGCAGCGAAGGCCGGACTGATCGGGCTTACCAAATCGGTCGCCAAAGAAGTCGGACGGCTGGGCGTCCGCGTCAATGCGCTCGCGCTGGGGTTTATCGAGACCGACATGACGGCGGCCATGCCCGAAGACAAGCGCGCGCAGGCGCTCGCGATGATTCCGCTCGGCCGCTTCGGCAAAGTCGACGACGTCGTGCCGATGGCGGCATTTCTGCTCTCGGACGCGGCCTCGTATATCACCGGTGCGGTGATCCAGGTGGACGGCGGCCTCGCGATGTGATCGCGCCGCCGGGCCTTTTCGCTCTCGCGCTTTGCGCACCGCGCGAGTAGTTTCATCCGAGCGGCCGGCGCCGCGGCAATCACATGGGGAGGTGTGATGTATGACATTTTTGGACGGGTTTCACGAACTCGCGATAGTGACGCTGCTGGCGTTGCTTGAATACTCGATATTCGGCGTGATGGTTGGCCGCGCGCGCGAGAAGTACGGCGTCGAGGCGCCCGCCACCACCGGCAATCCCGAATTCGAGCGCTACTTCCGCGTGCACGTGAATACACTCGAGAACCTGATCGTCTTCATTCCGGCATTGTGGGTATTCTCGCTGTCGGTGAACTATCACTTCGGCGTAGCACTCGGATTGCTGTGGATAATCGCGCGGATCATCTATGCGTCGGGCTACTTGAGCGCGGCGGCCAAGCGCGCCCCGGGCGCAATCGCCACCGCCTTGATCAACGCCATCCTTGTGCTGGGCAGTTTGATCTGGCTCGTGATCAAGGCGCTCTGACAAACTTCGATTTCCCCGCCGCCCCACTGCCCAGCCACAGCGCGAGTGCGGCTGCGTGGCTGGGCTTCATCTAGTCGATGCGCTCATTGATGCCGGCCTGCTTGAGGACGACATTCGCCAAAACGCGCGAACGGATATTAGAATCGACGGGAAACTTGCGCCCGTTGATAGGGCTGTGCCAGATTTCGTGATCACCCTTGCCAGGCCGGTCGTATCTACACTTATGACGCTTAAGAATTTTCTTCAGGAGCGGCGTGTAGCGGACATCTACGCCGCGTTCGGTAGCTGAATCCGCTCCTTTCGGGGATGGAAATTGAGCACGATCTCAATTTCTTGATTGGGCTTTAAACGAACGTTGTTCAGAGCAAGTAGCTCGGGAATCATCACTTCCAGTTTCGCCCATAGAGATTTATCGTCAGGGGCTTCCGCCGCCAATCCGGGAATGTCGTCGCTGTCCGCCACCCACATCTCAGCTTCGGCATCCCAGGCCACTTGAAGCCGTGCCAACGGCCTGCTTTACCGGCGCGCGCGGCGCGGCTAAAGTTTTGTAGTCCACGATTCCATTTTCAACTCTCTCATCAAGGAGATTTCG
>Ga0187818_10000566_pt1 | contig 13562 bp, 9 predicted proteins | sample NC_wetland_sal_i_14_FD_130581 | JGI IMG/M metagenome (GOLD analysis project Ga0187818, IMG submission 130581) | Wetland sediment microbial communities from Neuse River Estuary, North Carolina, USA - SO4_3 | ecosystem: Environmental > Aquatic > Freshwater > Wetlands > Sediment | place: USA: North... | reverse complement strand
TCCGCCGCATTGCCCACCAAGTTGAAGCCCGGTGAGCATTATCACACCGTCGGGGTCCACCTTCCCTCGGCTCGCTAAGCAACGAATCCAGTGAATGGTTCCAATGCACCATCTCGAACTGGTACACCAGCATCTTGTAGGCTTCGATTCCGACAGGTACAGTCGCTCACATTGTGGGCTCGCCGGGGAAGTGTTCCGATCCGCCATTAGGGCGCGTCGAGGTGCGACTGTGACCGGGACGCATCCTTAGAAAATCGGCGTCGGAGGCAACATGGCTCGTTTGAGCATCGGTGCGGCCGCTGGTGGCCGGATTCCAATGAGAATGATTGGTTTCGTCGTTCTTCTGTTAGGCCTTGCCCCCCTACGCGTTCTCGCACAGTTTTCCAGCGGAGTTCAGGGAAGCGTCACAGATGCGAGCGGTGCTGCAGAACCAAAGGCAACCGTATCGCTGGTAGACACAGAGAAAAGTGTGTCGCGGACGACGACTACCGACGCATCCGGATTCTACAGGTTTGTCAGCCTTCCGCCGAGCCACTATAAGGTCTCGACCACAGTCGCCGGCTTCGCACCCGCAGCCGTGGAGTTCGTTCTTCAGACCGAGGAAAACCGCGATGTTCCGCTCCGCCTAAAAGTCGCGGGTGAGTCTAGTACGGTCACCGTCACCAGCCAAGCGCCACTGCTGGACACTTCCGACAGCCGCTACGAGATGACTTTGAATTCCGAGGAACTGGAGGCCTTGCCAAACGGATCTCTTAGTCCGCTCGCTGCACTTGATCTTGCGCCCGGAGTCAATGGAACAGCAGGCGCCCCCGACAATTTTGAACAGGAAAACTATTTAAGCTTCGGCGCAAATGGCCGGGGCGAGAACGGTAACCTGGCTGTTCTGGATGGAATGACCGTGAACAGCGACATTCGCGGAGGGGTGATCAACACCACACCAAATCTGGACGCAGTCCAGGAAGTGGCCGTTCAAACCAATACCTACGCGGTCGATTATGGTAGTGCCAGCTCGGTTCAGGTGACTATGACCACCAAGTCGGGCACCAACGTATACCACGGGTCCGGGAGCATCTACTACCAATATGAAAAACTCAATGCTCGCGGCTATTACGGACCTCCGCATCCGGAGCAGATACCCGCGTATCACATCACAAACATGTCGTTCACCCTGGGTGGGCCGGTCATTCCCCACAAGCAACTCTTCTTCTTTGTTGCGTATGAACCGTATCGAAATATTTCCTCAAATGCAGGCGGCTATACCTGGGCCACGACCACGGCCACCACTCTGGCCGCAACTCCCAGTCTCGGCCAGTCCCAGGGATTTACGGAATTCCTGCAACAAGCGAACCCAAACAGTCCAGAAGTTCAAATGATGATGGCCCCCAACAACCTGCCGAGCGCGCAATTCAAACCGGCCGCGCCCGTCGACACGATTACATACAACACCGCCGCGGAGGTCTATAACGGCGGTTCTTGCCCGGCATCGGGCAACCTCGGTCCTCAGTTTCTCAACGTTCCTTGCAACTTTGTGGTGAACCAGGCTGGCTATTTCAGTATTGTGAACAAGAATGCCGACGCACAGTACAGCGCCCGCGTCGATAAGTTTTTCAGCAAGGATAGAATTTACGGCAGTTTTTTCCGGAGCACGATCGCAAATAACGCGGTCAATGTGATTCCATCGAACACCGTTTCCAATCCAAGTTGGACCTGGGCGCTGCAGGGAAATGAAACCCATATGTTTTCAGGAAAGCTCCTAAACGAAGCGACAGTGGGGTATTCGCGGCTTCAAGGAGAATCGTATGAAGGAGATTACCAGGTGCCCCACACGTCAGTTCCCGGAGGCACTACCTATTGGGGAAACGCTCAAGGCTACGATTGGATCCAGCACAACCAGCACTATCGCGACACTCTGACCTATATCCACGATTCTCACAGTATTAAGGTTGGCGGTGAAGCGTGGCACGGGGACGACATCGCGTTGTTCGCGGCGGTAGGCGGCATTCCCTATTTTGGCTTTAATAATCCATACGATTTTGTGAACAACCTCACAGACTCTCAGGGAGGCCTCTACTACAATTACCAGACCGGCCAGCCGCAGCCTTGGCAGTACAGGTACGTGTCAACGACCTTTGGCCTGTTTGCAGAGGACACCTGGAAAGCCACGCGCAGACTGACGTTGAACTACGGAATCCGGTACGACAATTTCGGCAACCCACATCCCACAACCGTACACGGATCTGTAACCAGTAACTCGCCTCTATCGAATTTCATCCTTCCGGCTGGGGGATCGTTTCAGCAGCAGATTGAGAATGCCGTCCTTACCCCGGAGAGTCATGTCTTCGATCACGACATGAACTGGATCTTCAGCCCGCGCGGCGGGTTTGCTTACGACGTGCGTGGAGACGGCAAATGGGTAGTGCGCGGCGGTTTTGGCATGTACAGTGAGTTGTTCACGTTGGGAAATGCAGAGAACGGTTTGCGGGGCAACCCACCCGGGTTCCTCGTACCGACTTTCACGCGGAATGTGACCGCGTCGGCACCTGTGTTCAGCGTCGGCACCTCATCGGCGTATCCGTTCGGTTATACCTATCCGGTGTCAGCCGCCGGTACGCCGCCCGACTCCAAGGGCGGGTTTCCCGGCCAATACGAATACGCGGGCGCCGTGGCACGGAATCTGTCTCCTCCAACCACCATGAACTGGACAGTCGGAGTTGAGCGTCAAATACTCAGAAACCTGAACGCCAGCTTAGGATATGCCGGGTCACACTCTTACAACCAGATCTATGGAGCTGGGGAGACGTGGCATCAGGGCGGCACTAACTACGGAGTCGACGTGAACGTCTTCGACGGAGACACGATACAAAATCCTCTGTTCAATAACGGCCTGTGGTATCAAGGCGTCCAAACTCGCCTGAACACCAGTTTCGGAGGCATCAGCGACACTTTCAACGGTGCGCGAGCAAACTACTATGCCCTCATCGCAGGGGTTATTGGCAGATTCGGGAAGCATGGATTCCTGAATGCCTCGTATACCCACTCAAGAGCAATGGACGACTGGCAGGACCGTGGGAATAACTATCAGCCTAACGGTTCCTGGAACACGAATCGGCAGTACGGCCCTGCTTCTCTGGATGTGCCGAACCGCCTTTCGGCAGCTGCCAGTTATGAACTGCCAGGCCTCAACCATGGGAACGGAGCGTTGCGGCGCGTTCTTTCCGGCTGGATGCTGTCGACGACGATCAGAATGCAGTCGGGCGGTCCGCTGACCATCGCAGGCTATGGCGGATTGAGCTTGATCGATACGGTTCCGGGCACTGCCTTAACGCAGGCCAACTATCAAAGCGAGCTGGCCGCCGGAAACGTTACGTACATTTCGCCTGCAAACATCAACAGCCAAAACGCGCAGGCGGTAATTCAAAACGGCACTTCGGCCAACAGTTGGATTAGCGGAGACTTCTCAGGGGACGGTAACGGTTACGCGCTCCCGGATGTGCTGACCTATCACCAGAATCGCAGCTTGAGTGCCGCGCGATTCAAGTGCAACGTCTCCCAAAGCAGCTGCCCGAGTTCGTTCTTAATCGCGCAATTCGCGTATCCCACATTCAACCCCGCGGGCACTCAGGGCAACGAACGGATTAACGAGTTTAGAGACTTGGGATGGGAAGATATCGATCTCAGTCTGATGAAGAGGACAGTTATCACGGAACGCGTCAACCTCGAACTTAGGTTTGATGCGTTCGACGCACCCAATCATGTGAACTGGAATGGTTTGGATACTAACCTGGCCGATTTCGCGACCACCTTTGGAACCACGAATAGCCCCAGCAATTCGAGAACAGTGCAACTGGGAGCGAAGGTTACGTTCTAGATTTGCGGATGGACAGCCGTCTGAAGCCCAGCCTCCAAGAGACAGAAAGTCGGTCCCAATAGTCAGCTGGATGGCGACGCTTACGATGTACGACGGGGTATCCTCGAGTCTTGAGTGAAGAGTGAATGACAATTCTATGACGCCGCTCTGGTGCAACGGCAGGAACAAGTCAATCCAACAGATCGGCTTGGCAATCCAGGTCGGTGAAGGTCTTGGAGTCCAATCCTGATGATGCGAACCAGGACCTCATTTGCGGTCTGTGTCGGCTCCGCGGCCCTAGTATTTCTTGTTCTTGGCCTATTCCATGTCCATTCTGAAAGTAAAGAAATCTCGCCGCAGTCCTTGCTCGATCCACAAGACTATCGTCATTACTTCCAGCAGTTCAACCGCGACGAAAAGGAAATGCTGGGGCACAGTGATCCGGTCCAATGGGGATGGTTTGAGCAGAACATTCCCTGGCTTGATGTTCCCGACAAGACCCTAGAAGAGATTTATTATTTTCGGTGGTACTCATTTCAGAAGCACATCAAACAAACTCCTGACGGTTTTATCATTGACGAGTTCGAGGTAAATGTTCGGTGGGCAGGCAAGTTCAATACGATCAGTGCTGCCGCCGGACACCATCTCCGCGAAGCGCGTTGGCTGCGAAACTCCAGATATGCGGAGGACTATGCTGACTTTTGGTTTGGAGCGGACGGCCAGCCTCGGCTTTATAGCTTTTGGGCGGCAGACTCTGTCTACAATCTCTATCTCGCAACGGGGAACAAATCCCTCGCACTGAATCTTCTGCCCCGACTTCAAGAAAACTACCGCAAGTGGGAAAGCACTCATGAAGATTCTAAGGGACTCTACTGGCAAATCGACGATCGCGACGGGATGGAATTCAGCATCGGCGGAAGCGGGTATCGGCCCACGATCAATAGTTACATGTACGGTGACGCCGTGGCCATTTCGCACATCGCTAATTTGGCCGGTCAAACCGATATCGCCAAAGAATATGACGCTAAGGCGGAACATCTACGCTCTCTGATTGAGACTGAGTTGTGGAATCCAAACGATAAGTTTTATGAAACAGTGTCGCGCAACGAACGCAGCGGATGGGTGGGAGTTCGCGAGTTGGTCGGATACATTCCTTGGTATTTCGACATTCCTTCGACCGACCACACATCTGCCTGGAAACAATTGCTTGACCCCGAAGGTTTTGCAGGAGCTTTTGGTCCGACGACGGCGGAGCGCAGGAGTCCGCGGTTCAACTTCAAGAATCCGCACGAATGCTTGTGGAATGGACCATCGTGGCCGTATGCTACTACGCAAACTCTGGTGGCACTGGCCAACCTGCTGGACGACAACAAGCAAGCCGCGATGTCAGACAATGACTACTTCCGCTTGCTGAATGCGTACACGCAGTCCCAACACATTCGCGCACCGGATGGCAGGGTCATTCCCTGGATTGATGAAGATCTCAGCGCCGACACAGGAGAATGGCTTGCGCGCGAAATTTTAATCTCAAAGCATGAACCGCCGCCAAATCGAGGGCGCTACTACAATCACTCTGGCTACGCTGATCTCATCATCACAGGTCTCATTGGCCTTCGTCCTTCCGCTGGCAATGACCTTGTGATTCGCCCGCTGCTTCCAGTCGGGAAATGGGACTATTTCGCATTAGATGGAGTGCCGTATCACGGCCATTTGCTGACGATTTTCTATGACCGGACGGGTCAGCATTACCATCGCGGCGCGGGTTTGACGATTCTGTCCGACGGTCGAATCGTAGGCCACGGAGACTCACTCACTACGATCAGCGTGGTACTTCCGGACAAGGACGAAAAGGAACAGGCGAAGGCTGTGCGGCGCTGACGCTATTGAGCAGCGTTATTGCGTAACCTTATTGTGAGACCCGGATCAAGCCCCTGCGAATTCCTATGGCCACAGCTTCAGTACGGCCCTTCGCTTCGAGTTTCTCCATCAAACTGATCACATGATTTCTGGCCGTCTTGTCACTGATGCGAAGCATGGAGCCGATTTCCTTGTTCGTCAATCCGCTAGCCAAGTGCTGCAGCACTTCGATCTCACGAGGGCTTAGTGTGGAGTGGCCGAATCGGCCGGCAAGTTTCGCAGCGATTGCCGGCGGAATGCAGCGTTTGCCTTGATGCACGGTATGAATTGCGCTCACGATTTCCTCCTGCGGCGCGCTCTTAACCAGATAGCCTAGGGCTCCGGCCTGCAGGGCGTTGAATATGTCTTCATCCATCTGGTAGTTCGTCAATACGAGAATTTTGAGATTTGACCGCGCCGCGCGAAGGGCAATGATGGCATCGATTCCATCCATTTCCGGCATTCGCAGGTCCATCAGGACAACGTCGGGGCGGGTATTGGCCAGGGACGACAGAGCTTCCGGACCAGACGCCACTGTTCCAGCCACCCTGATCCCGCGTTGGCTGTCGAGCATGCTTGCGAGACCCTTACGTACAACCGGATGGTCGTCCACCACCAGAACTCGAATTTCTTTAGAGGGTTCCACGCTGCCTCCAATATTCTCGACAGTAACTCCGCCAGCTGCTGACATCTGATTTGAATCGGAAAAGGCTGACGCCACGGCGCGGCACAACAGCTGCGACTTGAGTTCCCGCTCCGCGCTTGCTGGTGATGGTGAAGGTGCCATGTAGGGCGCGTATCCGCTGCCTCATTCCGGGCAGCCCGAAACCACTGCCGTCGCGGACCAAGGGGTCGAAGCCAACGCCATCGTCCACCACTCGGAGGGTGACCATTCGAGGATCGTACTCCAGACTGACCCGCAGGCTCCTCGGATGACCATGTCGCAGAGCATTGGCAATCGACTCTTGCGCTACCCGATAGAGCGCGTCCTCGACTAGGAGTGGGAGCCCGCTCTCCGCTCCATTAACGCCAAAATTCACGTCGATGGCACAGCCCTCGGTCATCCTCTGGATGGAGTGTTTGAGCGCCTCCTCTAGATTCGTCGTTTCGCTTAGGCCTTGGGGCCGAAGCATGATGATGCTGCGATGGGCTTCAGAATGACTATGCCTTACCATGTCCAGTGCCACATCGAGGTGGTGCTCCAGGACCGCGTCTCCCTCAGGAACATTGTTCTTAGCGGCCTGGATCTGGAAAGCTACGCCCGCAAAACCCTGCGCCAGAGTGTCGTGCAGTTCGTGCCCCACACGGGCCCGCTCCGCCATGATGGCCCTGAACCGGGCGCTCACCGTCTTGAGTCGAGTTGCATGTGCCGCCCAGATAAGACCGAGCATAGCTATTCCAAGTTCAAACAAGTGCCGTGGGCTCCACCAGGGCGCGCCCGAGATGATGTCTACATCCTCCGCGGATCGAAGAAGCAGAGCGAACCCTCCAACGTAGTGAGTGTCTTCCGGGCGCACCGTGCAGATGCCGCGAATGCGCAACAGAGATCCACGATCGAGCCGCGGCAGCAGGAGGCTCCCCTTGGTGGAGTTGAAGCTGGCCAGGAATACCTGATTGCCGCTTTCGATCTTGAGCCAGTTTTCTGGATCATTTTCGGCAGCGTCAACGAGGTGGCCCTGAACTTCGATGAGTGAATTCGCGAACTTGCCGAGTGCGGCTTGATCTGCCGTAACCGCCAAAGGTGCCGCCGGAATGCCCGGCCACAATACACGAATACTGGCATTCTTGAAAACTAGCCCCCGATCGGTTTCCTCAGGCCAGCCACTCACCAGAAGCTGGTCGCCGATCTTCAAATCTTGTGGTGGCATATTCTCGACCGCGGCTCCTTCCGTTGAATCTTCGATATAGATGGGGTTCCCGTTTCGCGTAAGCGTTGCCCGCACAGTGACCCGCTCGCTGCTTCGCTGCAGCAAGGAATGAATTGCCGCAATTGGAATGTAGGACTGACCGGCGGAGAGCTTGGGAGCTTGGTCTTGGGCCGGGGCAACCAATGCGAGCAACAATATGAGCGCGCTCATCATTTTTCGCCTACCATCTTTCATTAAGCCTTGCCCCTGCCGCGTTCCTCAGTGCGAGGCGGCAAGCCTAGTGACACTGATATGTCTCCAAATCCCACCTGAGTCGTAGGAACGGAGTCCGATCTTACCCCGCAGTGGACACGAATCGATGGTGGTTTCCGCCCTGCCCATCTCGCTGGAATCTTCGCGCCGCACAATCGCACTCACTGTGCAACCGTTCAACTTTATCTGGAAGTGATACCAGGTATTCGGCACAATCGGAGACGAAAGCGATTCATCCCGGTCTTCCTGCCAATCATGGTCGGCGCGCCCGATCACTAATACTTGGTCCCGCATTCGTAGTCCGACATAAATGCCGCTGTATGCGTCCACTCCTTGTTCGGCGTCGGAGACACGTGCGATGAGCCCGGCATCGCCAAGACTGCGCAGGGCCACATCAGCTTCAACAATGTAATTGGTCCAGTAGGGCGAGCCAGCCACCAATTTCGCTCCTCTTTCGTTCGATTCATTGACCATGTTCCCAGACTCCACCTTCCAGTTTCCACCGTAAGCGGACCACTCGGTGTTGTCTCCGGTGGCGAAGTGATCCGCGTACGGAAGCCCTCGATCGGGAGAATGCATGAAGGCAATCAAGGCTCGTGTCACGCAAAAAGAAACCGCGGCCGCAAGCGCGAAAAGGAGGACTTGTTTCCCAAGGCGATGGATGACCGGCGGCTCCAACTGGTCCGCGGTGGACTCAGCACGGGCTCGCACCGCCTGTTCGGCTTCCAGTTGTGGATAGCTCACCTGGTCCACTTAGAGGTCCCCACGAGTCAGCAGGCGCGGTTCCAGGTGCAGAGGCTTCGGCAAACCGCGACCTCCAATTGCTTCCAGCAAAGACTTAGCGGCCAAATACCCCGCTTGGTCATTGTCGGTAATGACGAGGGAATCCAGTCTGCCCGCGCGAAGGTCGCTGACCAAGAAAAAATCATCGTCACAACCGACGAGGGCAATTGAATGGCCCAGACCGCGTCGTTGAATGGCCTCTATTGCGCCAACGGTCGCCGTTGAGCTGACTCCGAAGATTGCGTTCAAATGCGGAAATGCGTCGAGCACTTCACCGGCGTTTTGTTCAGCCTCCGGAGCCAGAGAACTCCCGCGTTGCTGGGCTACGACCTGCACTTCCTGATGACCGCTCATGTACCGGAGAAAGGATTGGGAACGCTCTAAAGTCTCAGGTGCCGTTCGATCCAGTCCCAGAATCGCAACTTGTCCACCGCCATTCCCAAGAGCGTGGAGAATTCGCGTTACCGCGAGTCTCGCAACCGCATCTTGATCAGGTGTGACCGATGTGATGTAACGCCCGGCGGGAATCGGCGTATCGGTCTGGACGACGACAACCGGAATTCGGCGGTCAATGAACTCGTTAATCTTTGTAGTTAGAGCCGCCCCGTTGGTGGGTCCTAAAATGAGCCCCTTGGTGTTGTTACCCAGCGCGCTTGACATTAAAGATATCTGCCGATCCACATCGTCTTCACGACTAGGAGCGTTCCAATACAGGCGAAAACCAGCTTCACGAGCTGCCCGATCCGCCCCGTGATGCATGTGCTCCGAGAGGCTGGTGCCACTAGTGCGCGGAATAAAAGCAATCTCTGGTGGACGTGATCTTGGCGCGACCTCCGGAAAAACCCCCACGCCGAAGCCGCAAATGGTCCCGAGGAAAAGCACGAGCAATGATCGCGAGGATATTGTGCTAATCGCCAAAGGTGACCGCCACGGAAGACGAATCTGGACCCCAGAAATCATCCTGAGTCTAGTACGGTAGCTCCCACGGGACAAGAATAGTTTTGCGACCGACGCCCATATTGTCAGCGCCTCATAGTGCAGATGAACTATGTGGCGTGAATTATGCCGCCAACTTTCACCGCGATGGTTCATTTGCACCACTGCAACATGGGTCATGTGCAGGTTGCATGAAACCTGCGAACGCAGTTAGCCTTCACCTTTTGCCGACATTGCACCTGCAGGCTCAACCTTGATGCATAACCGCAGACAGTTCTTGATGGGATCGGTGGCAACTCTGGGGGCCGCGGCTTTGCCAGCGATTAGACTGGGGCAATGCACTGAGACCGATACCAATCTTGTACCCACGACACCAGCCGTTTCTCCGAGCTATTGGTGCACCTGGTCTGCACAGAATTATATGTACGGCAGGGGAGCGAAGGATCTCGACGTGAAGGTCCTCGAAGGAAATAGCGGCAACCAAATCGCGCATGATCAAATTAATGAGGAGATGTTGCTTGGATCCGCTGGTTGGGCTAAGAGATTCTTCCCCTCCATTCGTACCGATCTTTACCTCCTCCTCGACGACGGATGGGCCGAAAGCGGATCCGCAACCTTCCTGTTGGACGAAAAAAAATTCCCTTCATTCAAAGGAACACCGCCAGAGAGACTCCGCAAGCTGAACGATGCGATTCGCGCTCAAGGCTGGCGGGGTCTCGCATTATGGTGCAGGGACACGCCCGGCGGAAAAGACGACGAGCGATTCGTGCAGTGGAGCAAAGAAGCAGGCGTCCATTACTGGAAAATCGATGGCGGCGACGGATCGTTCAATGTCATTCGCGCCCGGAATCAAGAACACGCTTCGCTCACCGTGGAACACATCCACGGAGAACCGCCTCTCAATGGAGACTGGAGTCGCGACGGCCGATTTGGTGAACAGATTTGGCGCTCGCCGCGCATCGAAATTCTCCGCCAGACCGACGTCTATCGCACGTACGACACTACGCCGATTTTGTCTATCCCTACCACTTTGGATCGTGTATCGGAGATGTTGCGCGGCTCCGCCGGACACGACGACGTCCGCGGAATCCTCAATGTCGAAGACGAAGTTTATATTGCGGCGGTGCTTGGCTGCACGATGGGAGTGATGCGTCACCCTCTGCGTGGCGAGCGGCCAGGAGCAGATGTCGATCTATGTTTTTCCGGGCCGCGTCAGCTGAAGCGGCGCATGGATGAGGTGGTTCGCGCGATTCGATGGCAGCGTCTTGCGGCTCCATTCCCGGCGGGACTGGGGTTTGTACGCCTGGATAATCACGTCCTGACCGACGATTGGTTCTTCCACCGCGGGGAGACGTGGGACACGGACGCCATCAGTCACCGGGCAATGCAAGCTGCCCCGGCGCGCATCAGCCGTAACCTGGAGCTTCCTGACGTAGACTGCCGCGGAGCGAGACCTTTTATCTTTACTGCAAGTTTTCCTAATGGCGCCGCTGCAATCGGTGCACATGAACGCATATCCACAGACCGAGGTTGGACTACCCCTAAGGCCCAGGTACGTTGGAAACTCACTGAACCGGCAGGGCCATTTGGTCTATTTGGACGCTTCAATTCTGTGACGCTGGCGTTCAGAAAACCAGTTGGGAAGATTCGGGTATGGGCGCAGGATTTGGCAGGAGATCGCGCGCACGAAATCACCCGGTCCGTTCATATCGATGGATCGGAGATCTTCTTGCCAGGGCACCTACTCGAAGAGGTGGGGCTTGACGCTGCTACAGCAGGCGATCTGTCGGCACCTGCCTTGGTCCTGAACGTTGATGAAATATAGAATCCGGACCGACAAACATCGTAAAAAGTCATAACAAATACGTCAAAGATGCCCTTTCTTGCCTACTATGGAAATCGAGTAGCCTCTGAAACAACAAACATTTAGCTGACTGCTGAGCAATCAGTAGGTTTACGGCCCAATCGCGTTGGGTGTTTCCAGGAGCAACCACATGTCGGGTGACTGCCAATCAGTCGAAAAGTGCTATTTAATTGGGGTCTTGGGCAGTCCAGTGCGCCAGTTGTGTGCCAGATTTAGCGCTCATTGGGCCTGCGAGCGCGCTTGTTGCACCATTTCTACCAAGACTTTTCGAGTCTCGGCTGCATCGCGCACCTCCTGCAAGAAAGCGATACGGGCACCACGCATGCCGTCCGGAGTTGTTAAGCGAACATGAAACCCCAGGCGATCGACAGCTGTCATCATTGCTTCCCTTGACTCTATGCGAGCAAATGTCCTGGCGAGCAAGACTATCGCGTCCTTGTGGTCGGCGTTCATGTGCTGAATGATTTCGGACATCGAGTCTGCGAGAGGGTCGGGTTGGCTGCGGTCATAATCGGATGCAGATACCCAGCCCATCACCCCGAAGCCGCCCACGTAGTAAACATCAATGACGTCCATGCGATAGAACGAAAAATCTTCAAAATCTACCCAGTACTTACTATTAGCGTGGCGTTCCAGATACAGCTTGCGCGCCTCGGCCAACTCAGTGCTCGGTACCGGAAGAACATTTCCTACCAGCGTGACCCTCGATGCGCCGAGCGGTTCGCCGTCGGTGTCTTCCTGGGTAACCAGCAAGCTGGCGCGGGCGTCGGCCTGCAAGTTCTGCGTATGCATCGCCATGGTGCTGATCAGGAAGATGGGACGGCCGTGATCGTCCAGCCCGTAGGGCATTACAGACCCGAACGGGAATCCCGGCTGTTTACGCGACAGGGTAGAGAGACTGCCCAAGCGACCCAGATACACCAATGTGCGCGCACGCTCGGCGAACGTGGGTTCAGGGACAGGAACCTGGTCACTCGATGGTCCAGTCCCCGCATGTTTTCTGCCAGATGAGGTTGTCATTCGTGGTCTGCTCTCCTAGGTTTCTTCGTCTGGTGGTCCCCCAGCCCCCGCAAGATCCTGCGGCCTGATCTTCTCAACGTTGAATTTTGCCGCGCGCTCTCGCATCGTCTTCAGCACTTCTTCGAGTGGAGGCGGTTCGCCTTTAATCCAACGCAGCGGGTTGATGCGCGCCACTACGAACGAGCGCAGATACGGGCTGACGAGGCCACGTTCTTTCAGCTTCTTTACCGCCGCCGCAACTTTCTCCTCAAGATCGAGCACCATCGTAGCCCGCTTCTCGTGATCCTTGACGGCGGCGCGGAGCGGTTCATCGGTAAAGGTCTCGAGTCGCCGGAGAATTGGATGGTAAGCACCGCCGCCGAAGCGAGGGAAGCGTTCATAGCAGACGCCGAGAGTGACTAGGGCGGGTTCGTCTAGGTAAAACGCGAACTGCGACTCGCGACGCGTGGCATCTTCGTCCACCAGACCATGGTAGATGCGTATAACCTCCAGCGAGCGTTCCTTGAGGTTGTGAGCCTTCTCCGTATTCAGCGCCAGGATCTGCCAGGCGACCTCGCGGTCAGCTACGACAAGCGCAGTAATGGATTTCGCCCCAAGGCGGCGCATGGCTTCGAGGCGATGCCGGCCGTTGGGAGTCCAGAAGCCTCCCTTCGGTGCGACCACAGCGATGATCGGGTCGAGAAAACGCCCGGTTTTGTTGATGACGTCGGCGAGCCGTTTATGGTGAGCATCGGAGAGATCTCGCTGGAAGGGCGTGGGTTCGACGGCATCGATTGGCAGGACGGCAACCAAGACTGGATGACCGGCAAGCGGTTCTTTGTACGATCCAACAACGCAGCCGCCGGCTTTCGCGATTGCCTCTGCAGCTTCCGCGGCTGCGCCCGTCGGCTGCTCTAGCCGGCATTCTGCGGGACCGAGGCCCTTCGTTCCAGGTTTGGCTTTGCGAGGACGTCTCCGGGCTGGTGCACGCTTGACCATGGCAGAGACTCTATTCTAGTTCCGGATGGAATGTCTTTAGTCGCCGATTACGGTCACCACGATGGTGCGCTCACGGCTGCGCACGTCGCATTCGAGATGGAAGATTTGCTGCCAAGTA
>Ga0187818_10000565_pt1 | contig 13585 bp, 11 predicted proteins | sample NC_wetland_sal_i_14_FD_130581 | JGI IMG/M metagenome (GOLD analysis project Ga0187818, IMG submission 130581) | Wetland sediment microbial communities from Neuse River Estuary, North Carolina, USA - SO4_3 | ecosystem: Environmental > Aquatic > Freshwater > Wetlands > Sediment | place: USA... | reverse complement strand
GGTTTGCAGGCGCACCTCGATATCCGGAGCCGTGCGGCCGGTGCGCGCCCGGCAAACAATTTCGTTGCCCCGGCGCAACGCGATGGCAGCCCCGGTGGCGCCGGTTAAAGTCTGCGCTTTTTCCGCGATGATGCTGATGCCCGGCTCGAGATCGATCTCTCCTGCATTGATCAGAGCATGCGGCGTGGAGAGTGGTCCATGATGGCGAGGCCGCATACGATGGCGAGAGGAAAAAGTTGCCGCGGCAGGAAGCTCGACCTGACTGCCGATGCGATATTCGTCCTGATTTTCGTCGGCCTCCGCAACTTGCGGAACTGTATAGAGCAGTGACCGCACCAGTCGGTCCAGTTCGGCATCCGCGATGAGATGCGCCGTCTGCTGCCCGCGAAGCGATCCGCCAAGCACGCGCGAAAGACTCAGCACCGCGCCACTGCCGCAGGCCAGACACCGCGGCGTGTTGTTTTCGCTAAGCAATTCACACTGCGCGCAAAATACTGCCGACTGCAATGAAACGAAATTCACGTCGGCGCCCGTCAGCGAACGTTGCATGTGGGTGATTCCCTCTGGACCGATGGGGAAGGTTGAGGGTAAACAGTCGCGCGCACAGGAGTAAGTGACAGCGCTGGTTCGGCCTGTGGATAACTGATCTGTCCCATCGAAACATTACGGCGGACGCTGGGACTTGTTGAAAAACCTCATGGACTTGTCATCCTGAGCGAAGCGAGGGACCTGCAGTTCGCGCCAAAATGCAGATCCCTCGCTTCGCTCGGGATGACAATTTATGAAAGGTGTCGCTCGCGCAACTATAATTTCGCTTATGTCATTTCTCCGGTTCCTCATGCTGTTGTCGCTCGTGGTCTGGTTCGGCGGCCTGATCTTTCTCGCGTTCGTCGAAGCGCCCATCGCCTTTTCGCCCGGGCTTCTCCCAACCCGCCACATGGCGGGATCGATCGTAGGCCGCTCGCTCGACGGACTGCACTACATGGCGATCGTGTCTGGAATTGTTTTTCTGATCGCCTCCATGCTCTACAGCCGGATGGCCACTGGAAATGCGCGGCCGCTGGTGGCGCGACACCTTCTGATCGTGCTGATGCTGTTGCTGACGGTGATCTCGCAGTTCGCCATTTCTCCGAAAATGCACGCCATTCGCGCCGAGGTAGGCGTCATCGATAACGTGCCTCTGGACAATCCCCTCCGCATGGAATTCAACCGTCTGCATGTGTGGTCGGAAAAGTTCGAGGAGGCGGTGCTGTTGCTGGGGTTGGTGACGTTGTACACGACCGCGCAAGCGTTCCGGTGAGCTGGCAATTGCCTAACAAAAAGATTTTGTCATCCCCGGGCGAAGCGAGGGATCTGCATTGTGCGGCGAAGTGCAGACTCCTCGCTTCGCTCGGGATGACAATTCATGAGGGGTTACTACTGCGCCGCTTTGCCCGGATTCGGCGCAGACGGCGGTTTTAGCGCGTCGTCGAGATACGCCAGATACTCGGCGATCAGCCGATAACTGGCGTAGTAATCGTTCATCTTGATGGCTGCCACCTTGTCTAACGGCGAATGCAGAACCGACCAGGTCTTTTGTGTCACCGAGTGCAGGGTGATGCGCGGGATCTGGTAGCGAGCGAACGATTCGGAATCGGCGGTACCGAGGTTGTCTACGTTCATTGTGGTCACCGGGAGTTTACTGGCCAGCGCAACCGAGGCCAGCGCGTCAAGCAGCACTTTGTCGGCGTGTGAAGCCCAGACCTCGGTCGGACCGAGGCCTAAACTATCGAAATTCACCATGCCCTCGATGTGCGCACGCTGCGTGCTGGTGAGGTGATCCACGTAATACCGCGATCCGGCCAATCCCTGTTCCTCGCCCGAGAATCCGACGAAAATCAGCGTGTGATGACGCGGCTGCGCGCTCAGGCTGTACACCAGGCTCGGCAACAGCACCGCGCCTGTCCAGTTGTCGACCACGCCGTCGCCAAAGCTGTCGACGTGATCGGTGTGCGCGCCGACCACGATGACCTGTTGCGTTTCGCCAGGCAGCACGCAAATAATGTTCGGCGGAAGCTTGCGGTCGAGCGCTTGCTCGGAGAGATTCGCACCCTTGCACCCGGACTCGGCAAACCACCTTCGGATCAGCGCTTCGCGTACGCTGTTCCTGGTTGAAAACGACTTCAGGTGGGCTTCGACAGCTTCCCGCGTCTGCAAGCGAAAGTGAATCTGCGCCGAAGTTTGCGCTGAAGACCAGGCGGCACAAGCGATGCAAGCGATCAGCGCCCCGGCAAAATGGCGAAGGAATTGGCTGCCAAGGGTTTTATCGTCAAGATACATTCCGCCGAGCGTAGCACGACCGCTCTGCGCGACGCACGTCAGACCCATTAACCACCAAGGACACGAAGGTCCACGAAGGAAAGCCTGGCGCCTGCCACCTTCGTGTACCGGAGCCTGCCCTGAGCGCAGTCGAAGGGTGCCCTTTGTGGTTAAAGATTCTAGGACACTACCGCGCGCGGCGTAGGCGCATGAGGCACAATGATTTATTCTCTTGTTTGCACTGAGAGCTGAGAACTGAGAGCTGAGAGCTTCCCATGAAATCTGGCATCATCGGTCTGCCGCAGGTCGGCAAGACATCTCTATTTCGCATTCTGACAAAGGTGAATCTTTCTGAACACGCGCTTTCGAACCCGCGCGAGGCGCACATCGGCGTCGCCAAGGTACCCGACGACCGCCTCGACAAGCTGGCCGCGCTCTACCACCCGAAGAAGCTGACGCACGCCTCGGTCGAGTACGTGGATGTCGGCGCCATCGGCCAGGACGCGCTGAAAGAGACCGCCTACATCGGCCATCTCCGCCAGGTGGACGCGCTCATTCACGTTCTCCGGGCGTTCGAAAACGATGCCATTCCGCACGTCGGCCCCATCGACCCGCTGCGCGACATCAAGAACGTTGAGTTCGACCTCATGGTGAGCGATCTCGGCCAGATCGAAAAGCGGCTGGAGCGGCTGGAAAAAGATTTGAAGAAAATGAAGACGCCGGAACTGGAAAAGGAAAACGAGCTGCTGATCAAAGCCAAAGCTCATCTCGAAACCGAGAAGCCGCTGCGCGAAATGGAAATGACGCCTGAGGACAAGAAGCGCATCCGGGGCTTCATGTTTTTGAGCGAGAAGCCAATGCTCTACGTGCTCAATATCGGCGAGAGCACGGAACTCGGCAAAGACCTGGAAGCGGCGGTTGCGAAATACAAGTTGAGCGAAGTGGCCGCGCGTCCGAATGCCGGAGCCAGCGCAATCTGCGGCAAAGTGGAAGCCGAACTCGCCGAGATGAGCGACGAAGACGCGGCAGAATTTCTCGGCAGCTATGGACTGACGGAAAGCGGACTCTCGCGGCTGATCCGCAAGAGCTATCACCTGCTGGGGTTGATTTCATTTTTCACCGCCGGCGAAGACGAATGCCGTGCCTGGACAATCCCGCTGCATACGCGAGCGCAGAACGGTGCGGGGGCTATTCACTCCGATCTGGAAAAGCACTTCATCCGCGCAGAAACGATTCGCTGGGATCAGTTGCTGGAAGCGGGTTCGGAAGCGAACGCCAGAGCCAAAGGCACTCTGCGACTGGAAGGCAAAGAGTACATCGTGCAGGATGGGGACGTGATGCATATAAGGCACAGTGGGTAACAAGTTCTCAGTTCCCGGTTCTCAGCCCGCAGTTGGAACCGCCCGGATCTGCTTTCGATGGGTGAGGGTATCCTATGGCCGCCGATTATAAGCAAATGGTGCAGAACATCAGGCAGTTCTACAGTTTTTCCGGCAAAAAAGTTCTGGCAGTTGGAGCCGGTGGCGGGCCGCTTACCGATCTCGTTCTCGAATCCAAGAAACTGATTGTCATTGACAAGGACCCCGCCGCGATTCGCCAGTGGGAGGTAAGGGTTATCGCCGAGGGGCTGCAAAATCGAGTGGATATTATCCATGCGGACTTCTGTGAAACTTCGCCACGCGGTGACGTCGTGTACTTCGAGTTTTGTTTGCACGAAATGAACGATCCTCGGCAGGCTCTGCGACACGCATTGGCGCTCGCTCCCGAAGTACTAATCTTCGATCACCTGCCGGATTCAGAGTGGGCTTTCCATGCAGCCGAGGAGGATAAAGTCCGGCGCAGCACAGACGCACTGGCGGAGTTCACCTGCGCACGCCGTCAGGCATTCAGCACCGAGCAACGCTTCCCGGAGTATCAGCAGCTTCTTGAAAAAGTGTCTTGCCAGGGCGAATTGGCGTTGGAGCGCGCCGAGCGATATCGTGGCATGACCGAGATTGCGATTCCGATGACCTACGGCTTGACTCTGCTGGAGAGCGAAACCCGCCGCGCAGTTGACGGGGTGTGAGTATATCCGGCCGGGCACCCGACTCTCCACCAGCAAGGTTGGATCAATGCACATGAAAAAAGTGATCCAGCAAAAACATGCACGCCGCTCCAACAAAGACCAGTAGCGCCATCCTCACGCCAGATTCTTTATTCACTTCGGGAATCAGATCCGACGCGGCGACGTAGATCGTAACGCCCGCCGACAAGGGCAGGCCGAAGCTTACCTCGTGGCGGAAGACGGCCATCGTCATCACTCCGGCCACGGTGGCTACGCCCAACATCGCGGACGCTCCCCAGGCGAAGGCGCGGCTGCGGCCACTGGCGAGCATCACCGACGAGATGGTGAATCCTTCCGGAATTTTATGCAGAAACACCGCTATGAAGATGATCCAGCCGAGCGCCGGGGAAACGAGGAACCCTGAAGCGATCGCGATGCCATCGAAAAACGTGTGGATCAGCAACCCCATCAGAACCGAGTATCCCTTGTGAGAATGCACAAACTGGTCGGCGTGGGTTTCTTCTCCAAAGTGGAAATGCGGGGTGACGGTGTGCTCAAAAAAATGGACGAGCAGGTATCCGGCGAGGATGAGAAATCCAGCGTACGCGCCACGCAGCTTAATGCTCTCCGGCACCATTTCGACCAGCGCCGTCGCCAGCATGAAGCCCGCGCCGAGGGCGACGAAGTAGCGGAGGTAGGAGCGCTCCCAATGTTTTTGAACGATGATGGCGCCGCCGAACACATTCGCGGCCGCCGCGGTCAGCCCCAGCAGCACACTGGTCAGGATGGGGGACATGCGGAAGAAGGATAGCAGGAAGCAGTTGCCAGTGGTCAGTGGCCAGTACCCAGTTGCCAGTAAAGTGCGCCGGCGCCTCGGTTGCTTCCTGCTGGCGTGGCGTCCTCTAAGTTCGTGGCATAGATCCACACTTGTCATCCCGAGCGAAGCGAGGGATCTGCATTTTGCGGCGGACTGCAGATCCCTCGCTTCGCTCGGGATGACAATTCATAAAAGTTATCGGGTGCACGCCACGAACGGAACGCCGCACTGCTAAGATTCTGGCGAAGGGCGAACAGCGAACGACGAGTACTTCCCATGCCGCACTGGCTACAAGTCATCGGATGGCTGGCTTGCGTTGCGTATTCGACCATCCCCGCCTTCTGGCTGATGATTCATCCGTTTGCCGAGCAGTGGCGCGCGCGGCATCGCTCGCCATATTATCGATCGCCCTATATGGTGCTGTTGCCCGTGTGGGTGGCGATGTGGGTCGGGGTCGCGCTGGTCACGCGGCCCTGGCGGGGCATCTTGCTGTATCGAGCGGACTGGGCGTGGGGGGCGGCGGCTCTGCTGTTCGTTTGCGGGCTGTACCTGTATTCGCGGTCCGGGAAGAATTTCAGTGCGAAGCAGCTCGGCGGGCTGCCCGAAATTCATGGCGGGAATCGCGAGCAGCGGCTGGTGACGGATGGAATCCGGTCGCGGGTGCGGCATCCGGTGTACCTGGCGCATCTGTGCGAAATGCTGGCATGGAGCGTGGGGACCGGCCTTGCGGCGTGCTGGGGGCTAACGGCGCTCGCAGTGATCACGGGAGCGGGGATGATCCGGATGGAGGATTCGGAACTGGAAAAGAGGTTTGGCGACTCTTACCGCGCGTATCGCAGATCCGTGCCCGCCGTTCTGCCGCGAGTGGGGAAAGCGCGCCAGCTATAATCCGCTGTAACTGAAAGCTGATAACCGATAGCTGACAGCCGCTCCTATGCGCTTCGAACTTTTCGTCGCAACCCGGTATCTTCGCGCCAAACGCCGCCAGGCGTTCATCGGCATCATCACGGGCATCTCCATCCTGGGAGTGGCGGCGGGAGTGGCTTCGCTGATCGTCGCGCTGGCCGTAAATAACGGCTTTCGGCAGGACTTGCAAGCGCGGCTGCTGGGTTCGACCGCGCACATCAGTCTGCTGCGGGTGGAGAGCGACGGCATACGCGATTGGCGTCCGCTGCTCGATAAGTTATCGAAGCAGCCGCACGTGGTGGCGGCGGCTCCGGCGATTTACGAGCAGGTGCTGATTTCGCGCGGACCGCGGGCGCGCGGTGCTGTGCTGAAAGGGATGCTGCCGCAGTATGAGCGGAAGGTCAGCGATCTGCTGAACTCGGTGACGCTGGGATCGGCGGCGGCGCTGGAGGAAACCACTGCCGCTCGTGTGGTGCCGGGTCTCCGACCCGGCTTGGACGGGGCAGAGCCCCGTCCCCACACAGACAATGCCAACACAGGCACTTCACAAACCGAATCCCCCGACGACCTAACCGGTGTGCAGCAGCGCGTGGCGGCCATGCCTCCCATCATTCTTGGCAAAGACATGGCGGAGGAGATTGGCGCGACCGTGGGGTCGGTGGTGCTGGTGACTTCTCCGCAGGGCGAGCTGACTCCGTTTGGCATGGTACCGAAATACATTCGTTTTCATGTCGCGGGAATTTTCAACTCCGGCTTCTTCGACTACGACTCTTCCTGGGCGTTCATACGGCTTTCTGACGCGCAGCAGTTGTTTGGGTTGGGCGACGTGATTTCGGTCATCCAATTCAAGCTCGACGACATCTACCTCGCTGGCGACGTGGCGCGGGCGCTCGAACAGGCCGCCGGACACGGCTTTATGGCCACCAGTTGGATGGAACAGAACAAGCCTCTGTTCCGCGCGCTGCGACTGGAGCGGGTGGTGACGTTCATCACCATCGGGCTGATCGTGTTCGTGGCCGCGCTGAACATTTTGATATCGCTGATCATGATGGTCATGGAGAAGACGAAAGATATTGCCGTGCTCATGTCTCTGGGGACGAAGAAGGCGCAAATCCGGCGCGTGTTCATCGCGCAGGGCGTGCTGATTGGCGTGATTGGGACGGCGATCGGGCTGGTGCTCGGCTACGCAATCTCGTGGGCGGGCGGACACTACCACTTTATTTCGCTCTCGCCCGAGGTCTATTCGATTGACTACGTGCCGTTCGCGCCACGGCTGATGGATGGGCTGATCGTGGCGCTGGTCTCTATCGGGATTTCGTTTGTGGCCACGATTTATCCGTCGTGGTCCGCGGCGCGGATTTTGCCGGCGGAGGCATTAAGGTACGAGTAGGGGTCGGCTCATGAATGTTTTTGCCGAGGAGCGAAGCCGGCGGGTCCGTTGCTCCCGTCTAATTTGCTTCGATCTGTGACCACGGTCACATTGCAATTGTTTTCCGGAGGTATACAGTCTTTCGCATAGCTCGTTCCCGCACTCGGAATCGCGGGCTCGGGTTGTTCCTCCTCATGATCTGATGGATCATGGTTTAATGGGGCAGGGACCGTTTCCGCGGCAATGCGGCGGGAGGCGGCCATCTACCTTGGTACTTAGGAGGGCGCGTTTGCATCCAATAGCTCAAGATCCTCTGCTGAGGGTCGAAGGGTTAAGTAAGGTGTTTCGCTCAGGCGAAGCGGAGCTCGTGCTCTTTGAGAATCTGTCTTTCGAGGTCAGGAAAGGAACGATGCTCGCCATCGTCGGGCAATCGGGTGCGGGAAAGAGTACCTTGTTGCACATCCTGGCGGCGCTTGATCGTCCCTCGGCCGGTGCCGTATACTGCGCAAACTCCCATGTGAGTTCGCTTTCCGAGGATGACGCCGCCGAGTTTCGTAACCGCGAGATCGGCTATGTCTGGCAATTCCATTACCTGCTGCCGGAATTCACCGCTTTGGAGAATGTCGCCATGCCTTTGCTGACGCGCGGCCAGGCGCTGTCTTTAGCCGAAAAGGAGGCTTCGCGGTGGTTGCGCGAGGTGGGACTGGAGTCGCGTGGGCATCATCGTTCGGGCGAGCTTTCCGGCGGCGAGCAGCAACGGCTGGCGCTGGCACGGGCGCTCATCACCCAGCCTCAAGTGTTGCTGGCCGATGAGCCTACCGGCGATCTCGACGGGCGCACCGGGGAAATGGTTTTTGAACTGGTCGCGCGGTTGCACCGGGAGCACCAGTTGACTTCTTTAATCGCAACCCACAACCTGGCGTTTGCACGACGGTGCCATCGTGTTTTGCGGTTGGATCGGGGCAAAATGGAAGAAGTGGCGCCCGAGTCGCTTCCGGCGTGAGGAAAGGCAGAACACAAGAGCCAGGGTTGAAGAACGCAAATTGAAAGATCGGAGTACCGAAGGTAAGGCCGTACGGGTTACCAGAGGACCGATATCGCTTAGGAGATTAGGCGATATAAATGCATAATTAAAGGTGGTAGGGTAAGGGTTTTGGCGGAGTGCGGGGCGTTCCGCAGGAAGTCGGGGATTGGTATATGTTCGAACGCTACACGGAGAAAGCCAGGCGCGTTATTTTCTTTGCGCGATACGAGGCCAGCCAGTTTGGATCTCCTTATATTGAGACCGAACACTTGCTGCTCGGACTGCTGCGCGAGGACAAGGCCCTGACCAATCGTTTTCTGCGCTCTCATGCGTCGGTGGAATCGATCCGGAAACAGATTGAAGGCCACACCACCATCCGGGAAAAGGTTTCCACCTCGGTCGATCTGCCCCTGAGCAACGAATGCAAGCGTGTGCTGGCTTATGCGGCGGAAGAGGCGGAGCGGCTTTCGCACAAACATATCGGAACCGAGCACCTGCTCTTGGGATTGTTGCGCGAAGAAAAGTGTTTTGCGGCTGAGATTTTGCACGAGCGCGGATTGCGGCTTTCGACGATCCGCGAAGAACTGGCGCGCACCAGCCAGGAAAAAGCTCAGCCGCAACGCGGACAGCGCGAGTCTTCTTTATTGAGTGAGTTTTCCCGCGACCTGACGCAGTCCGCCATGGACAGCCAACTCGATCCGCTGGTGGGCCGCGACGGCGAAGTGGAGCGGGTGGTGCAGATTCTGTGCCGCCGCACCAAAAACAATCCGGTACTGATCGGCGAGCCGGGCGTAGGCAAGACCGCCATCGTGGAAGGCCTGGCGCAGCGCATTGCCGACGGCGAGGTTCCTTCCTTCCTGGCCGACAAACGCATTCTGGCGCTCGATCTTTCTTTGATCGTCGCCGGCACCAAGTATCGCGGACAGTTCGAAGAGCGGCTCAAGACCATCATGAAAGAGCTGATGGAGTCGCAGAATTCGATCATCTTCATCGACGAACTGCACACGCTGGTGGGCGCGGGATCGGCGGAGGGCTCGCTCGACGCCGCCAACATCCTGAAGCCGGCCCTGTCGCGCGGCGAGATTCAGTGTATCGGCGCGACTACGCCCGCGGAATACCGCAAGTCGATCGAAAAAGACCGGTCGCTCGAGCGCCGCTTCCAGGCCGTGAAAGTTCCGCCGCCAAGCGAAGCCGATGCGGTCAAGATTCTTTTCGGGATCAAAGAACGCTACGAAAAATTTCACGCCGTCACCTACACCGACGACGCCATCAATTTTTCGGTGTCGCATTCGAGTCGCTATATTCCCGACCGTTTTCTGCCGGATAAGGCAATCGACCTTATCGACGAGGCGGGGGCGCGCGTGAAACTGCGCCAGACCACCCTGCCCGAAGAATTGACGGAAGTCCAGAAGCGCATCAAGTTCATCGTCCATCGCATGGAGAACGCCATCGCGAACCACGAGTTCGAGAAGGCGCGCTTCTACTCGGACGAAGAGCGCAAAGAGCGCGAGAACCTGCGTGCCCTTCGCGAAAAATACCACCTCGATGAATCCTCCACCGGCGTTGTCGGTCGGGAGGACATCGAGGACGTGGTATCGCGCTGGACCGGCGTTCCCATCACCTCGATCAAGGAAGAAGAAACTCAGAAGCTGCTGCGCATTGAAGAAGAGCTGCACAAGCGCATCATCTCGCAGGAAAAAGCGATCAGCGCTCTCGCTCGCGCCATCCGCCGTTCGCGCGCGGGGTTGAAGAGCCCGAACCGCCCCATCGGGTCGTTCCTGTTCCTTGGACCGACCGGCGTAGGCAAAACCGAAGTGGCTCGCACTCTGGCACATTTCATGTTTGGCAGCGACAAGGCGCTGGTGCGTTTCGATATGTCGGAGTTCATGGAGAAGCACTCCGTTTCGAAACTGATCGGGTCGCCTCCCGGATACGTCGGCTATGAAGAGGGTGGCCAACTGACGGAACGCGTCAAGCGGGCGCCATATTCTGTGGTTCTGCTCGACGAGATCGAGAAGGCGCACCCAGATGTGTTCAACATCCTGCTTCAGGTTTTTGAAGACGGCCAACTAACCGACGGCCTGGGCAACACGGTCGATTTCAAGAACACCATCATTATCATGACGTCGAACATCGGCGCCCGGCACCTGATGAAGCGCGAGGGCCTGGGCTTCCAGTCGTCGAAGGACGAGATGGTTTCCGAGAAGGTCGAAGACCTGGTGAGAAGCGAGGTCAAGCGTACCTTCAATCCGGAATTCCTGAACCGCGTGGATGAAGTCATTCTGTTCATGGCGCTCAGCGAAGTCGACCTGATCCAGATTCTCGAACTCATGGTCAGCCAACTGAACCAAAATCTCGCCCAGCGTTCGATCACCGTAACCGTGGCCGACGAGGCGAAGAAGTGGATACTGAACCAGACGCTGACCGACCGCAGCTACGGAGCGCGTCCGCTGCGCCGCGCCTTGCAGAAGTACATCGAAGATCCGCTTTCGGAGGCCCTGATCCAGGGCACGATCACCACCCGTCCGGCGTTCATCGAGGTCTTCCTCGAAGACAACAAGCTGTACTACCGCCCGGTGGATTCGGAGAAGGCCGAGGGTGTGCTGCTGTACGAAAGCTAGTTCTCGTGAAGGGACGGCCGCCCCCGGCCGTCCAAGCCGAGCGCAGCTCGGCAGCGATTTCAGCCGTCAGCGCAAGCTGGCGGCTTTTGCTTTTGCACGCGTAGGGGCAGGCGCCCTAAGTGGCGAAACCTCGATATGCTCTCGCGACTACTCACGTGGGTATTCGCGTGATATATTGTTTGCATGGCCAAGATACGAGAGAACGAATTCAGAGCAAAACGCGAGGAACTAGGTCTAACACAGCAAGCGGCTGCGCACGAACTCGGGGTAGCGATCGCTACGTGGTGCCGCTGGGAGAGCGGTATAAGTAACCCATTGCCCGAACACCGCAGGCGGTTGGAACTGCTCTACTATCGTTTCCACCCAAGCGAGTCCCCAAAAGCCTGCGCGCAAGCGGACACGATGTCTTTGAATTCTGGCGAATTTCAACAACACCTGACAACGTGCAAACAATGCAAGCTCAGAATAGAGTTCCTACACAGCGAAATGGATTTCATGTAGAAGCGGGAGGGCTCATGGGTAACTTTGTCGCCAACCTTAGCGACACCGACCTCATAAGTCGGCTCACCAATTTCGAAGACCACTTTGTCGAACGGAAAACCTCTGGCGATCACTCTGACTGGCTGAAGACGGTTGTCGCATTTGCGAACAGCACGCCAATCGGGTATCCGGCAGTGCTATTCATCGGGGTAAGAGACGATGGAAACCCCGAAGGGAATATCAACTTGGACAGTCTGCAGAAAACGTTCGCACAAAGGATGACCCTAGCCTACCCGCCCATATATTTCCGGACCAAGGTTCTGTCGTTAGCAGGCAAGCAATTCCTCGCAGTACTGGTGCCGGGCAGCTCTGCTCGGCCACACTTTGCCGGACTGTCCTACGTACGCAAAGGATCAACCACGATCGTTGCATCCGACGATCATTTCGAAGAACTAATTGCCACGAGGCAGAGCAAGCCTCGCGAGCTTCTCAAGTGGGTTGGCAGGATTGTGTCAGCTGATTTCATGAGAACTGAAGCCGCCGAAATAATGGGACCGGTATCACATTCGGCTGAACTCCTCGTCGTGGCCTGCAACATTTTCTTCGTTACATATCGATACCAGTCAGGTTCGGGAGCAGAGTCGGTCCCGTTGCGCAGGGTGGAGATTTCGTTCGACAACCCAAGGAATCGCCTCAAATTAGAAATCTACCCAACATAACGAATCGTCTTTCTATGGCGAGCCCGCCAGTTCCACACACATTCGCGTTTTGTGCGAATGTGCGGGTTCATCGAGTCCAGCTCGCTAATCACCCATGGCGACAGCTTCTTTTCGACGCGGCCTTCCACCCTTCAAGCCATTCGCCCGCGCCGCCGCCTTCTTGGCCCGGCTGCGTGACTTCCCACCAGCTTCGCCCATCCGAGCCGCCATCCATTTCCGCGATCCCAGAAATCCTTCCAGCAGGGCCGGCACATAAAAATCCGCATCAAGCCGCGGAAAATGAATGCCGAAGCCCGACGGGCTCAGCTCAATCTCCGCGAGGTCCGCGGCCTTTGCGTGCTCCAATCCCTGCGCGTCGCCTGGCCGGAAGCTCACCGCGATCTTGGAGCTAAGCTCAACCACAACCCGTCCGCTCGCGCGGTCGTAATGCGCGGAGACCGCCCGGGGAAAAGCCTCCTGCATCTTGCGTGCCCGTGCCATCGCCGTTTCGAAATAGTCAACCCGCACACCCTTAGCCATGAATCCTCTCCCATGCCTCGCAAAGCTTCGTCACGTGGCCGCCGAGTTCCTCCTGAATGCGCCCGAGTTCGCGCCGCGAGAAGCTGTAGTTCTCTCGAAGTTCCACCGGCCCTCCCGGACAGTTCAGATTAAAAACAGACTCGCACCCCCGACCAATTACATGCACATGTGCCGGCCCGTGGTCGTTCGGATACAAGACCACACGGAGCCCGCCAAATCTCAGGACGGAAGGCACCGGGTTATCGTACCATATTTCCTAAGCGCTTGGGTTATATTGTTGACCCTCGATTCATCACAATCAGCCGGTGTACCCCGTCACATACGCCCGCTCCACCACATGCAACAATAACCCCTGATGGGGCAGTGTCCGGTTGTCAACGCCCTCCCCAGCAGAGCCCCCAAAAAGGCCGCAACTCCTTATTTTGGAATATTTTACAAGTAAGTCATTATTTTTCAATATTTTGCAGCAAATTAGGGGGGGGGAAGCTATAGACCTGCCACAGAACGCCTGCACATCATTGTGTCGTCGCAAAGATACATTTTTCTGCTCTGTGTCGATTGAATGGCTAATAGCAATGCTAAGATCGGGCCAAATCGCGCATCCCGTTGGAAAACTCAGGAAGAAAAGGCCTGAAAGCTATGACGCCCGCGGAAAGTTTTGAGGAGAGAACGTATCGCAAGGTTGACGTGCGCATCGTGCCTTTCCTTTTCCTTTGCTATATTTTGGCGTATCTCGATCGGGTCAACGTGGGATTTGCGAAGCTGCAGATGCTGAAAGATCTGTCGAT
>Ga0187818_10000563_pt1 | contig 13602 bp, 10 predicted proteins | sample NC_wetland_sal_i_14_FD_130581 | JGI IMG/M metagenome (GOLD analysis project Ga0187818, IMG submission 130581) | Wetland sediment microbial communities from Neuse River Estuary, North Carolina, USA - SO4_3 | ecosystem: Environmental > Aquatic > Freshwater > Wetlands > Sediment | place: USA... | reverse complement strand
GCTCAGCCGAGTTCGGTCAGTATTTCCGGAAATTTGTGCAGCCGCTCGGGCAATCCCGCTTTTCCCACCAGGAAATTGTCGCAGGCCCAGCTATAGGTGCGCTCGGTGACGTAGGTCGGGTGGCAGGCGAAGACCATGTCCTTACCCACTTGCATGGTCTCGTCGAAGCGCACCAGCGGCCGCTCGACCATGTCGTAGCCCATGCCGTGGCAATGGACGCGTTTCTCCTCGGGCCGCTTGTGCCGGCGCATGAAGTCGTTATAGGCCTCCCAGATCTCCTTGCAGGCAGCGCCTGGCTTCAGCCGGTCGAGGGTGAATTTGCGCGCTTCGAGCACGAAGGCGAATTCGTCCTTCATCTCCTGGGTCGCCTTGCCCAAGACGCAAGAGCGGCCGAGCTCGGTGTAGAAGCTGCCGGCGCCGTTATTCTCGATCAGCAGGGAAAACTGGTCGCCCGCGCGCAAAACGCGGTTCTGCACGTGACGGTTGCCGAAGGCGATGCCGACATTGAGCGGCGCGGAGGCCGCCAGGAACAGCCCCTGCTCGCTGCCCCGGCCGTGCCCGGCCTGTTCGGCCAAGGCGGTCACCTCGATATCCCTCATCCCCGGCTTCACCGCCTTGAAAACCGCCGTCATGACCTCGTCCTGCATCGCCGCAGTGCGGCGCATACTCGCTATTTCCTCGGGGCTTTTCACCGCCTTGATGCGGTCGACCAGGTCGGAAACATCGACGAATTTCGCGTTGGCGAGCCTGCCGCGCTTCAGGTAATCCACCGTCGCATAGGCGATTGACGAGGTGCCGACCAGGCCGATGGTCGCGCCGGAATAGGCCTCGAGCGCCTTCTCCGCCAGCTCGGCGTCGTAATGCTTGGTGTAGGCGGCGCTGGCGAAGCTCGGGCTGCCCAGCACGCGCTTGACGCCGCGGCGCAGCCCGTCGCCCTCCGGCGGCAGCGCCTTGTCCATGCCGAAGCCGCCCATGGCGACGACGGTCATGCGATCCTCGCGCGGGAACACCACGGTGACGGGATAGCCGTTGGTGGCCGGCACGTCGGTGAAATATTTGACGTAACCGCCCATGAAATCGTTGTTGTTCTGCATCAGCAGTACGTCGATGCGTTGCTCGTCCATCTCCTTGCGCACCGCCGCCCAGCGCCGTTCGAGCTCGGATGTGGAGATCGGCGCGTTGGTGCGTTCGGACGGATCGGTCATGGCGTGCTCTCAGTGCTCGACTCGGTTGACCATATGGGCGAAATCCCCGGCCAGGAAGCGCCGCATGTTCTCTTCTACCACCGGCAGGGCGCGGTCGGGATATTCGTCGTAAAAGCCGCCGAGATGCGGCGTCAGCAGGAAGTTCCTGGCCGCCCAGAGAGGATGATCGGCGGGCAGCGGCTCCTTGGCGAACACGTCCATGGCGGCGCCGGCGAGGCGGCCGCCGCCGAGCGCCTGGAGCAGCGCGTCCTCGTCCACCACCCCGCCATGGGCGAGATTGACGAGATAGGACGAGGGCTTCATCGCGGCCAGGACTTTCGCGTTCACGGTGTGCTGGGTCTCGGGCGTGGTCGGGGTCAGGATCACCAGGAAATCGCATTCGCGCGCCGCTTCTTCCAGCTCGCCGCGGCCAAGGACGCGCTCGAAGCCCGCGACCTCCCGCGGCTTCGACGAGACCCCGATGACGCGCATGCCCAGCGCCTCGAGGCGCGGCGCCAGGCCCATGGCGATGCTGCCGACGCCGTAAATGGCCGCGGTCTTGCGGTCCAACAGCCGCGACGGCCAGCGTTCCCAGACATGCTTGTCCTGGTTGCGCACCGCGCGCGGCAGATCGCGCGCCAGCGCCAGCATGGATGCTATCACCGCCTCGGACACCGCCGCCTCGTGGATGCCGTGGATGCGCGTGACGATGGTTTCGCGCCGGAGATCCGGATGATCGGCGATGCCGTCGACGCCGCTGCCCAGCGCCTGGATCCATTTGAGGTTCTTGGCCGCCGCGATGACGCGCGGCGCCAGCATCGGCGCGAAGGTCAGCAGCACGTCAGTGGCGGCGATATAGGGATCGACCTTGCCGTGATGATCGACCGAATCAATCGCGATCTGCGGGAACGCCGATTTGAGCCGGTCAAAATAACGCGCCCGGACCTTCTCCGGCATCGCCAGCAGGATGAGCAGGTGGGTCATCGATCAGAGGCCGAGAATACGCTCGGCATTCTTGTGGAAGATCTTTTCCATCACGGTTTCGGCATAGCCCAGTTCGGCCCATTCCTTGAACAGGCGGGCATAGGGCATGCTCGGATAGTCGCTGCCGAACATGATCTTGTCCTGGAGCCGGGCGCGGATGTCGGTCTTGAGCTGGGCCGGGAAATATTTCGGCGCCCAGCCCGACATCTCCCAGAACACGTTGCCTTTGTGCAGCGCCACCGCTGTCATCTCGTCGACCCAGGGCCAGCCCGGATGCGCGGCGATGATGGTGAGATTCGGGAAATCGGCGGCGAGCTCGTCGAGGCAGGAGGGATGCGCGTGACGCAGCTTGGCGCCCATGCCGCCTGGCATGCCGGCGCCCATGCCGGTGGTGCCGACATCGACCATCACCGGAACCTTGAGCGCGTCGATCGCCTCCCACAGCGGATAGAACCGCCGCTCGTTCATGGCGAAGTGCCCCATGATGGGATGGAAATGGAAGCCCAGCATCTTGAGATCGAGGATCGCGTGGCGCGCCTCCTTGATCGCAGCATCTCCTTTCAAGGGATCGACCGCGCCCCAGGACTGGATGATGCGGTCCTTGTGGCGCTGTTGCATGCCCTTGACGTAATCGTTGCTGCAGGGCGGCGTCTTGGCGGTGGTTTCGAGGTCGAGCGCGACCAGCACCGCCTCGACCCCGGCCGCGGTGAAATCCTTCACCACCTCGTCTTCCTGTTTCCAGGTCCAGCTGCGATTCCAGTACTTGGCGAGCGCCTCGACATAAGGGCCCTGGCATTTGATCCAAGGCTCGGTGTTGGGATAGCAGTGCAGGTCGATGATGCGCATGGCTCAGCTCGCTTTCGCCGCCAGCCGCGACGCCGGCAATTTGGATACCGTCTCGACCAGCGTTTTCTTCGACACCTTGCCGAAAGTGGACAGCGGAAAATCGGCCATGATCTCGAGCCGCTCGGGCAGCTTGAACTTGGCGATCTCCTTGGCGGCGAGGAAACGGACCAGTTCCTCGAGACCCAAAGTCTTGTCCTTGTGCAGGATGACGCAGGCGCACATGCGCTCGCCCAAGGCGGGGTCGGGCATGGCGACGCAAGCCGCGTTCTCCACCGCCGGATGCTGCAGGATCAGATTCTCGATCTCCTCGCAAGATATCTTCTCGCCGCCGCGGTTGATCAAATCCTTCTTGCGGCCTTCGACCATGTAATTGCCCGACGGGTGCTGGCGCATCAAATCGCCGGAGCGGTAGAAGCCGTCCGAGGTGAAGGCGCGCTTGTTGTGCTCGGCGGCGCCGTAATAACCGCGCAGGGTATAAGGCCCGCGCGCGCACAGCTCGCCGACTTCGCCGAAGGCCACTTCCTTGTCGTCGTCGTCCAAAAGCCGCACCTCGTCGTCGGGCGAAATCGGCCTGCCGACCGTTTCCAGCCGCACATCGTCCGGATCGTTCCGGCGCACGAAGAACAGCATGCCTTCCGACATGCCGAAATTCTCCTGCACGAAAACCGAAGGGATGAGTTCCTTGGTTTTGATGCGCACCTCGGGCTGGAGGCGCTGGCCGCCGCTCTGGATGTAGCGCAGCGAGGACGTGTCGGTGCGTGTCACTTCGGGGCTGTTGATGAGCCGGATCAGCAAGGCGGGCACCACCTTGATATGCGTGACGCGGTGCTGCGCCACCAGGGGAAACATGTCTTCGGGACGGGTCGAAGGGCTCAACACCACCTTGCCGCCGTTGAAGAAGAAGCCCTGGATGCCCGGGCAGGCCAAGGGCAGATTGTGCGCGATCGGCAAGGCCAGCAGCAGCACGGAATCGCCGGAAACCTCGCAGACCTGCGCGGCGGTTTTGGAGTTATAGGCATAGTCGTTATGCGTGCGCGGGATCAGCTTGGGCACGCCGGTGGTGCCGCCCGACAGCTGGAAGATGCAGGGATCGACCGGGTCGATCGTTATCTTGGCCAATTCCGATTTGGGCAATTTCGCCGGACGCTCGATCAGCTCGGTCAGCGAGATCTCGCCCGGCCCGGCCTGGCCGAGCACGATGCGGAACTTGAGGCAGGGATTCTCGTCGGCGACGCGTTTGATCATCGGCCCGAAGGCGAAATCGCTCTGGCGCTCGGGATAGACGCAGGCGGACGCTTGGGCGATTTTCACGAATTGGCTGATTTCGCTGTAGCGATGCGTGGCCAAGGCGGCAATCGGTATGCCGCCGATCTTCTGGAGCGCGAAATAGAGCAGCACGAATTCGGCGACATTGGGCAAGGGCGGCACCACGCGATCCAAGGGCTTCAACCCCAGCGCCAGCAGATTGAGCGCGAGATTGTCGGTGATGCGGTCGATATCGCCGTAGCTGAAGCGCCGCGCGCCGTCGATCAGGGCGATGCGGGGCCCGAATTTCTTCCAGATTTCGGCGAATTCCGCGGCCAGCGACCGGTCCCGCCAATAGCCCTTGGCGCGATAGCGCTTGGCGTAGTCGGGGGGAAAGGGGATGACGCCGGGCAGCATGTCAGGTCGAGCTCGCGAATCCGCCGTCGACCACGACGATCTCGCCGGTGACGAAGCGGTTGCCCTCGATCAGCGACAGCATGGTCTCGGCCACGTCCTCGGCCGTCACCACGCGCTTCAAGGGCGTGAGCTTGGCGCGGCGGCCCATCAGATCGTCGTATCTGTCCTTGAGCATGCGCTTCATCCAGTCGCCTTCCATCCAGCCCGGCGCCATGGCGTTGACGCGGATTTCCGGGCCGAGGTTGAGCGCCAGCGTCTTGGTCAGGTTGACCACCGCCGCCTTGCTCGCGGCATAGGGCAAGGGCTGCGGCCCGGGGCGAAGCCCGACGATACTGGCGGTGTTGACGATGGCGGGATGGGCCGATTTGCGGAGCAGCGGCAGCGCCGCGCGCGTGACCGAGAATATCCCGCGCACATTGACGGCGAAGACGCGGTCCCATTCCTCGACCGTCATCGCCTCGAAATCCTTGGGCTTGACCTCGGTGGTGGTGCCGGCATTGTTGATGAGGGCGTCGAGACGGCCGAAGGCGGATTCGACCTGTTTCAGCATGGCGCGCACGCCGGCATCGTCGGCGACGTCGCATTTACACAGGATGGTCTGGGCGCCCAGCTTTTGCGCGGCATCCGCGGTTGCGCGCGCCGGCCCCTCGCTGCGGCTGTAATTGATCGCGACGTCATAGCCCGCGCGCGCCAGCGCCAGCACGGCGGCGGCGCCGATGCCGCTCGCGGCGCCGGTGACCAGCGCAGTCTTGCGCGCCGGATTTGCCTGGGCGTTCATTCCGCCTCCCTTATCGCCGTTTCCGTCGCCGGCCAATTTCAAACACGTTCATTTCCAATCTTTCTAATCCGAGTTGTCGCCGGGCTCAAGCCGCGCGCTTGACAAAAGAGGGGTTGGGACCAATAGTCAAATCGTATCAAAAAGACCAAGAAACTCAGAACAAACCGCAAGGGAGGGACAATGCGTTCCATACAATTCGCGCTGGCCGCCATCGTGGCCGCTGCTTTCGCTTATGCGCCCGGCGCAAGCGCCGATCCGGTCAAGATCCGCACCAGCTATGTCGTGCCGGTGGCCAATTGGGCTTCGCTGTTGCCGGCGAAGGCCGATCTCATGACCCATCTGAACAAGACCTACACCCTGGATGTGACGCGCTTCCAGGGCACGCCGCCGATGATCACCGCGCTCGCCAGCAATCAGCTCGACATCGGCGATCTCGCCTTTTCCTCTTTCGCGCTCGCCGTGCAGAACGCCGGGCTCACCGATCTGCGCATCATCAGCGACGATTTCCAGGACGGCGTTCCGGGCTATTACACCGACCAGTATTTCGTCTTGAACGACAGCCCGATCAAGACGGTCGAGGACTTGAAGGGCAAGGTGCTGGCGACCAACGCAGCCGGCAGCGCGGTCGACATCGCCATGCGCGCCATGCTGCGCAAGCATCACCTCAACGACAAGACCGACGTCAACATCGTCGAGGCCGCCTTCCCCAACATGCGGCAAATGCTGGCGGAGCATAAGGTCGACCTGATCCCGGGCGTGCTGCCCTTCTCCTACAATCCCGACCTGCTCAAGATGGCGCATCCGTTGTTCAGCCAGAAGGACGCGGTCGGCCGGACGCAGATGATCGTCTGGGCCGCCCATGCCGACTGGCTCAAGCAAAATCGCGCCGCCGTGGTCGATTTCATGGAAGACACCATTCGCGTCATACGCTGGTTCCAGAATCCCAAGAACCACGCAGCGGCGGTGCAGATCGCCGTGGATACGACCAAGATTCCGGCCCCGGTTTGGGATTCCTGGCTATTCGTCAAGGGCAAGGACTATTACCGCAACCGGAGCGCGTTGCCGGATCTCAAGGCGCTCCAGGCGAATATCGAGACCCAGCGCCAGTTGGGATTCCTCGACAAGGACATCGACGTCAGCCAGTACGCCGATCTCAGCATCGCCAAGGATGCGGCGGCGCGGTTGAAAAAATAACTCCGGTCGCGGGCGACAAAACCAGGGGGCGGGCCAACGGGCCCGCCTTTTTTTCAGGACGAGGTTGAAGGCCCGCCCGCCTGCAAGCGGTAGCCCACCCCCGGCTCGGTCAGGATCAGGGCCGGCCGCGCCGGATCGGCTTCGAGCTTGTGGCGCAAATTGCGCACGAAGACGCGCAGATACTGGGCGTCCTCCGTATGAGCCGGGCCCCACACTTCGGTCAAAAGATGGCGGTGGGTGAGAACCTTTCCCGCATTCACCACCAGCGTCTTCAACAGATCGTATTCCTTGGGCGAAAGCCGGACCTCCTCGCCTTTCCGCTTCACCAATCGGCGCACCAGATCGACCGAGATGTCGCCCAGCACGAACACCGGCGCCTCGCCCTTGGCCTGGAAGCGGTGGCGGATCGCGGTACGCAGCCGCGCGATCAGCTCCTCCATGCCGAAGGGCTTGGTGACGTAATCATCGGCGCCGAGATCGAGGGCCGCGACCTTGCTCTGCTCGTCGCCCCTGACCGACAGCACGACGATCGGCACGGTCGAGATTTTTCGGACGGCACGAATGACCTCGAGCCCGTTCATGTCGGGGAGCCCCAGATCGAGCACCACCAGATCGGGCTTGTCCTCCGTCAATTGCGTCAGCGCCGCGGCGCCGCCATCGGCTTCGATGACGCGATAGCCCTGTGCGGACAGGCTGGTCTTGAGGAACCGGCGGATCGGCGGTTCGTCGTCGACGATCAGCACGGCCACTTCCTTAGCCATGCGCCCGCACTTCCGTTGCCGACTGTTCCTCTTCGACGGGAATGCGGATGGTGAACACGCCGCCGCCGGCGCCGCGATTGCCGGCGGTGATGGTGCCGCCCATCGCCTCGACGAAACCGCGGCAGATGGCCAGCCCCAGTCCGGTGCCGGCACGCTGCCGGTCCTGTGCATGGACCCGGTAGAACTTGTCGAAGATGCGCTCGAGATCGCCGGGCGGGATGCCCGGCCCCTCGTCCTCGACACGAACGACGACGGAGCCGTTTTCGCGATGCGCCGAAATTCGCACCAGGGATTTCGGCGGCGCGTATTTGGCGGCGTTGTCGAGGATGTTGAACAGCGCCTGCTCGAACAGCAGGTAATCGAGCCGCAGCATCGGCAGGTGCGGATCGATATCGATCTCCAGGCGGTGATCGGCCAGGATCTTGGACGCGCGTTGCAGCGCCGTGCCGATGATCTCGCTGGCGTCGATCATCTCGGGATTGAGCTGGATGGCCCCCGATTCGAGCCGGGTCATGTCGAGCAGGTTGCCGATGAAGCGATTCAAGCGCTCGGCCTCGGACTGGATGGTCGACATCAGCTCCTCGCGCGACGCCTTGTCATAGGCGTCGCCGTAGCTCCTTAGGCTGGTCATGGCGCCGATGATCGAGGCGAGCGGCGTCCTGAGGTCGTGCGAGATCGAGGTCAACAGCGCCGCTCGCAGGCGTTCGGTCTCGGCCTGGACGCGCGCGCGGTCGATGTCCTCGGCCAGCGTGATGCGTTCGATCGCCACCGCCACCTGATCGGCGAGCGCGTCGAGCAGACGGCGGCTGTCCGGCGTCAAAAGCGGGCCGGGCCGGTCGCGGTCGATGCCGAGCACGCCCACCGGGCCGCGCCCGGTCCGCAAGGGCAGGAAAAGGCGCTTGGCGCCGGGCAGCGTGTCGGCGCCGCGCCCGGCGGCGCGGTTGTGTTCCCAACTCCAGCGCGCGGCGGCGAGATCGGCCTCGTCGAGTTCGTCCTCGGGGGGATAGCCCGCGCGCACGGCGATGCCGTCGGCCTCGGGCAAGAGCAGCATGACCCGCACCGAGAGCATGAGCGCGATCTGGTAGACCGTCGCCCACAACAAATCCTCGAGCTTGCCGATGCCGGCGAGCTTGCGGCTGAAGGCGAACAGCTCCTCGGTGGTACGGGCGCGATCGCGCGCGGTCACCACCTGGTTGCGGGTGCGCGCGGCCAGGTTCGACGCGATTATCGCCACGATGAGAAAGAAGAACAGCGCAACCACGTTCTCCGGGTCAGCGATGGTGAAGGTGTAAAGCGGCGGCAAAAAGAAGAAGTTGTAGGCCAACACGCTGATGACGCAGGCATAGAGCGAAGGCAGCAGCCCATAGGTCACCGCCGAGATCAGGATCGCGGTCAGGAAGACGAGCGCGACGTTGACGACGTTCAGGTATTGCTGAAGGACGAAGCCGATGCCCAAGGCCACGGCGACGATGGCCGTGGTCACGGCATAAGGCATGATATCGAACGGCTCGGGCTCGGCCTGGGTGCGTATGGTCTTGGCCGGCAATGCCTCGCCATCGTCTCCGGCGATGACATGGACGCTGATATTGCCGGCATGGCGCACCAGATCGTGCACCACCGAGCCGTGCACCATCTCGAACCAGCGCGAGCGTTCGGATTTGCCGATGACGATGTGGGTGATGTTGTTGGCCTGGGCGTAGCCGGTGACATCCTCGGCGATGCGCCCGCCCGGGATGGTGATGGCCTCGCCGCCGAGCTTCTCGGCGAGGCGGAGGCTGTCGGCGATGCGGTCGCGCTCGCGTTCGTCGAGGCGCTGGTAGCGCGGGGTTTCGACATAGAGCGCCGTCCAGGGCCCGTGCAGCCGGTCGGCCAGGCGCTTGGCGTAGCGGATGAGGGCGGCGCAGGCCCTAGCCTCGCTGACGCAAACCAGCACGCGCTCGCCCGCGGCCCACGGGCCGCTGATGGTGTGCGCCTGCATGTAGGTCAGCATCTGTTCGTCGACGCGCTGTGCGGTGCGCCTGAGCGCCAGCTCGCGCAACGCGGTCAGATTTCCGGGCTGGAAGTAATGACGGACAGCGCGCTCGGCCTGTTCGGGAACGTAGACCTTGCCTTCCTTGAGGCGCTGAATCAGGTCTTCGGGCGAAAGGTCGATCACCTCGATGTCGTCGGCGCCGTCGAGCACGCTGTCGGGCACGGTTTCACGCACGCGGATGCGGGTGATCTGCGCCACCACGTCGTTGAGGCTTTCGACGTGCTGGATGTTGAGCGTGGTGTAGACGTCGATGCCCGCGACCAGCAGTTCCTCGACGTCGAGATAACGCTTGGGGTGACGCGAGCCGGGCACGTTGGTGTGAGCGAGTTCGTCGACCAGCACCAGCTTGGGGCGCCGCGCCAGGATGGCGTCGAGATCCATTTCCTCGATGACGCGGCCCTTGTAGTCGATTTTGCGCCGCTTCACGACCTCGAGGCCGTCCAGCAGCGCCTCGGTTTCCTTGCGGCCGTGGGTTTCGACGACCCCGACGACGAGGTCGGAGCCTTCGCGGCGCCTGGTCTGCGCCGCCTCCAGCATCTCATAGGTTTTGCCGACCCCCGGCGCGGCGCCGAGGAAAATCTTCAGCCGGCCGCGGCCCTCCTGCTTGGCCTGGGCCAGCAGCGCCTCGGGCGAGGGGCGCGAATCACGCTTGGGGTTCGGGGCTGCCATACCCCATTATAGCAAGACCGGCGCTATTTCGCGCCGAGCGCGTCGAGCGCGAGGTTGAGCTTCAGCACATTCACGTGCGGCTCGCCGAGAACCCCGAGAAAACGACTCTGGGTATTGTCGGCGACCAGCTGGCTGACCTGGTCCGGGGACAGGCCGCGGGCCTTGGCGACGCGCGGCACCTGGAACAAGGCCGCCGCCGGGGTGATGTCGGGGTCGAGACCGCTGGCCGAATTGGTCACCAGATCGACCGGTACCGGTACTGCGGGGTTTTCGGCGTGGAGCTTGGCCGCCGCGTCCTTCACGCCGTCGACCAACGCCTGGCTGGTCGGCCCCAGATTGGAGCCCGAGGAATTGTCGGCGGCATAGGGCACGGAGATGGTCTTGGTCGGATCTTTGGGATCCGGCTTGGTCGTCGCCGAGGGCCGGCCGTGGAAATACTTGTCGGTTTCGAAATCCTGGCCGATCAGCTCGGAGCCGATGACCTTGCCATCCCGTTCGACCAGGCTGCCATTGGCCTGATGCGGGAACAGGATTTGCGCGATGCCAGTCATGGCCAGCGGGTAGGCCAGGCCGGTGATGACCGTCATGACGACGATCATCAGGATGGCGGGACGAATCTGTTTCAACATGGCGGAACTCCTCAGGCCAAACCGATGGCCGTGACGATCAAATCGATGAGCTTGATACCGATGAACGGCACGATGAGGCCGCCGCCGCCATAAAGCCACAGATTGCGGCGCAGGATGCTGGCGGCGCCGGCCGGACGGTAACGCACGCCGCGCAGGCTCAACGGGATCAGCGCGATTATGATCAGCGCGTTGAAGATGATCGCCGAGAGAATCGCGCTTCCGGGGCTGTGCAAGCCCATGACGTTGAGGACGGCGAGCTGCGGATAGAACGCGATGAACATGGCCGGGATGATGGCGAAATACTTGGCGACGTCGTTGGCGATGGAGAAGGTGGTCAGCGCGCCGCGGGTCATCAGCAGCTGCTTGCCGATGGCGACGATCTCGATCAGCTTGGTCGGATCGCTGTCGAGATCGACCATGTTGCCGGCCTCGCGCGCCGCCATGGTGCCGGTGTTCATCGCCACGCCGACATCGGCCTGGGCCAGCGCCGGCGCGTCATTGGTGCCGTCGCCGCACATCGCCACCAGCTTGCCCTTGGCCTGCTCGTCGCGGATGAGCCGCAATTTATGTTCCGGCGTCGCCTGCGCCAGGAAATCGTCGACTCCCGATTCCGCCGCGATCGCCGCGGCGGTGAGCGGATTGTCGCCGGTGATCATCACCGTGCGGATGCCCATCTGGCGCAGTTCGGCGAAACGCTCGCGGATGCCGCCTTTGACGATATCCTTCAGATGGATCGCGCCGAGAATCCGGCCGTCTTTCGCCACCGCCAGCGGCGTGCCGCCGGTCTTGGAAATGCGCTCGGCAAGCGCGGTGAGATCGCGCACGGCTGCGTCGGGCTTGGTCTTGAGACCGGCAAGAATGGCGTCGACCGCGCCCTTGCGGATGGAAGAACCTTCGAGATCGACGCCGCTCATGCGCGTCTGCGCCGAGAACGGCACGAATTTGGCGTTGAGCGGCGCCATCTCGCGGCCGCGGATGCCGTATTTCTCCTTGGCCAGCACGACGATGGAGCGGCCTTCCGGCGTCTCGTCGCTGAGCGAGGCAAGCTGCGCCGCATCGGCCAACTCTTTCGCGTTGACGCCCGGCAACGGCAGGAATTCGGTGGCCTGGCGGTTGCCCAGCGTGATGGTGCCGGTCTTATCCAGGAGCAGCGTGTCAACGTCGCCTGCCGCCTCGACCGCGCGGCCCGACATGGCGAGCACGTTGAAGCGCACCAGCCGGTCCATGCCGGCGATGCCGATGGCCGAGAGCAGCGCGCCGATGGTGGTGGGAATGAGACACACGAACAGCGCGATCAAGACGACGACGCCGACCGCGCCGCCGGCATAGGCGGCGAAGCTCGGGATGGTGACGGTGGCGAAGACGAAGATGATACTCATGCCCACCAGCAGGATGTTGAGCGCGATCTCGTTGGGGGTCTTCTGCCGGACCGCGCCCTCCACCAGGGCGATCATGCGGTCGAGGAATGTCGAGCCTTGCGCCGCCGTAATCTTGACCCGCAGCCAATCCGAGGTGACGCGCGTGCCGCCGGTGACCGCCGAACGGTCGCCGCCGGATTCACGGATGACCGGCGCGGATTCGCCGGTGATGGCGGATTCGTCGACCGAGGCCACGCCTTCGATCACCTCGCCGTCGCTCGGGATGTAATCGCCGGTTTCGACCAGCACGACGTCGCCCGGCTTGAGCTTGGCCGCATCGACCAGATCGAAGCTCCGTCCCTTCCCGCTCGAAAGACGCTTCGCCTTGGTATCCGTCCGCATGCGCCGCAAGCTGTCAGCCTGGGCCTTGCCGCGGCCCTCGGCCACCGCTTCGGCGAAATTGGCGAACAGCACGGTAAACCACAGCCACAGCGTGATCTGGCCGGAGAACAGCGCATTGGTGCCAACCACCGTGCCCGCGCCCACCACCAGGTCGCGGATGAAGAAATACGTCGTCAGCACGGAGACGATCTCGACCACGAACATGACCGGGTTCTTGACCAGGGTGCGCGGATCGAGCTTTTTGAACGCGCCGCCGATCGCCGGCACGATCAGGGTGCGGTCGAACAGCGCCAGCGGCTGCAGGCTCCGCTTGTACAGCGTCTCCGGACGCGCGATCAAAGCGGCGGTTTCGGTTTTCGGGTTCATGGTTTAATCCTCAAGGCGCGGGATAAAGGGTGCCGTGGGTCATCGCGACCTGCTCGACCACGGGGCCGAGCGACACCGCCGGGAAATAGGTCAAACCACCCATGATGACGATCACGCCGACCAGCAAGCCGACGAAGAGTGGCGAATGCGTCGGGAAAGTGCCGGCCGAGGGCGCCAGAATCTTTTTCTGGGCGAGCGAGCCCGCCACCGCCAGCAGCGGAATGACGAAGATGAAGCGGCCCATCAGCATCGCGCTGGCCATGGTGATGTTGTAGAAGAGCGTGTTGGCGCTGATGCCGGCGAACGCGCTGCCGTTATTGCCGGTCGCCGAGGTATAGGCATAGAGGATCTCGCTGAAGCCGTGCGGCCCGGTATTGGCTATTCCGGCGAGACCGGCCGGCAACACCGTGGCCAAGGCGGTCCAGCCGAGGATCGACAGCGGCAGGCTCAACAGCGCCAGGATGGTCATCTTGACCTCCTTGGCCTCGAGCTTCTTGCCGAGATATTCGGGCGTGCGCCCGACCATCAAGCCGGCGACGAACATGGCGACGATCGCAAAGGCGAGCATGCCGTAGAGGCCGGAGCCGACGCCGCCGAAGATGATCTCGCCCAGCGCGATATCGACCAGCGGCACCATGCCGCCCAGCGGCATGAAGCTGTCATGCATCGAGTTGACGGCGCCACAGGAGGTGTCCGTGGTGATGGTCGCGAACATCGCGGAGTCGGCGACGCCGAAG